>OJJG01000119.1_pt1 | contig 13583 bp, 15 predicted proteins | sample 1596291 | NCBI WGS metagenome assembly OJJG01 (sample SAMEA4350149, study PRJEB24818) | metagenome | biome: human; feature: gut; material: faeces | place: Denmark | collected 2013-09 | reverse complement strand
AGTGCTTTTGCCGTTACGCACCACGCCTTCAGTAGCGGAGCAGGAAGGACATCTGATGGAAATGGAAGCCACGCAAGCACCTTAAAATCACCATCATACACTAAATCAGTAAGTTGGCAGCATTACCTAAAATTGCTTTAATATATGTATAGAACACTCCATTTTGGAGTAAATATTATTTTTAGCTCATATTGTTTTGTAAAAGTTATTTGTCTGTCTACAAATTAAAAAAAATATTTTCTAATAGAGAAAGTTTAATTTTATCCTATTGTGCGTAGCGCAAGGGCGGTAGCGTGCATAAATGAAAATATCACTAGTTTGGCAGGTTTTCGCTTCGCCATACGATATATGTGAAACATCAAATTACATCTTCCTCCGAACTCAGTATATGCATATGCCGGATGGGTAAAGATAATATTTCCTTTATCAAAGGTCTGGTACTCGTCAACTCATCCGAGTTGCCAAAGTACACTTCAATCAGAACCCCCTGTTTGAGGAAGGGTAATCATATTCAATTACAGGGTGAATTGTAAAATTTAAAATTACGGTTCGGGTAAGAAATAATTTACTCTGTCTAATGGTTATCAATAGGATGTTAATTAATTTTACGTGAACATATAAATATGAATGCATATTAATCGATACAACATTTCCTTCAGTTGTATTAAATTCACACTAGCAGAAATAAAAACAGGAGGTGAATATTGAAGATTAAGCGTTAAGATTAAGATTAAGATTAAGATTAAGATTGATTAAACGGGGATTTATATTATGTTAGTGAAATCGAAGAAAAAATTGCAAAAAGGTTTGTCACTTATTGAAACATCAATGGTTTTGGCATTATCTGCCATCGTTGTTTCTGGCGTAATGTATTATTATCAATCTGCATCAGATAATAACAAAACGCAAAATACAGTATCAGAGTTGATGAGTATTGTCTCTGCTGTTAATGGCCTGTATGCGGGCCAACAGAATTATGATGGATTAACCGAATCGGTACTTTATAATACTTCTGCAGTTCCGGAGAATTATAAAAATAGTGCCAAGCAGGGAATCACGCATCCTTTTGGCGATGATATTAATATTGGTCCTGTAGGTAATAAAGGAGAGAATGGTTATTATGTGCTGCTTAATGATATACCTAAAGCAGCGTGTCTTAATTTAGCCACTATGAACTTTGGTACATCTATGGCAGGTGTGGGAGTAGGAGTTGATATGAATGCTCTCTCTAAAAATACCAATGGAACGCCTATAACTCCGGGGATGAGCGTTAAACCTAATGTAGTCTATAGTGGCGCATTTACCCCGACTCAGGCAGCTACTGCTTGTAACCAAGACTATAATAATATTGGATATAGACTGAAATAAATTTCAGTATAGAGGGAGGATGGGGGGGGGATGATTATTTATAGTACACAAAAAAATGAGATGAGGTATATGTTTATTCGTAGAGCTCTATATTATACTGTTACTATGATTAGTCTGGCATATTCATTTAATTTATATGCCTCTACAAATATAGTATCACCATATTCTGATTTGCTACCAACAACAGAAACACAAAAGAAGGATGGTTTTCTTAAACCTGTAAAGTCTGTAAATGCATTAAATACATGGGCCGTATATAAAGGGCAAACTCTTAATAATGTATTAGCTCAATGGGCAAATATTGCAGGCTGGGATTTAGTATGGGATTCTGCGCAAACATATAAATTACATGCTGCAGCATCATTTAATAATGTCAGTTTTGAACAGGCTGTGCAGGAGTTATTTGATGCCGTTGGAAATACAGATCCCAGACTTTATGTGACACTTTATAAAAGGAATAAAGTGATTCTTGTTTCGTCAAAACCAGGATTTTAACGGGTATATTTTATGCAGATTCTAAAAAAAACAGTAGCAATTATTCCTCTAATAACGTTGATCACATCATGCTCTACGGATATATATAAAAATGCGAATAAAAACTATAATGAAGATAAATCTATTGCTGAGAAGCATTTGTCTTCATCAACAAACGAAAGTATTGCAAGAGATACATCGGTTGTAAGAATTCTCGATAAATTATACATAGGAAGCCGCAGTACTGACAGTTTACATGGTGAACCCTTGCCCGTAGGCCTGGAGGGGGCAAACGGTGTTTCATTGTCCTCTGGTATTCCACTAAAACTAGGAAACATTATTGATCTGTTGCAGCGCTCAACCGGACTATCAATTGTAAAAAAAGACTATGTAGTTCCACCTTCAGTGGCGACATCTGGTGCAGTAAATGAAACGGAAGCAAAAAAAATTTCTGATGAACTATCAAAAGCTTTAGGAGAGAAAAACGAAAATTTGCAGGGGGGGCTGCAGAGTCTGCTTGATTTAAATGCCAGTAAAAATACGATGAGTGTTAATTATACAGGGCCACTCTCTGTTTTTCTTAATAAAATGGCATCTCATTTTGATTTATCATGGCAGTATATTGATGGGCAAATACTGATTTCTGGTTATGAAGCAAGAGTATTTTCTATCAGCACTTTACCGAATAAAGTACAGAGTTCTAACAGTATAACATCAAGTGATTCAGGATCATCGTCATCTTCTGGCTCTGGCTCTGGAAGCAGTATTGGCTCAACGAATCAGACTATAACTCTGGATGTTTCTTATGATTTCTGGAAGGATCTTGACTCTGAGCTAAAAATGCTCATTGGTAATGATGGTGAATATTATGTTTCACAGAGTACATCTTCTGTACTTGTAAAAACATCGCCTTCCATGATGAGGAAAGTTGCTGAGTACCTTGATAATCAGAATAAAAAATTAGAAAGACAGGTATCTGTGGATGTACAGGTATACTCTGTGTCTGTAGATGATACAAGTCAGTTTAGTTTGACACTGAATGCTCTGCTGAAGCGCAATGGAGGCATTTTTGGAAGTGTTAATAGTAACTTCAGTAGCGCTACCGGGACGACATTGACAGGTTTTTGGAATAGTGATGGAAATAAAGATAACAGTGCATTGATATCTGCACTGGAAAGTACAGGTAATGTCAGCACGGTAACGTCATCAGTAGTTACTACTATGTCTGGGCAGCCAGTTCCTGTTCTTGTTGGGAATGAACGAACTTATATTTCTGAGGTGGGAACAACTCTCAATAACAATACATCAACTACTTCTGCAACTACTGATACCATTACGTCCGGTTTCCTAATGAATCTGCTGCCAAGAATTATGGATAACGGAAATATACTTTTGCAATATAATATAACCTTGTCTTCTCTGGTTGGAGCAAATAACGGGTTTGAAAATGTCACTGTTGGTGGTACTACCATTCAGTTGCCCGATATTGATAAACGTTCGTTTATACAGTCCAGTATGCTAAAAAATGGTAGCACTCTTGTCTTGGCTGGTTATGAGCAGAAACGTAATGAAGTTGCTGACCAGGGTGTCGGTTCTCCCGGTTTTAAATTGCTGGGTGGCAAACGCAATGGTTCAAAATCGAGAGAGATTATGGTTATTTGTATAACTCCAAGGGTTATCGATGTTGGAGGCAGCTAACATGTTACGACCTGAGTTAGATACCTCAAACTCATTACTTCCTGGCATTGTTCTTATTAATAAGAAAAAATATGCTGTTAATTTATTATGGAATGATGTTCCAGATGATAAGCAATATAAGACTATAATAAAAAATCGGCTCAAATTGTTGGGGAGTGATTTGTATGCTATATCTCGCAACCTGGCAGGAAGGCAGTATGCGATAGCAGACAGAAACGCAGGACATCGGAAAAGTGATTATGTACTGGCCAGTTGTGTTGATAATAACGGACGTTCTCTTTGTGCTTTGTGTAAATATGAAAATATCTGGATATTGTTGGCAATAGATAGTAATGGCGGTGTTATTATAGATAAGGCCAGTTATGAACAGAATGAAATAATTCAGACATTTTATTCCATTTATAGCCAGAGTCACTGGGATGATGTAGTTTGCCCTGTTGAATTAGGTATACCAGATAGTTCAGAACAGCCTCTCTATTCGTTCATAAACAAAAAAGGAGTCAGATTATGCACTACTGGCATTGAGCGGCTCTATCCACTGGTAGCTCTTGGTTCGGTGTGTATAGGATGTGCTTTATTTGCTGTGGTATTCAATGGCGTAATAACATCAGAAGAAAATACCCCTGCTATTACGGTTGATTCAACTGCACCGGAAGAAGTTGATGTACCATGGGGAGGTCACAGCTTACCTTATGAATTTGTCAAGTTATGTGTAGATAATGTCAGTAGTAAATATCTCAAATCATCATCAATACCTGGCTGGAACGTGGATCCTGTGGTTATTTGTGATGATGGAGGAAAAATATTTTTAACAGTCAAAAAAGATTTTGGGCTCAGAATTTGGATTACCAATGGTATATACAAACAATTCTTTACAGGAGAATTACCTAAAATAGAAAATGTTAAGGATACATCAGCTGATATTTCATGGGTTTTGAATCCTGAAAAATACGAGACAATGAAACTACAACCGACTCAGATTTTATCGGAACTGGAGCCTATTGATGATATAAAAAAATATATTCAGGATACGTTTGAATATTATTTCGTTCCGTTACAGTTGGAACCTGAACAAACTGATAGCGGTAATATAAAGAGAATTAATTTTCGTATTTCATTGCAAAATGAACCTACAATGATACTTCCTATTCTGTCTAAGATAAAAAACTTGGTTATTGAAAAATGTATATTCAATGCAGATAGCGGTACATGGGAAGTAAAAGGTACTTTTTGGGGAAAATAAATATGAAAGTAAAACAAATTACTTTATTATGCTTATGCTCTATTCTTTCTAATGTTTGCTTTGGTTCGGGTATGTCTGAAAGCGTGGCTATATCTGAAGCAAAAAATCAACGTTCTGAAGAACAGAAGAAACCGGAGGGAATTATCACTGAAGAGTATAAACAAGAACTTGAGGATTTTAAAAAATTACAGATGGATAATATTCGATTAAAATTACAGGCGGAAAATGAAAAATTATCGAAGCAAACAGGAATTAATTCTGGATCTGTAAAATTAGTTTATATTTATTCAACATCAGCTAATCATAGAGTTGCAGAAGTATTAGGTGGAGGATTAGGCCTGAGAGAAGTTCGGGTAGGGGATCATTTATATGATGGGTATACAGTACAGGAAATAGGAAAAGACTATATCCGTTCGGTTTCCGATGATGGAAAAGAAGAATTGCTCAAACTTTTATTTCCCGGACAAGAATAATCTATTATGAGTGTGACAATATTTACTGAAGCTGATTATAACAGGTTAAAAAACAACCTGCATGATATTATCTCTGTTGATGAGGAACTGAGTAAATATTCTGTAATGTTTTCCTCAGGCGATTTTCTTGTATCCGAAGAACATACAATGCATCCCAGTGTCAGATTTATGCGCGAGGTTGCTTCCAGAAGGGGGATCAGGACGCTACGGGAATACCATGTTAATTTGAAAATAATAAGAACATTCCATAGCCAGCATGTTATGGAATTATCTCGCGTCAATAATCAACCAATGGAGGTCATGGCCAGTAAATTAATTACGGAATGTGTGAACAGTCATGCCAGTGATTTACATATAAAAATAGCGGAGCATTATGCTGATATTTATATAAGAAAGGACGGGGATATGCATTTCCTTCGTCAAATAGAATCAACAATAGCACATAAACTATTAGCAACATTATATAATAATGCAGATGATGCTGACGCAACATATAAAGTAAATGCCTATCAGGCAGCCAGGATTGTTTCATCAAGAAGTCGGTTATCTATTCCTGACAAAGTTCAGTCTATTCGTCTTCAGTACAATCCATTAGGTAATGGTGGTCGATACTTTATTGCTCGTTTTCTATATGTTGAAAAGAGAGATATCAGTGAACATACTTATATTGAACTACAAGGACTTGGTTTTCATCCGTTACAAATCAATGCTTTTACCCGGTTAAGAAGATTATCTATTGGTGTTAATATTATTTCCGGCCCTACGGGGTCGGGAAAATCAACAACACTAAAAAATATGCTTGAACTTCTTTATGAAGAGAAGAAAAAGAAAGTTAATATTATTAGTATTGAGGATCCGCCTGAATATGAGATAGAAGGAACCGCACAACTTCCTGTTACGAATGTTGAGACTGAAGAAGAGCGAGGAGCTGAATACAGAAAAGCCATCATCGCTGCACTACGCTCGGATCCTGATATTATTATGCCGGGGGAAGCAAGGGATGCGGAGGTCATTAGTCTTGTTTTTACTGCTGCAATGACCGGACATCAGGTATGGACATCTTTGCATGCCAACAGTGCTCTTGCTATTTTTGATAGATTAAAAGATCAAGGTGTTGATGATTTTAAACTAACGGATCCAGATTTGTTGACCGGGCTAATTGCGCAGCGTTTGGTAAAAAAATTATGCCCGGATTGCTCCTTATCTCTTTCTGAATATGAAGCAATAAACGGTATGATTGGTGATATAGATAGAAAGTTGATAGAGGGTCATGAAGCGACAGTCCGTTTTCCTAATTTGAATGGATGTCCCGAATGCTTTCATGGATATACCGGTCGAACAATTGTTGCAGAAGTTATTGAACCTGATTATAAATTTCTTGATTTGGTTTCACAGGGTAAACGACAGGAAGCTACAAAATACTGGTTGACACAGTTGAATGGTATGACTATGACTGAGCATGCTTGGATAAAAATGGTCGAGGGGAGTATATGTGTACATGATGCGACTGTTAAAGTTAGTCATATCGACAAAATATCCTCCGAAAGAAAAGCTTTTCTGATCGAAACAATAAATCGGACAGTATAACTAAATATGAATGCGGAAATATATCTCGCCAAGATTCTTTTTACAACAAAGTTGAGGCTGCGTTTTTATGAGAAAATGTCAAGATATCTCTCAAATGGTATCCCTGTAAGTTATGCCCTTAATGAGTTGTATGAATTTACAACAGAAAGAGGAAAAAAAGAATCAACAACTTCTGTTGTTGTCAGACACGTTCTGAGATCAGTAAGAAATGGATTAAGTTTTTCTGAAGCCCTCACCCCCTGGGTTCCATCAGATGAACTATCTATTCTTTCTGCAGGTGAACATGCTGGAAAACTTAGCGAAGCAATTAATAATATTATATATATAAACCAGACGAAGAAAAAAATAAAGTCAGCTCTTTTTGGTATAGCATATCCTATTGTTCTTATTCTTACAACCTGTCTCTATTTATATATTTTTGGGAACAGAGTCGTACCAGCCTTTTCTCAAGTGCTTCCTGTAGAAAAATGGCAGGGAACAGGCCGCGCATTGTATTATCTGGCTTTGTTTGTTCAGAATTATTTGATATTGACAATATGCGTTATAGTCTTTATCTTGATGATGATTATATTCACATTTGGAATATGGACAGGGAAAGTAAGACTATTTTTCGACAAATTTCCTCCATGGACAGTTTATAAGACTGTTGTGGGATGTGGATATTTGTTGTCACTATCATCTCTTATCGAAGCAGGGATTTCTGTGCCAGATGCTCTGAGGATTATGGCCCGAACGGCAACTCCATGGTATCAGGAACGACTGTTATCTTTTCGTCTGATGCTATTAAACGGAGCCAGAAATATTGGTGAAGCCATGCATTTATCCGGCTATGTTTTTCCTTCAAAACATCTGGTTATGGATATCCGCTCGTATGCAGCACTTGACGGTTTTGAAATGATGTTAGGAAAACTTTCTCGTCAATGGCAAGATGAAAGTATTGCGGCAATTTCTGCTCAAATGGATGTCTTGCGAAATGTAGCAATTGTTTTTATGGGATTTGTTTTTATGTGGATTGTTTCAGGAATGTTTGCTCTGCAGCAACAGATTAGTCAGGCCGCGCAATTTCAATAATTGGAATAATGATGAAAACGCTTAAAGATATTTTCTTTGCAGATTTATTAATACTTGAAGATGGTTTTTTCTTTCGCTATCTGGAAGGAGAGAAAGAGTCTGTAGTTAAGGTTCCTGTGGTATATCGTGATGAAGTTATCAGAATACGCGATGAGGTAATAGAGATAGTCAGAACCCGAAAAGAAAATGAATTTTTTTATTCCAGCATGAATATTCCATATCGTGTGGCGGTCATTCGCACAATATCAGGTACAGGATATTTTTTGCGAAGATTAAAACTGCCTGTACCTGTTCTGGATACACTAGGATTTAGTGACTCTGTTTTATCAACGCTGAAATCACTGGGAAAAGCGAGGGGGCTCATCTTGGTGGCTGGTGCGACTGGTAGTGGGAAGTCAACAACAATTTATTCATTACTTACTAATTACTTATCTGTTTATGGCGATGTTGTTTTGTCTGTAGAAGATCCCCCAGAACTTCCTGTTCAGGGGGGGTATTTTGATCGTGGCATTTGGTATCAGGTGGACGCAAATGCTGTTGGTGGGTATGAAAAAGCAATGATTTCAGCGATGCGCTATAATCCCCGATACATATTTCTTGGTGAAATACGTAGTTCTCTTAGTGCGAGAGAGGCTATCAGGGCGGCAGTTAACGGACATTTAGTGGTAACGACAATCCATGGTAATTCACTTCAAGGAGCTATTTATGCTCTTCAACAGATAGCCTTAGGCAGTAACAGTGATATAGACTTGGTTCGGTCTATTCTGGGGGACGGACTTTTAGCCGTATTACATCAGGAGCTTATATTTACTCCTGCTGGCACTCGTAAACTACAGGCTGACTTACTCTATATAGGTGGTATTCCAGGTATTACTTCAAAAATACGCTCCGGTAAATTGGAATTGCTCAATAATGATATTGACACCCAGAATATCCTACTTAATAAAGGTATAAATCTTTACGCGCATTATTCAAATGGAAAATAATATCTTAATTTATATCGCATGTTACTGGTTTTCATCTGTTATAACAAGTTTTATAGGTTTAGCAGTAGACAGGCTACCACATCAGATGAAGTGGAGGGATGACCCGATTCCAGATTTATCGGTATGTTCACCACCTTCGAGATGTGATCATTGTCAGACAAGAATAAAATGGTACTATCTGATTCCCGTTTTTGGGTATTTTTTATCCAAGGGATGTTGTCGTAGTTGTGGTACGAAGATACCAGTCATTTATCCTCTTACTGAATTTATAGGTGGTACAGGATCTGTCGTATTAATTATGGTATATGGAATAAATCCTGAAGGATTTATTCTTGTCGCTTTATATCTTATTTTGATATTCCTTACGCTGATAGATATAAAAGAAACATGGCTGCCATTTGTTGTTACGATACCGTTATTCTGGTGTGGATTATTGTTTTCTCCTTTTGAACCAGATGATTATAGTAGAATTCTTGGTGCCTGTTCTGGTTTTTTACTTTTCTGGCTTTCAATGGCTTTAGTATCCTATATGTGTAAGGAAGACCTAATTGCCGGAGGAGATATTGTGTTTTCAGCAGCCGTTGGAGCATGGATTGGCATGGAACGACTTCCTTTATTTATTTTGTGTTCTTCTTTGCTGTTTATTTTTTACGCATTGCCGTGGCGTCTCAAAGGAATTCGATGTTTACCAATGGGACCGGCTATCTCTGTAGGATTTTTTATATGTCTGCTGTAATACCTCTGAGTGTCTGTCTGATTGCTGCCAGCCATGCCAATAATGTATCACCAGAATTGCTTGTTTCTGTAATTGCTGTTGAAGGGGGAGGGGCTGGGCTATCATCAAAAAACAAGAACGGTACAGAAGATCTTGGAATTATGCAAATAAATACCGGAGCATGGCTTAAGCTTGTTAGTGATTCATTTTTTGAGGGCAATGATGAAAAAGCATATATGAAGTTAAGGGACGATGGATGCTTTAATATTTATGTGGGCGCATGGATACTGGGGCGCTCTATAAGGATGGAGGGTGGTGATATTTGGCAAGGGGTAGGAAGATATCATTCAGTAACATATCATCATAAGCAAAAATATATCAAGCTGGTTAGTGAAAAATATGAATCTATTTTTCACTGATTAATACTTTTAGAGCATTATATCCATTTAGTTTTTTAAACTTTACTTATTATCTGATACAGGTCTTATAATGTTTAATTTAAGACAAAATGGTCTGACACTAATTGAAGTGGCACTGGTAGTGATGATTAGTACTCTTGTCATGACTGCTGTCTGGTTGCAACTGCAGGATATGATTAAATTCTACTTAAGCAGGAATACAGCATACACCATAACCGCCAGATTTGATCATGTTGTTGATGATATTAAGTCATCCTGCCTTATAAAGGCATCAGGCACAGGTAGTTGTGATAAAGATAAGATCATAAAAAAAATTGAAATGAAAAATTCGTCTGGTGGGATGTTTGGTGAGCTGAATGTAAATATTCTGGAGGATAAAAATAATTCAGGCCAAAATTTCGATATATGGATAACTTATAATATTAAAGGTTCAATTCTACAACATATTGATCGAAGAACAGTGAGAAACAATACAGCATTTTACTATGTAGCCTATTGTGATGTTATCAATGTTCAAAAGAATGAGGACAAAGTATGTAAGGGAACTAATAAAAGCAGTTATTATTATTCACCTGTGATGCCGTGGTCTGTGTCCAGACTTGATTGGTTTAATAAATCATACAATGACTATCTTATATTTCACTATGTTTTATCTCTGTGAGTATTTATATGAAGCGACAACAACGTGGTTTGGCTCTTCTTGAAGTTATTATATTTATTATATTGATTTCTTTAGGGTATATAGGATGGATGAATGTGAAAAAACACATATCTGAATTCGATTATGCCATGCAGGTAACCAGAAGCTTGTGCTTTTATAAAGAAAAATTTGCGAAATATATAAAAGATAATCATTATGCTCAGAATGTTGTAAAAGAAGTATCTCTTTCTGATTTAGGTATTGTTAGTGCAGCTGGATATCCGGCATCATATCCTGAATATGATATTAAATTATATTTAAAAAAAAATAAAGGTTATATTGTTTTATTAAGAAATAATGATAAAGATATCTATCCCGAGCGCGATTATATTACCAGGATGGTTATCAATGCTGCTACCGGATTTTTGTCAGTATCACTCTTTCCTTTTAATGGAAAACCTGACAATATTAAATTTAATTCTAGTTCAAATATATCTGGCTCTGATGAATATTATACATTAGAAGGTGTTGATCTTAGTAAATATAATAGAAATAATGTTATCGCAATTGTTATGGTGCCGGAAACCACAACGCCATTTCAGGAATGTTATTATGGATTCTAGATATAGTGAGAAGGGGATTACCCTGATTGAGGCTGCTTTTGTCTTAATGTTGTTCTGTTTTATTTTTACCTTGTCTGTTTATTATATTCATTTGACGATGATTGTCTCTAAATCGTTGTCTCTTGGGCAGACAATGAATACTGTAGGAAATCAGTTAGAATTCATTATAAAGTCCGGGCAATGCGAATGCGACGGTGCTAATGATATTTGCACGAAATGTCTTACCAATAAAATCATCAGCTCTGATGAAATTAAAAAACTGAATAATTCCGAATCACTACGTGTTGCTGTTCGTAGTTTAAGCACAAAAAAAGGAGTTGGTATTCTTATATATCCTTCAGATCTTGCAACCAAAAGGGGAACATTTTTTACATCTCTTGATGAGATCTATTTCACTATTGCAGGAACAAAAGAGAAAGCAATAATCATAAATCCAGACTCAAGTATTACCACTCCTAACAAAATAAGCCTTGTTATTGATAATGTTGTTGATGATAATAAAAAAATATTTAAACTTTCGGATTTTGGTATCGCAGATACAGGACCCAGTAGGATGTATCCTGGCATATATTTTGAAGTTCCTGTTCATTAATATGTTACGGAGTTTTAATAAATGATTTCGTATATATATATGTTACTTATTACTGTCATCGTTTATCTATGGCAAGGGATTTCTAAAGAACAGGTTGATTTCTTTAAAATGGCATCAAGCAATATTAGTGTTAGCATAAAATATGATTATTTATATACGGCGCTAGAAAAAAAAGACGATTTGTGTAGCAAGCCTGATAGTTGTCTTAGCAGTACCATAGTAAAATTATCTGGCTATAAATATTCTCATGATGCGAAAATTTGTGAAAGTGGAGGAGATTATTACGCTTTTTATTCAGAACCTATTTTAACTGAGAAACCACCAGTGTCTCTGCCTGATGATTCAGGTATTTCATTAATAAATGCTAAGGATATTCCAAAAGTTTGCGGAAATAACACCATTGATGATAAAAAGAGGAACTATGCGCTGAAGTATACTAAATAAATTTCCTAGGATACTAGTCTATATTTAAAAATGTAATTTGAGGTGATGATTATGTTATTTTTTTCTAAATACAAAAAAATAAATAGGGGGCTGAGTCTGATCGAAGCATCAATGGTTCTTGCTCTTTCTGCAATCGTGGTTTCCGGGGTTCTTTACTATTATAATAATACTTCAAGCAACCGGAAACTTGTTGAAGATTCAAAAACTATTCAAATGGTAATATCAACTATCAGAACTCTGTATGAAAATCAAAGACCAGAAACAACAATTGATACTGCTGCCGTAGCAACATCCGGAAATTTCAAAACAAAAGATGTAAATGGTAAAAAATATATAGTTATGCCAACGGGTGAAGCTTTAAATATTATTAGTGGTTCTAGATATTGGAGTAACCGTATGTATGCTATAGATTTTTTTACTTCTGATAAAAATATTTGTTCCCATCTGGCGTCAATGAAATATGGCACATCACATTTTGCTACAGAAGTTTCTGATAAAACTGGCAAAGTAACTGACGTTATAACTTTATTGAAAAAACCTGCAACTGATCGGTACCTGACGGTAGATAAAGCAGCAAAAGAATGTTCAAGTAAAATTGGTAGTTCAGGAACGGCCAGAGTCTATATGGCCTTCAAAGGATAGTGATTTATAATCTGAATGTCAGATTCTTAAGTAGATGTACTCTAACGGCTTCCACAGGAAGCCGTTTTATTGCGCACATAACCCTCCCAGCCAGGCTGCAAGTGTCAAACAAGAAATTAAAAGGGGGCCCAATGGGGAATGAAAAGAGCTTAGCGCACACTTGATAGAACTTAGATATCACCTAGTTTTTGTGCCAAAAAATCGAAGATAGGTGTTCTACATGAAGCATAGAGCAATAGGCAGTATTTTAAAAAACTGTGTGAGTGGAAAAACATACGGATTCTGGAAGCTGAATGCTGCGCAGATCATATCCATATGCTTGTGTAGATCCTGCCCAAAATGAGCGTATCCGGCTTTATAGGATATCTGAAAAGGGAAAAGCAGTCGATTCTTTACGACTAGTTTGGGAATTTAAATCCAAATACAGGAACAGGGACTTTTATTGCAGAGGGTACTATGATTCTACCCACGTAATATGGACACAGGCCTAAGCGAGGTTCTGGTTTTCAAATTGTTCCGGACTGAGACCGCCACACCAACTGTGCCGTCGCCAGCGATTGTAATCACATTCGATATAATTAAACACCGTTGCCCACATTGTTTTCCGG
>OJJG01000112.1_pt1 | contig 14447 bp, 15 predicted proteins | sample 1596291 | NCBI WGS metagenome assembly OJJG01 (sample SAMEA4350149, study PRJEB24818) | metagenome | biome: human; feature: gut; material: faeces | place: Denmark | collected 2013-09 | reverse complement strand
TCAGCAACCTCAGCAACCTCAGCAACCTCAGCAACCTCAGCAACCTCAGCAACCTCAGCAACCTCAGCAACCTCAGCAACCTCAGCAACCTCAGCAACCTCAGCAACCTCAGCAACCTCAGCAACCTCAGCAAGGTTTATTCTATTTTGATGAGCTGTCAAATGTTCTTTGTTAATTTCATCTCTAATTAGCTGTTCTTTTTCTATGCTGTAGTTTTTGTCATTATAAGTCACATCAAAATCATCTAAGAAAACGATATAAATCAATTTAAAAAAACTAGTCTTAAATAAAAAACTATCGCACTCATCAGGAAAACCAAAAAAGAAAACATTAAGATATTTGGTTGCTTTGCGCTTGTCTTTTAGTCCATTATAATACTTATTTGCTTCTGCTCTTTGTTTTTCATACTCACTACAGAAAAAACTCTTTTTACTTTCATCCCATTCTGAAGCATCAATTTCAAGTTTATATGCTTGTTTGGTACCTTTCTTTCTGGCTAAAAAAGTAAGGTAATATCTATTCGAATTTATCTCCAGCCGTATATTAGATTGAATTTTACCAAAATAAATTGCTGGCTTATTATATCTAATTCCTTCTTTATAGATGATTAGTTGAAAAGTATCTTTATAAGTTCTAACTCCATAAGGGGGAATTGATAATGGTTCATAGAGATTATCTCCATTAATGTAGTAGTCTACTACCGGTTTGATGCTTGAAGATGACACAGGGTGTACTTTACCTCCCAAATCTTTTTCATCATCTCGCGTCTGTTTGATAATTCTTCTGCCAGAAGAGTCGTAATTTCTTTCAGACACATCAAGTTTCAGAAGAGATATAGCTAATGCCGGTGGTGAATTATGCTTTTTATTATTCTTTGAGTTACACTTATTTTTACTCTTAGGATCATGAATCTTACATCCCGGCCTATGAGTCTCTTTATATCGAAAGTATGATTGATTTAAATTTATTTCTTTGAAGCTACATGGAGTAGCGGGTATCCTACATTTGTCATACGGGCATTCAAAAGTGGTTGTTCGTATATAAAGATCATCCATTTCCCGAAGATCATGACCATGAACAATTTCACCACTAACAGAATCTCTTGCTATTGTCACACAATCTCCTTTGATAAAAATTAATAGATTCTAATTTCATACCAAGGCTAATTTAAATAAAGGCTATTTAAGAGAAAAACAAGTCAGCCTGACAGACATATCCCCTCCCATGGCAATATGCCGCTATTTCGCGTTTTTTTTCACGCCATAATGCGTTTCAAGGTAGCGAATATCTTCGATTGCCCATGGTGTGCGCATTCTTTTGGGTTTATTTTCCATTACCATGTTTTATCAGCCATCATGGCTGCCTCTCCGGTTTGCCAGCGTGTTCCACCTGATAACGATTAATCAGCTGATTCAGTGCCATTTCAGCCTGTTTTTGCTGCTGTTCACTGCCATTCTGGTTACGGGCTTCATCATAGCGACGTAACTGCTCTTCCGCCGGGATATGCCAGTTAAAAGCCTGCATGATGCCAAACACCTCCGTTTTCAGTTCACTGACCGTCATGTATTTTCCCCGCTGTTCATCCAGACGGTTCAGGCGTTCAGCCAGCTGCTGTAAGCGGGTCATGCCTTCATTCCAGCCCGTCATCGCCTCTTCCGGGAGCGCACGACTCCTTACGCTCTTCTGCCAGTTATCCACCATTTCCTGAACACGGGGATTGTCGGGGAAAAGTACCATCAGTTGCTGCAGCAACTGCGCACTGCGCTGCAGGTTATATGCCGGGGGTAATTCTGTCAGTCGCGTTATCTGCTGACCGGAAAGGGTTACCCACTCTGACGCATGATTTAACAGTGAGGGTGTTCTGCTGAGCTGTGTCATCTGGTCTGCTGAAAGCACATCCGGTGGTGGTGTCAGCAGCGCCCTGAGTTGCTGCTCCGCCGGTGATGGCTGTGTCAGATACTGCCATCCCGGAATGGCCACGCTGACCGCCAGCAATGCCACACAGACACCAGTCACAAACGGTTTCAGAAACGTGGGAGGGGATTTTTGAAGGGAGGGTGTGGGCCCTGCTTTTGTTTCAGAAACAACATACACCAGACGGGAGTGCGGCAGGGGCTGATGTTCCTGTACGTCCCGAGCATCAGACCGGAGTGCCTGAGCCGGAAGGGTTACCGGAGACGACGCTTCGCCCTGCACCGGCTGATTTTCCAGACGGGTGATATATCCCTTCACCATGGTTTCCGGTAAAGCCACTTTACTGCTCTGTTTAAGTTCGTACCGGGCCAGTGTGTCACTCAGTTCCTTCAGGAATGTTTCGGTCTGATACAGCAGGGGCAGGTTGTCACGGTCATCCGGTGGCATGGCCCGGAGCGTTTTTTGCAGACGGTTGAACAGACCGGTAATAATTTCCAGCCGGGCGTGTGTATTCAGCGGCCACATCACTGACCAGTGATGCCGGGTCAGCGCCACAATCAGAGCCAGCCCTTCATTCAGGCCACTTAACCCTGTTGTATGCATCCGGGCGATGGTGTACCAGGATGCCGTCTGTAATTCCACGCCATTGTGTTCATACAGACGCAGGCAGAGCGTTTCCACGTAACGCCAGTCCACATCCGGGCGTGCCGGGTGGGTCAGTTTGCTGATTTCATCGCGCAGGGCAGCATAATCCGGTAATGACCGGGGGTCAACACCGGTTTTCAGTTTCACTTCAGAAGTCATCGGCAGATTCGGTGTTGCTGTATTAAATCATGATTAACAGTTACGGAAAGAACATCAGTGTGATACCGGGACCCGGGAAAGGTATTCCACCGCGCGGATAATTGCCGGCGTCACATCCCACCGCCGTTTCAGAACAGGTAACAGCTCATTAAGGTTTCTGATATAACGCTCAGTGAACAGCCGTTGTCCGTCCCTGGTTAAATGAAAACCTGACTGATTACAGGTAATGGTGATATGACAGGTATCATTGCCAGTATATACGGCTTCCTGGGGTCTGAATCTGACATTCCAGTGCCAGGAGTGCGGAGAGTGGTTCAGATAAAAAAGACACATCTGAATATCGTGAAATTATGGGTTCATGGTGAATTAAATAAACCTGATAATAACAGTATGGTGAAAGTCCGGAATAAAGAAATGGTCCGGTATTATGCAAAATCCTCAAGGTGACGACTGATACTGTTTTCACGGTAACAGGTCACCAGTAATTCACGGGTTGCCCGGGTAAACGCCACATAAAGCACCGGAATTACTTCAGACTCATCCGCTACACCAGAAGGAATGAAAGAAGCATTGATAACCGCCACATACGGGAACTCCAGCCCCTTACTGCTCTGGTATGTCAGTAAATGCACCACATCCTTACGTCGCGAGTATGCCTTCTTACCTTCTCTGTCAAAGCAGGTGGCAAACGGTATCCCGCGTTGTGTCATAACCTTGAGGTAGCCTGAGTTTAACGGACACTCCTTCCTGAAATAGAATGGCATCAGAAGGAGCTAATAATGAGCAGAAAAACCCAACGTTACTCTAAAGAGTTCAAAGCCGAAGCTGTCAGAACGGTTCTTGAAAATCAACTTTCGATCAGTGAAGGCGCTTCCCGATTATCTCTTCCTGAAGGCACTTTAGGACAATGGGTTACCGCCGCCAGAAAAGGGCTCGGTACTCCTGGTTCCCGCACGGTGGCTGAACTGGAATCTGAAATTCTGCAACTGCGTAAGGCGTTAAATGAAGCTCGCCTTGAGCGAGATATATTAAAAAAAGCAACAGCGTATTTTGCACAGGAGTCGCTGAAAAATACGCGTTAATCGAACAATGGCGACAACAATTTCCCATTGAAGCGATGTGTCAGGTATTTGGTGTACCGGAATGTATCCGCACGCCGGAAAGACTGGCCTTCAGGCTATACACGCAACCAAAGCGTTTATCGTTAAACACCACATTTTTCTGGCTGATATCCCATTCTTCCCAAAGCACAGCAATCAGCTGTGACGTGCGGGTTAAAAGCAGACGAAAAGGCAGTTCAAAACTGGTGGTATAATCCACATTCAGCAGGGCATTACGCAGCCGCTCTCCTGATCCGACCTCTGCCTGCCGACACTCCTCCTGAACATCCTGCCACTGCTGGCGAAGGCGTACAACAACACGAACATTCTCAGCGTATTTTTTTGAGTAACCAACTGAAAAATGGTGGGAAGATCATTTTTCAGTTGAGAATTCCCCAACGGTCAATCCACCCGCTTTATCTTGTTTTTAACTAATGCTGTCTGGTTAAATGACGCCCGATGCTGCTAAGCGTGAGGGAAGCGCCATTTATTACAGCATTTGTTGCGTCAATCAGTGATTTTTGATGGTAGAAATGCAAAGTGGCCAGTATGTTTTTAAGGAATTTTTGGCATAATGAACGTGCAGGCATAGTGGTGATATCCTTGAAATTGCTAGCACAATCAATTAGATCACATCTCACTATGCCTGTCTTGTTTTCTGGGAATTCCTAATGGGTTGTCCTTCCAATTGGTTCTTTCGAGGCCTGCTCAGATTCACTCACATTATAACCTGTATACTCACTGAAACACCTACAGCTTCTTCATCAAATACATCAGCCGCTTTGTTACCCACACGACTGCTTTGACTGCTACCGCCTGGAACGACAGTCACCTGGTGGGATTTTCACCCCATGAAAGATCACGCCTTATCACAGTGCACGATTCCCCGAAAAATTACGCATCGTTGAATTACAGGGAAGTAACATCGTGCGAATGCCCAGTTCAGCACACTAATTCTGCTGTAAAAAGTGCAGAAACTGACTTAAAGCATAAGAAGGCGTTTCGTTATTGCGCCAGAACACACCGACGCTGCCTTTCTGTTCTATCTTTGGCAGGTTGAGTATCACCAGTTGTCCCTGGCTGGCATAACGTTGCGCCAGGCGTAATGACAAAATAGAGATCATATCGCTGCTTTGTAACAGGTTGGTACTGACGTTCATCGACGCCGACTCAATCGTGTTTTCTGGCAGCATTACGCCGTGGTCTACCAGCGCATTATCAATACTAATGCGAATGGGGGTACCCGTCGGCCAGACGATCCAGCGCCAGTTGGCAAGATCATTCCAGCTGAGGGTGGCGTATTTCGCCAGTGGGTGCTCAGGGCGGGCGACAAAGCATACTGGCTCGGTGTACAGCACCTGATAATTCAGTGGCAGTTGCAAGGCGCGACCGCCAATTCGCCCAACGACCACGTCGACAGAACCTGCCAACAGATCTTGCAGCAATGGGGTCATCACCTTCTCTTCGATATTCAGGTGTAGAGTTGGCATCTTCGTAAGCAAATGCAAAATCGCCTGGGATACGCAGTCAGTGGCGACGGGAGAACAGCCAATTTTCAGACTGCCGACCAGTCCACCTTGTTTAAAACGGGCCAGTTCATGTTGCGATCGCTCCATGTCATTGATTAACCGTTGGGCATGTTGCAATAACAATTTGCCGCCTTCAGTCGGACGTAATCCTTTGCTGTGCCGCTCAAAAAGTGTGATTCCAATCTCATCTTCGAGTTGTGACAACCATTTCGAAAGCGCAGGTTGGGTGATATTCATCATTCGTGCGACATGGGTCAGATTGCCCTGTTCACCCAGCGCCACCAGCATTTCAAGGTGATGTAGTTTTAATTTTTGCGCCCAGTTTGCCATTTACCATAACCTCCAGGTTATCTCTCTGCCCGAAATGCCATTGTACATTTCATCTCTTTAATCACAATATCGCAACATATACAAAACAAAAGAAACATCTACCTTACCTGCACTGAGGCATTTACTATGACTCAACGACGTGATCTACAAGCACTTATCGATGCTGCTCCGGTCGGCAAGATGCAGTGGCGCGTTATCATCTGCTGTTTTCTGGTGGTAATGCTCGATGGTTTTGACACCGCGGCTATCGGATTTATCGCCCCTGATATTCGCACTCACTGGCAACTCACCGCAGGCGATCTCGCCCCGCTTTTTGGCGCGGGTCTGCTGGGGTTAACCGCAGGCGCACTGCTTTGTGGCCCGTTGTTCGATCGCTTTGGTCGCAAGCGGGTGATTGAGCTGTGCGTCTTTTTGTTTGGCGCGTTAAGCCTCGCCTCAGCTTTCTCTCCGGATCTGCAAACTCTGGTCTTCCTGCGCTTTCTCACCGGCCTGGGTCTGGGCGGCGCGATGCCGAACACCATCACCATGACCTCGGAGTATCTGCCTGCCCGCCGCCGCGGCGCGCTGGTGACGCTGATGTTTTGCGGCTTTACGCTGGGTTCGGCGTTTGGCGGGATTGTCAGTGCGCAACTGGTGCCGGTGATTGGCTGGCACGGCATTCTGGTGTTGGGGGGCGTGTTACCGCTGATGCTGTTTGTCGCACTGCTGGTAGTTCTGCCGGAATCGCCACGCTGGCAGGTGCGCCGCCAGCTACCGCAGGCGGTGATTGCGAAAACCGTCAGCGCCATCACCCGCGAGCGTTATGTCGATACCCATTTTTATCTCATTGAATCAGCCTCCGTTACAAAAGGCAGCATTCGTCAACTGTTTATGGGACGTCAGTTACCCATCACGTTGATGCTGTGGGTAGTGTTCTTTATGAGCCTGCTGATTATTTACCTGCTCTCAAGCTGGATGCCGACGCTACTGAACCATCGCGGCATCGACCTGCAACACGCGTCCTGGGTCACCGCCGCGTTCCAGATTGGTGGTACGTTAGGCGCGCTGGCGCTGGGTGTGCTGATGGATAAGTTCAATCCTTTCCGCGTACTGGCGCTGAGCTATGCCACAGGCGCTATATGCATCGTGATGATTGGCTTAAGCCAGGATGGATTATGGCTGATGGCGCTGGCGATTTTCGGCACTGGCATTGGCATTAGCGGATCGCAGGTGGGGCTGAATGCGCTGACCGCAACACTTTATCCAACACAAAGTCGCGCTACGGGCGTGAGCTGGTCAAATGCTATCGGCCGCTGCGGCGCGATTGTTGGTTCGCTGTCTGGCGGCGTGATGATGGCGATGAATTTCTCTTTCGACACCCTGTTTTTCATTATCGCTGTGCCTGCGGCGATCAGTGCGGTGATGTTAACCCTGCTGATTACCGTGGTTCGCCAGTCGACCTCTGTCCCTGACTCACTGCCTCGCGCAGGCGTTGTGAACGAATAAGGAGCATCCCAATGACTGATAACAATCAAAATAGCCGCGAGCAATTTTATCAGCATATTTCCGGGCAAAACCTGACCCCGCTGTGGGAGTCACTGCACCATCTGGTGCCGAAAACGCCCAACGCTAACTGTGCGCCAGCGTACTGGAATTATCAGGAGATCCGCCCGCTGCTGCTGGAGAGCGGCAGCCTGATTGGCGCGAAAGAGGCGGTGCGCCGCGTGCTGGTACTGGAAAACCCGGCGCTGCGAGGGCAGTCTTCCATCACCGCGACTTTATATGCCGGTTTGCAACTGATCATGCCGGGCGAAGTGGCACCGAGTCATCGTCATAACCAGTCGGCGCTGCGTTTTATTGTTGAAGGCAAAGGGGCATTTACCGCCGTTGACGGCGAACGCACGCCAATGAATGAGGGCGATTTTATCCTGACCCCGCAGTGGCGCTGGCACGATCACGGCAACCCTGGCGACGAACCGGTTATCTGGCTCGATGGGTTGGATCTGCCATTAGTGAACACTCTGGGCTGCGGTTTTGCCGAAGATTACCCGGAAGATCAACAACCGGTAACGCGTAAAGAGGGCGATTACCTGCCGCGTTACGCTGCCAATATGTTGCCGCTGCGCCATCAGACGGGGAACTCCTCGCCGATCTTTAACTATCGTTATGACCGCAGCCGCGAAGTGCTGCACGATTTAACCCGCATGGGCGATGCCGACGAATGGGATGGCTACAAAATGCGCTACGTCAACCCGGTCACCGGCGGCTATCCGATGCCGTCGATGGGCGCTTTCCTGCAACTGCTACCGAAAGGGTTCTCCTCCCGCGTGGCGCGCACCACTGACAGCACTATCTACCATGTAGTGGAAGGTAGCGGACAAGTCACCATCGGCAATGAAATCTTCACCTTTAGTGCAAAAGATATCTTTGTGGTGCCGACCTGGCACGGCGTGTCATTCCAGACTACGCAAGATACCGTTTTATTCAGTTTTTCGGACAGACCGGTACAAGAAGCCCTGGGGCTTTTCCGCGAAGCACGTTATTAATTTGGGAGAGAGAAAATGACTCAATATGTATTCGAACCACAAGCGCCCGTTACCGTACCGGTTGTTGGCAGTGATAAACAATTCCCCGTGCGTCGCGTTTACTGCGTCGGGCGTAACTATGCCGCCCACGCCCGCGAAATGGGCTTTGATCCGGATCGTGAACCACCCTTCTTCTTCTGCAAACCAGCAGATGCCGTTATTCCGGTCGCCGCTGGCGAAACGCTGGCGCTGCCATATCCGGCGCAGACCGATAACTATCATTACGAAATTGAACTGGTAGTGGCGATTGGTAAAAAAGGCAGCGATATCCCGCTGGAACACGCCCATGAATATGTCTGGGGTTATGCCACGGGTCTTGATATGACTCGGCGTGACCGTCAAATGGAAATGCGCCAGATGGGCCGCCCGTGGGAAATCGGTAAAGCGTTTGATCTCTCAGCGCCCATCGCGCCGCTGCACAAAGCCCGCGATATCGGCGGTATTGATAATGCGCCAATCTGGTTACAGGTTAACGGCGAAGATCATCAGCGCAGCGATATTCGCCATCTCATCTGGTCGGTGAATGAAACCATCAGCTATCTGTCAGGCTTCTTTGAGCTGCAACCGGGCGATCTGATCTTCACCGGTACGCCGGAAGGGGTTGGCCCGGTAGTGAAAGGTGATGTGATCACAGGCAACGTCGAGGGCTTAACGCCTATCGCGGTGAAGATTGTCTGAGGTGCATGATGAAGCTGTACAGTTTTTTTAATAGTTCAGCGTCGTACCGGGTACGCATTGCGCTGGCGCTGAAAGGCATTAATTACCAGACCGAAGGGGTGAATATCCGTATTGGTCAGCAAAATGAACTGGCCTATCGGCGGATGAATCCGGTCGGGCTGGTGCCGACGCTGCTGACTGACGAGGGCGAATCACTCGGACAATCGCTGGCGATTATTGACTGGCTGGAGAGGCACTACCCGCAAGTTCCGCTGGTGCCGCAGGAAGAACCGACCCGCAACAAGGTGCTGGAAATTGTCTATGCCATCGCTTGTGATATTCATCCATTGAATAACTTGCGCGTGCTGCGCTACCTGACCGAAGAACTGAACGTCAGTGAAGAAGAAAAAAAACGTTGGTATGCGCACTGGATCCAGCAAGGGTTAAGCGCGGTGGAACAACTGTTGCGCCAGAACCAGTCGGGGCAATTTTGTGTGGGCGAGACGCCGACGCTGGCAGATTGCTGCCTTGTCCCGCAGTGGGCAAACGCGCTACGCATGAACTGCGATTTGAGCGGGTATCCACGCTGCAAAGCGGTGTACGACGCCTGCACACAGTTGCCAGCGTTCATTGCCGCAGCGCCAGAAAATCAACAAGATAAAATTTCAGCCTGACCAGGAGAACTATAATGACGAAAGTAACACGCGCAGTAATTGTGGGAGGCGGGATCGGCGGTGCGGCAACTGCGCTGTCACTAGCCCGCCTGGGGATCAAAGTGGTGCTGCTGGAAAAGGCGCATGAGATCGGTGAGATTGGCGCGGGCATCCAGTTGGGGCCAAATGCGTTTTCGGCGCTGGACAGCCTCGGCGTCGGCGAAGTTGCCCGCCAGCGCGCGGTGTTTACCGATCACATTACCATGATGGATGCGGTGAACGCCGAAGAAGTGGTGCGCATTGAAACCGGGCAGGCCTTTCGTGACCATTTCGGCGGTCCTTACGCGGTGATCCACCGGGTTGATATTCACGCCTCGGTGTGGGAAGCGGTACTGACGCATCCGGACGTGGAATATCACACCTCCACCAACGTCGTGGATATTCGCGAGACGGAAGACGATGTCACCGTGTTTGACGATCGCGGCAATAGCTGGACCGGCGATATTCTGATTGGCTGTGACGGCGTGAAGTCAGTGGTGCGCCAGAGCTTATTGGGCGATGCGCCGCGTGTCACCGGACATGTTGTCTACCGTGCGGTTATCGATTGTGCCGATATGCCGGAAGATTTGCGCATTAACGCACCGGTACTGTGGGCGGGGCCGCACTGTCACCTGGTGCATTACCCTTTGCGCGGCGGCACGCAGTATAACCTGGTGGTGACATTCCACAGCCGCCAGCAGGAAGAGTGGGGCGTGAAGGATGGCAGTAAAGAGGAAGTGCTCTCTTACTTTGAGGGGATTCACCCGCGTCCGCGCCAGATGCTGGATAAACCGACTTCATGGCGACGCTGGTCAACTGCCGACCGTGAACCAGTCGCGAAATGGGGCACTAACCGCATTACGCTGGTGGGCGATGCAGCCCATCCAGTGGCGCAATATATGGCGCAAGGTGCCTGTATGGCGCTGGAAGACGCGGTAACGCTGGGTAAGGCGCTGGCGCAGTGTGAGGGTGATGCGGCGCAAGCCTTTGCGCTGTATGAGTCGGTACGTATTCCGCGCACCGCGCGTATTGTCTGGTCGACCCGTGAGATGGGACGGATTTATCACGCCGCGGGAGTAGAACGCCAGGTTCGTAACCTGCTGTGGAAAGGGAAATCGCAGGCAGAGTTTTATCGCGGCATGGAGTGGCTGTACGGCTGGAAAGAAGATAACTGTCTGCAACCACGCTGAGTACTTCTTCACCTAACCAGGCGCACGGGTGATCTCCTTGCCCTTCGGAGAGGAGCTATTAAGTCCTGTTGATTTCAACAGGGCTCTCTCCTCTCCCTTTAGCCTCCTTTAAAATAAGGTATCATCAGAAATCCTTCTTTCAACAAATAGCACGCCACTTCAAGCAAATCGTCTCCAGAGCTATTCAGTGTTACGTCCTGTTTTTCCAGTGTAAATCATCACCAGATTATGTCTGAAAAGCTCGTTACCTACACTGATCAGTGTTAGTTGTTTTGGCAAAAATATCTCACACCGGTTTTCATCATCAACAAGCACTATACGCAACCAACAACACAAAAAGGAACACACCATGCCCCCACACAAAATCCGCCAGGAGTGGCTGGCGCTGGACGAGACCGCAGAAGTCATCCTACAGCACAGCATCACGTTGCAATCCGCCGACCTTATCCGCCATTCTTTTATTTGGCGCAACCGCAGTATCTGTCTGTGATGTTGGTGTTACTGCCAAGCGCTTTATGGTTCGGGATAACGGCATGTATGGTAGCAAGTAGCTTTAAGCGATGGTTATAAGTTGCTCAAAAAATCGGTCCTCACTACAATACGAATTTTATCAGGTATGGAATTCGGATTATGAATAAATCTGTCATAAAGCTGTTGAATAAAAAATTCATTATTTCAGTAATAACCTCATCTACATTTATTACTGGATGCACAATGGCTGTTATATGGTTCTATCTGTCAAACATAGATAGATTAGATATTTTCTTTGATACTGTAAGCCTCAGTTCAGCCATAGGTATCATTTTTGTTTTTATAATAGTATCGCTTTCTGGGTTTAGCTTAGTAATTTTCATTTCCTCTTTTATTCTAATCCTCATTTACACATTACATGAAGATAATTTCAAAAATTATCCAAGCATACCACATCGAATTTCCACTGTTTGTTATCTAAATAGCTTGTTTATATGCTGTAGTATAATTGTTGGCTACTATATTTACTATCTTTATGGATGGAATGGTTATTCCATAAGTATCACCGGTTTTGTATTGATGCTTGCTTTTAGTTATTTTGTATCCTATTTTAATCTATTTAAAACAAAGAGATTTAGTTGGCATAAATCTGATAACTATGAGAAATTACCAAGAAAACCAAGATTGTTATGTTTTTTACCCTTGCAATTTATGACTCCCGGGATCGTTCAAATATTACCTATGTTATTTCTGCTTACCCAACTTGATTTTAGTGAGGGGACAAGTGATTTGGTTGAAATGCTAATGCTCCTTGCCTTAACAGCAGCTATTGTTACTATTGGCATTCTGCCTGGTGCCATACATCTTAATGAGCGCAGAAATGGTGATAAATTCACTGGATTCATAGTTGTTTTAATATGCATACCAGTTGTAATTACTGTATTCAGTATGTGGTATCGCCCTATCCCAAATATGATCATTAATATGGTAATGAGTCTCTCTGGCATTAGTGACTGGAGAACGCATCAGTATTATATCGAAAATAAAACTCATTCTCATAGTATGTTTAATGGCTTAATCTGGAATACTCGGCACTATACAGAAATCCCCGAGAGATTTTTCATCACCGGGGTCAGTACATTTACCTTAGGAGATATAAAGCTGGTATGCCCAACTGAAATAACAGAAGCAAGAAAAGAGAGTTTGAAATTTACCATTAATGATATCAATGAGTATGAGCAAAAAGGGAAACAGTTAAAGGCAGTAGCCATGAAATGCATTCCTTTTAATAAGAACGATATTCATACCTGGGATTCGCCATTATCTGAACCGATCTATTACGAGAAAGTCAAACAGACCATAGATAACTCGATGTTAAAAATTCTCCATACCCTGAAATGAGGTAATGTTCCGGGGAAGTCATATTGACGCGTTTTTAGACGCGTCATCAGCGGTGTATGCGGATGATCACGGCCCTGCGATGGTTGATTTATTTTATTGCGTGTGGGCGTTTGCCTGACAGGCACCGCTGCCAGCGTTATTATCGTCGTGTTTTCTGTTTCGTACTCTATTTACTGATCGTACATATCAGGTGCAGCATCGATATCGTAGGATCTCCTTCATCCCGATATTGCAGGCCGCCGCTGGCTGCCGATCATTTTGCTGTCGCTAACGATCTCACTGATTCTGTGGGCATGCGGCAAATTGCCCGTTTTTCTCTTCTACGTCTTTATCGCCGCCAAATTCCCCTCAATCTCCTGCTGTTCGTCGGTGGCGCTGGCGTAAAAACGCGCAGATTATTCTGACCTCGTCGGCAGCACACCGCTACAGTTTTACCTACCGATCGTACCGGTCTGCGTTATCGCTTTTGACTTTCATGGTAGCGTTCCCTCTCTGACAAGAAGGTGGCGATTTCTCATACAACCCCTCACCACACTACTCCGCATGACTGGTAATACTTCATACGCCATGTATAACAACAATCTGCTACCCGCTCTCAGTTAATAAACAGCATCGATATCCTCCGGGCTCGCCGGGCGACCGGCCTGATGACCCGCGACAATTACCGAACGGTAAATAACATTACCCTGGGTAAGTATCAGGAGGCGAAACGATGAAACTGGCCCTGACGCTGGAAGCTGACAGCGTTAACGTGCAGGCACTGAACATGGGGCGCATTGTCGTTGACGTCGATGGTGTTAATCTCACTGAACTGATTAATAACGTCGCTGAAAACGGTTATTCACTCCGTGTGGTGGAGGAATCCGACCAACAGTCAACCTGCACACCTCCGCCATTTGCAACCCTTGCCGGCATACGCTGCAGTACCGCACATATCACGGAAACGGACAACGCCTGGTTGTACTCGCTGTCACACCAGACCAGGGACGTTGGTGAATCAGAATGGATTCATTTTACAGGTACCGGTTATCTGTTACGTACTGATGCGTGGTCGTACCCGGTTCTGCGGCTTAAGCGCCTGGGCCTGTCAAAAACGTTCCGTCGTCTGGTTGTCACACTTACCCGACGTTATGGCGTCAGTCTCATTCATCTGGATGCCAACGCTGAATGCCTGCCGGGTTTACCCACTTTCGACTGGTAACCAGAAACAACATGAAATCATTAACCACGGAAACAGCGCTGGATATTCTGATTGCGTGGCTGCAGGACAATATCGACTGCGAATCGGGAATTATCTTTGACAACAATGAGGATAAAACGGATTCAGCAGCACTGTTGCCCTGTATCGAACAGGCCAGAGAGGATATCCGTACCCTGCGCCAACTGCAGCTTCAGCACCAGAACCGGTGAGTCTCACTCATCATCTCACTCACCAGACTTCATTCCACTGACGCCAGCCTGAACACGGCTGGCGTTTTCATTTATCTGCAAAAAGGAATATCGATTATGTCTGAAATCACAGTCTCCCGTCCGGAAGTGGTCAACGAGAATACGGACGTTATCTGCTCCACCTCAGTCAGGTCCAGGTCACTGGAATATGATAATTTTCCGGAAATCAGCGAAGCGAACATTCTGAGCACATTTGAACAACTGCACCAGAACAAAGATGAAGTGTTTGAACGGGGAGTGATCAACGTCTTCAAAGGGCTGAGCTGGGATTACAAAACCAACTCACCCTGTAAATTTGGCAGTAAAATTATCGTCAACAATCTGGTGAGATGGGACCAGTGGGGAT
>OJJG01000108.1_pt1 | contig 15029 bp, 17 predicted proteins | sample 1596291 | NCBI WGS metagenome assembly OJJG01 (sample SAMEA4350149, study PRJEB24818) | metagenome | biome: human; feature: gut; material: faeces | place: Denmark | collected 2013-09 | reverse complement strand
CACCGCGATAGGTCCAGGTGCAGGTGTTGGCCAGCATGATACGTCCCGGAAAAACAGCGCCATCCGTTTCCGTCGGCGTGGACAGTACAAAGGAGGCACTCACCGCGCTCAGTTCGCTGCACTGCTCAATGCGCCAGCGGCTGATCACCTCCTGCTCCGGATCGGCGTCACTGTTTCCGTTGACGAAGTTCACCGCATCCAGAAAACGGGCGTAAACCTTACGCCGGACCACCGTTCCTCCGACCAGACTCTGCAGGTCTTCCGCCATCCCGGTGACCATGCCGTGCAGGTTAGAAACCGTCAGTGTCGGACGGGCAGCACTGCCTTTGCCGTTCAGTTCAAATCCCGTCCCCTGAATGGGATACGCCTGATACTGTCGCCCCTGCCAGGTGACCGGCTCACCTTTATCGTTCTGCTCATTACAGAAAAAGTAGCGTTCCCCGCCTACCTCGGTCAGGTCGATTTCCCAGAGCACCACCTGGGCTGACTGAGTGAGGTGTGTCGTCTCATGATGTGTTTCCTGTGGAATATCCTGCATCAGAGACTCCTATGCCACGACCTGTTCAAAATCTGCCGTTATGGTTACCCACAACGCCCCCACGCTTGCCGACCATTTACGACAAACCACCCTGATCGGCTTCCAGTCATAAGGTGGCGTCCACTGAAATGCGCGGACGCCACCGTGCCGTTCCAGAAAGGCTTTTAAAGATGGGTGTTCACATTTACGAACACGTATAGTCACGCTGTAAATCGACAACTGGTTATTCAGTCCCGCCGCACGACGCTGTTCATAACCATCGCCCAGCTTCACTGTCACCACTTTCGGCTCTGATACCACATTCATATCCGGGCGCACTTTCCAGTGAAACGTCTCCATTACCGATATGCTCCACTTAACCGACCACCATCACGGGCCTGCTGTTGCATAAAGTCCGCTGCCGCTTTTTTCCCAAGGTCATAAACCACCTTCAGGGCAGCCGGACCTATCTGCCCGTTCGTGCCATCGTTATTGATCTCGATGTTGTACTGCGGGGCAAACATCGCCATACCTGAACCACCAATATCCGCCACAACCCCCAGCTTACCGTCAGCACCACGACGCAGTGGCAGAATGGCTTCAGGTCCAGCTTCCCCCATCACACCCGCGCCTTTTGCAAAAGCAAAAAACGTCGGACGGTTAACCACCGTGCCACTGTAACGACTCAAATCAGCAGACTGATAAATCCCCCCATTGGCATTCAGGGAAAGGCTGCTGAGATCAAATCCCAGTACACTGCCAATCCCTTTTATCGATTTCATCATGGTTGCCTGCGCCAGGATTTTCGCCATATCTGACAGCACCGAAGAGGTGAAGGATTTGAAGTTGAGTTTGCCGGTAGTGACAAAAGTTGCCAGGCCATTTCCCATGTTGCTGAAGGCTGATGAGAACACCTGTTCTGCTGTTCCTGCCGTATTGTCTGCATCCACGGTAAAATCCTGAAATGCACGCAGGACTCCGTTTTTCCAGTTACCCTGCACAACTTCAAGCTGTTGCCAGTAACGGCGATTCTCATTCAGTTGTCGGTTCAGGCTCTCCGTCAGCGCCTGCTCGGCCTTTCTGTAGTCATCCGTGTTATATGTCCCTTTCTGCTCACTATCCCGCCTCAACTGCTCCAGCTGTTGCTGGTATTTCTGGAGAAGACTCAGTTGTACCTGATATCGCTGCCGCTGCTGATCACCCATACCCACCGTGGCGATATCCAGGTCATGTTGCTGACGCTGAGCGCGCTCTTCTTCAGCCAGTTGACTGGTCAGCTGAATTGTTTTTTTCTTCAGATCGTTGAGTGCCGTCTGTTTCTGAAGCTCCTGCTGTTTTACATCCAGCAGTGTCAGTGCCTGAATCAGTTCATCTTTACGGGCCAGCACACTCTTTTCATCTGCCGTCAGTTTTTTCCCGTCCAGATCGCTGATGCGCTGCTGCAGAGCCAGAAGCTGTTTATGCGCTTCTGTCATCTTTTCAGTGGCAATGCCTGCTGACTGTCTTGCAGCAGCAATCTGTCCTTCCACCTGTGCCTGTTGCTGACTGTACTGCAGCAATAACCGGGTGGCCTCATCATTACGGGGTTCGCGTGTTTTTTTCTTACCGGATGCCAGGGCTTCCTCGTAACGTTCATTTTCACGTTGTATCGCCGCATCCCTGACAGCCTGATCGGCGTACTGCATGGCATTAATACGCGCAATTTCACGCTGATGTCGTGCTGCTTCCGTTTCATTCATCCGGTTCAGTGCAGCATTTTCAGCATTACGGCGTTTCTGTTGCTCCTGATAATTCCGCTCTGCCTGCTCTTTTGCATCCTGCAAATCCTTCTGGCGTTTTTTCTCCTGAAGCTCGTTAAGACGCTGCTGATCGTACTCAACCTGAGAAGATGATGCCGTCCAGGGGAGTCTTTTCGCCCGCGACACTTTCTCCTGTAAAGCGGAAATCTGTTCATCCAGCGAGTCTTCACGACCAATATTCATGGCCGCATCCCAGAAACGACTCCATAAATCAGACAGATACTTCAGCGTACTGCCCAGCGCATTGAGGTTATTATCAATATCCGCAGTACGCCGACCGGTTTCCTCTGCCAGTGCAGACATGGCTATCCGTGCCGCATCACTGGACCGCCCCTGTTCCCCAAGGACGCGTATCTGTTCAAGCTGAGTGGCAGTAAGAAAATGCAGCTCATTGTCCAGAGCCTTCGCGGCATTTACAGGATCATCCTTCAGCCGCTTAAACTGATTTATGGTATCGCTGACCGACTGGCCAACCGATCGCTCCATCTGTGCGGCAGCTCTCGCCACCATACCGATATCGTTTCCACGAAATGCACCACTCCCCACCACCTGAGCCAGCGCACCGGCTGCAGCATGTTGCGTAATACCATTCCCGGAAATAGCACGACTGAGCGTCCACAGCTGCCCGGCAGTGACTCCGGCATAATGCCCCGTCAGCGACAACTGGCGGTTAAATTCTTCCCCCTCCTTCTGACCATCATACCAGGCTTTACCCAGACCATAGACGGCCGCGGCAATACCGCCAATAACCCCGCCCAGCATCATGCCTTTCGGTGACATCAGTGTGTCTATCCATCCGGCACGGTTAGCCAGCGTTATCCCGGATCCCCTCAGCGCACCTAAATTGCCGCGAGCCAGTTCACCTATCAGAACGCCTATCTCCTGGCGGGCCGCTGCACTTTTCAGACCCAGCGAATGCGTGGCTTTTCCTGCCTGCTCCATTTTGCGGATATACACTTCTGCAGCACTGCTTACCCCCAGCTGGGCAGCCTTAGCACGAAGCAACTCAGAAGAAGAAAGATTCTGGCGGGTTGCCTGCTCTTTAAGCTGACGGATAAACGCCACTTTCTGTCGGGTAGCCTCTGCCTCAGCCTGCGTAAGAACACGGGTTTTCGCCGTAACCTCAGAAATCAGCGCCAGATAATCCTGCTGACCAATCCCGCCACTGTTTCTGGCCTGTCGGATCTGCTGCTGAATACGCTGTAATTCCTGCAGCCCCGCACTGGCTTGTTTCACACTGTCAATCTGACGATAAAACGCGGCAGCCGCTTTATCCTGAGCCTCCGCCAGAGCCATGGCCTGCGCCTGTTCCTCGCGCATTTTCTGGCTCAGTGCCTCCATACGCTGGCGGGTTTGCTCCACCTCGCGGGCCATGCGTTCATGAGCCTGTGCGCTCTTCTCCACCGTCTGCGCATGGACGGATGCGGCTGTTGCAGCCGAAGAAGCCGCCTGCATTGTCTGCCGGGCGGCCTGAGTCTGACGCTCCATAAAACGCTGCATACGGGCAGAAGACCGTTCTGCATCGCTGGCTGCACCATTCAGAAGGTTTTTGATACGGGGAATTTCATTTTTAAACTCTGCCGCATCAATCCCCAAATCAATGACCAGGTTGGCTATCTGGTCCATAACGCACACCTCCGGAAATACCTTCCCCAAGATGCATCAGTTCTTCGTCCGTTCGCTCCGGTATCCCGTTCTCTTCCGGTAAAAGGCTGAAATCAGCCACCGCAGCATCACTGCTACCGGACACCATTCTCACGATCAATGCCTTCAGCGAGGCAAACTGCGCATCCATCCACACATCACTGAAGCTCTGCATCCGGAAATAATCGCCCCACTCACCAAGCTCAGTGGCCGACATTTCCGACAGCATCCGCCGCCAGTCTGCCCGCCGGAACTCCCGGGCAAGCCGCATGACAAACTGCATTTCCCGCGTCAGGACTTTTCCGGCGTCAGCACCTCATGCTCCAAATCCCCGGCATTCTCAATGGCTCCCATACCGCTCAGCGACAGAACCATCTCCGCCCCCGCTCCCAGGGCATCATACGACCATGTTGTAATAACGGATGCGCAAAGCGTCTCAACATCCTGAGACTGTTCCGCATTCCACAGTGAGCGGGAAACCAGCCAGGCATTGATATCCATCCCCATCCGCAGAAAAGCAATCTGTCGTTCAGCCTCCGGCAGTTCTCCCTCTTCGGCATCAAACTTTGCCGTTCGCTGCTGAACAAACGCCAGATATTCAATTCTCTGCAGCCCGGACAGCTCACTGAGCACCACGGACTGCTTTTCATAATTAAACGTGCCCTGTTTCAGAAACATCATGTTCTCCACCTGCAAAAAAGCCCCGGATAACCGGGGCAAATGATGAGTATCGTCCTGTTAACCTGCGGCGCTGACAGCCACCGCAGCCACTGCCACAAAATCGCCGTCAGAAGTCATGCCCACAATGCTGACACTGCCCTGCTTCACGCCTTTCACCATGGCCACAAGCCCGTTCAGGGTCACCGTGGCAGTCTGTGGATCTGTCGAATGCACACTGATCGCTTTGTCACTGGCTCCGTCAGGTTTTACTGTAAAGGTCAGCGTGGTGGTTGCTCCCACTTTTACACTGGCAGATGCCGGTGCCACCGTCAGCCCGGTAACGCTCACTGTTTCAGTGCCTTCCTCTGCCAGATACGGACGCCCCACACCGCTGATTTTCACTGTGCGGGTCATCACGTCTTTTGAGGCAATGGTTTTACCCAGTGAGCTCAGCCAGCCACGGAAAACATCAACAGTGCCGTTGGGATATTTGATACGAAACGCGCAGACTTCACCGGAGTCGAACAACTGAACCAGTTTTTTCTGCCCGCTGTCACCCGGACGCCAGGCCAGCGTCGCCGAAGTATCACCGACGGATTTCTGCCCCTGGGTTGTCGTTTTCCAGTCTGCATCTTCATCATCGAGATAAGTGTCATCTTCTGCATCAGCGGTCATTTCGCCAGGTTGCAGATCCTTCACCATCGCAAGACGCAGCCAGTCAGTGTCCGATAAAGGGTTCGCAAACGCATCGCCCTTGCCGGTGTACATCCAGAACGTCGTTCCCGCACCTTTCGTTTTTGCCAGTGGATTTGGTGTGGTCATTGCCACCTCCTTAATTCGTGTACGTGATCTGGTACGTGATTTCCGCCATCGCCCAGGTGGCCATCTCATTATCACGTTGATAGTTAAAACCGAGTGGGATCAGGGTGTCGATGAGTCCGGAAAGTGCCGGTACATCATTCAGGGCCGGGAAAATGGTGCTCTCCATCCACATATCCAGCTCTGAATCCGGTGCCTGTGCCCGGATGAAGACAGCAATATGCAGAACAGCCTGCCAGTCATCTTCATCCGTCATTTTTCCGGTGTACTGAGCATCACTCAGCCACACCGCCACGGCAGGCAGTTCCTGCGCATCAACAAATGCCGGAAGCCCGTCAAAAAACGTGGCGCTGTCTCCACACTGTTCCCGAAGGCGTGCCAGTACGACCTGGCGGATTTGTGTATGTCGGTTCATCGGGTCAGCCATAACCTCAGTTGTTGTTTCAGTGCATACCCCAGCTGTTTCGGCATTTCCGCAGCAATGATGCGGTCGCGGGCATCTTCAAATGCCTGTGTCAGCGGTCCGGACAGCGGGATTTTCACCACATCAATGGGGTAACGATTTTTGCCATCAATACGCCGCATCACATGCCAGCGACCATTCGCCAGTTGCTGAATAAACGCATCCCGGAAAAGATATTTACCCACCTTCAGCACACTGCCACGGTACTGCAGTTTTCCACCACGCCGGGCCAGTCTGACCCGGGCTGTCCCCAGCTTAATGGCAGGCAGATTGCCCCGGTTAACGCGGATCCTGGCCGTCATTTTTCCTGACGGACTGGCTTTAAACACCCGGACACGCTGACGTACCAGTTTCAGGGGGATCCCTTTCACCTGGTTATCTCCCGCAACGGTATTCCCGGCAACCTGCCGGGTGGCAACCGAGACCGCTTTCTGTGCCACACGGTTTATCGCCCATGCGCTGGCCTGTGGCACCATACGGGTATCAAGGCTGTTCAGATTGCGGATGGCATTCTCAAGCCCCTTCATCCCACACCTCTTTACTCAATAAAGATCATTGGCTTACCGTTAAAGCGTTCATGCCGTGTGACCGTCCATTGTTGTCCGTCATAAACAACGCGATCCCCGCGCCGTGGGCGGTATCCCGAAGAAAACACCACCAGAGAGACCGCAGGTCCGGACAGAGCATTCAGCTCTGCCAGTGTTTCTCCCGGGATCACAGTCATATCGACATCATTAATCGAGGCTGTCTTTCCCATCTTTCTGACCGTGATAGCATCCATACGCGCTGCCAGCCGGGAAAAGGGATCAGACATTGAGTTTTACCGGCACTTCTTCTGCACTGGTTCCGGCATCTGCCCAGACAACCCCGACCAGCGGATCAGAGCCGCTGTTAGTCAGCTGAACTTTTCCGGACTTCAGATAAACCTTCTTACCCGTTTTCATGTCATCCGTTTTCAGCTTAGGCAGCATAAACACACCTTCGGTCATGCCGTCGCCTGTTTCACCCTGTGGAATATCGGTCAGCGCCACCGCAAAAACATCGCCCACCTGCACCAGATCTCCGCTGCTGATGGCTGCACTGGCAACAATCGCCACCGTTTTTCCTTCTTCTACAAAATTCTTTGCCATAACTGTCTCCGCACAGCCCCGTTCAGGGGCTGATTTCAGGTACAAAAAAAGCCCTTACGGGCCATCAGAGTTGTTGTCTGCGACGTTTACGCCGTACATTTCACCAGACCGCGGTGATCAACTGGCGCGACACCGGCGTCAATACGCACTTTCGTTGTCACGCCATCCACACTGAAGCCCTCCATCTGATCAATATATGGCGTATCCACACCGTTGAGATAAGCCACTTCAATCGTATCGGAGCCTTTTGACGCAGCCAGGTAGAAGGTGGTCTGGCTGTTATCATCAAGACGAGGCTCTGCAATAACGGTCGCAAAATCTTTCACCGGGTTAATAATACCGGCGTTAATGTCAGCCCCCTTGACACTTGAGGAGCGAATGACCTGGTTAGCAACAGACTCCATCGCCGTCGGTACCAGTACGAACGCAGGACGAATATTCAGATGACGCTCCCCCTCTTTCTGAACGCGCATCAACTGGCGGGCTTTATCCAGCGATGCCACGTCCATTGCTGCGCTCTCCAGTACGTTTGCATGTTTCGCTTTATCGAACAGACTTACATTATCTGTGGAGATTTTCGGGTTAGACGTCAGAATGGCATAAACCAGATCGGCAATAGTGGATTTCGCCGCACGGCCCAGTTTCATCGGGACATCGGTCAGCATATTCAGATCATCATTGATAATGGCCTGACGGGTGATACTGAACAGCTCGCCATAGGTCGCCAGTGCAATAGTGGCCTGTTTATCTCCGGTGGTGACGTATTTATATTCCGCCCCTTCACGCACCTGACGCAGAGCACTGAAGCCACCCATACCCACACGATGGGCAATTTTAAAATCAGACAACTGACCTTTCCGCGTCCACTGTTCATAGGTTTCAGGGGCATCTTCCCAGCCCTGCAGAATGGCTTTGTTCGCAACATCCAGCAGAATATTACCGAAGTCAGACGTACTGTGTGTGAACGCCGCACCGACCATCTGCATCGGGTTATAACCGGAAACCCCAATACCCCGCTCAGTTAGTGACATACGGGCATATTCACGCAGGGTCATCCCGTTGTAAACATTATCACGTTCGGTTTTTTCAAATCCGGCACGCGCCATCAGCGCCTGGCGAATCCCGTCCCCCACAAAATTACCGTTACCGGCATAAATATGAGCTGGGGTATTTTTATTGGATGGCGTGGACTCGCGCCCCATCTCGTTCAACAGCTTTTCACGGGCCTGCTCCAGCGAACATTCAGGATCGGCAAGACACTGAGCCTGCAGCGTCTGATAACGCCCGCCAAACATGGCAAACAGATCATTAATACCGTTTACACGCGCTTTTTGCTCTGCCAGTATCTGCGCACGGATGCTGTTTTCATCCACCACGGGTGCTGCTGCCTGCACTGGCGTCCGGGAGGCTTCAGGTTCATTATCCTGTACGCGTGGAGCACTGTTGCGTGGCGGAGTAATCATGTTTCGAATGGATTCCGGCATCTTTTTAAATTCCTCTGTACGTTTTGACTGAATACATGCCATTGCCTTAACGGCTGGCGTTACCTGATCAGCAAATCCATGTGCCAGACATTCGGCACCGGACATCCAGGTCTCATCCGCCAGCATGGCAGCAATTTCATCGGTGGTTTTCCCGGTTTTCTGTGCATAAGCGGGTAACAGAACCGCCTCAACTTTATCGAGCAGGTCGGCATAGGTGCGCATGTCCTCCGCATCACCGCCCGTAAAGCCAAATGGTTTATGAATCATCATGAAGGTGTTTTCCGGCATAATGACCGGGTTTCCTACCATCGCAATGACCGACGCCATTGACGCCGCCACACCGTCGACATAAACGGTAATGGACGCACCATGTGTTTTCAGCGCATTAAAAATGGCGATGCCTTCAAAGACATCGCCACCCGGTGAATTAATATGGAGATTAATGTGGGTGATATCGCCCAGTGCATTCAGATCACTGATAAACTGCTTCGCTGTAACACCCCAGAAACCAATCTCGTCATAAATATAAATATCCGCGTCACTCTGGTGACCAGCCTGCATCCTGAACCAGGAATTATTCTTCGGACTGGTCGTCGGTGTGCTGCGGCTCCTGTCGTTTCGTTGCGGCACTACTGCCTCCTTTATCACTGGCCGGATCGGTATCAAATACCAGATCCAGCTTGCGGTTTTCATCAATTTCGGCCTTGCGCCGACGTTTGACATCATCCGGATTACGACCACCAGCACGTACCCAGTCTGATTCTGTCGCCGCTCCACCACGAATCTGGATTTTCCAGGCCTCAGCCTCCTTAACAGGGTCAATCCACGGCATCACTGGTCCGGAATACACCGCGGTATACAGTGAAGAACGGTCAAGATCGCGGGGTAGCCTGACAACACCGGATGCCACAGCCTGTTTCAGCCATGCACGATACATCGGGCGGGTGACGGCACCAATAAACCAGTCCTGCAGGATCAGGTAGCCATCAGTAGATTCAACCAGCTCCTGACGCTGGGCGCTGTAAGTGCCGTTATAGTTGCGCGCTGTACTGGAAAAACTCAGACGACTGCCCGCCGCCACGGCACGCAACTGACCATTACGAAAAGTTTCAAGGTTAGGATTGGGGCGATCCGACTTCACCATTCCGATTTCTTCGCCGGGTTTCAGATCGTCGTAAATAATGCCCGGCTGAATGGTAAGCTCACGTTCATTCTCCTTTCTGCCATTACCATCCGGTTCATAGCTCTGCCCGTCGCCTTTCCGGATGTACATCCCCAGAGCAGCGGCGATCCTTGCTGCAGTCAGCTCAGAATCTTCATATTCTTTCAGGGCACTGAGGCGGATCAGCACACCGGACAATAAAGACGTCCCGCGCATCTGGTGCAGACGGCGAACAAATTTAAGATGCAGCATTCGCTCTGCATCAACTTCTTTGGTTTCCATCTGCCGTCTGGATACGGGACGGCTTTTATACACCAGATATTTTTCGGGACGCCCCCAGTCATCAACAAACACGCCCTGATTCAGCCTGTTGCTCTCATCACTGGTCATGGGAATAAAGTCTGGCTCGAGCGCCTCCAGCCAGAAATGAACACCGGCAGAAGGTGCCAGGCTGTTTATGCGCCCGGAAACCATCTGGGCAAACACCTCACCATCGCGCAGCCAGGTACGAAGCATCAGACGTTCCAGCATCGGACGGGTAAACTGCCCGGTGACTTCCGGGCTGACAGACCATTCACTCCATCGGGTGCGAATCTCCGCAGCCAGGTCACGGGCAATGGCCCCATTGCGTAATACCGGATGTGGCTCGACAATAATCCCGTTTTTCCCCACCACCCGTTCTTCCAGCTTGTCAAATACACCAATAACCAGATCGTGGTTGTTATCAAGGTAACGGGCCTGCTCACGTAACGACACGGCCCCGTACTGGCTTAACTGGTCGGCAGTTCGGTTCTCCCGTCGGGCTTTGTGTGTCCGCGTCGTTTTTACGGCCTCATAAGCCTGGATCACCGCACGGGAACGCAGCCTTGCCGCTTTCCATCCTGGTGAAAAAACGCCAATCACATCATCAAGAATTGCCATCAGAACCTCGCCAGCCGGTACCCGGGATGCCCCCGTCGTCGTGTAATCAGAGCCGCAAGGCGGCGCTCCCACTCCTGCCGTCCCTGCCGGATCTCAGATAAGTTTTCCATGGTCATCTGCTGACCATTAAAGGTGACGGATTTTCCGTCCAGCACCGCCATTTCAGCTTCCATATAACGCTGAATCATGGCTTCGATATCATTCTGGTTCATAACCATCCTCCGGAAGTCAGCCAGGGGTTAACATCGTCAGTTACTGTTTTCTTCCGTTTTTGTTTTTTAACAGGCGTGGATACCGGTTCCGGTGAGGATGACGGTTCGGTACTGTCCTGGACACACTCCAGCCAGGTTTCCCGGCTCGCCCACTCCGGTGCATCCGGCCAGCGGATCTTTTCGTATCCATGCAGAATGACCAGAGCCTCGGCATACACCATCAGGTCAAAAGCTTCGTTGGCACCGCGACCCGGCTTACTCCATTTCCCGTCACTGCTCCGCTCTTCATACGTCAGTTCGTCGTAAAACCAGCTCCCCAGCCAGTCAGGGAAATGCACATAGCCTGGACCTGGCGAGTCACGCCATAACGCGTTATTCACCCGGTCTTTCAGGGCATCCGTCTGAAGAAGCCAGAGCGGCACATCACCTGCGGCCTGCGCCCGGCGGCCCGTTCGTCCGGTGTTATCAGGGAATGTACGGCTGATCAGTTTTGCGCGCCGGATGCTGTCACCCTTAAACAGGTAAATACGTTTACCAAGGCCATCACGACGGCAACGACGCCAGAATTTATAGGCATTATCAGTGACCCCGTCTTCACCGCCGGAGTCCACCGCCATTGCCATCAGTCGCATTTGTTGAGAAGGATCGGAGGCCAGCGGCCAGCTTTTATGAAAAACATCCGTCAGCAGGACATCCCAGTCTTCCGGATAGCTGGCCGGATCAATTCGCTGGCTCTCCCCGTCGCAGTCACTGCGCAATGACTGCGTGATGTTGTAACGATCAATAATCCAGCGTTCGCCACGACTGCCATAGCCCGTTACCTGAACCACAAAACGGCGATGACGTCCCGCCTGCACATCCACTGTCGCCACAAGGAAATTAACGCCATCCGGCACACTGCGGGAAGGAACTGGCTCTGCCCGCTGCTCAAGCAGTTCACTTTTTCGTTGCTCCATGCTGGCACGAGGAAGATAAGGCAATCCCCAGTCGGTGTTGATAACCGCCCTGAGTGTTTCTTCGCTTCCTGTCGCTTCATACTCCTGTTCTGCAGTCAGTAATTTGTAAACCAGTTGCGCCCAGGTCTGATACGCAGCAGCTGGCCCTTCCATCCAGAAACTGGCGATACGGGAGCGGCGCGGTTCACCGGAAACGTTGCCGTTACGATCAATGACCTGACCTTCACGCAACCAGACTCCTGCACTATTGAGCTCACGCTTTTTCTCCGCAGTGATAATGCCGCTGCAGTGCGGGCAAAGTAGATACGCCGCCTCACTGGCTTTAAAGGGATCCGGTTCATTACGGTAGCCGGTCATGGCATCCATGGCTGGCTGAAAATATTCACCGCAGTGCGGACATGACCAGTACCAGCGGCGGCGGTCACCACGATTGTAAAGGGAAAGAATACCAGTCGTCGGTGGCGCTTCATGAGGCGACTTACGTCGCCATTTGCTGTCGCAGATGTCACGTCCCGGCGAGCTCTCCACCAGAGTCATCCCGGCGGACATAAATGTGGTGGTACGTTTTGAGGCCAGGGAGAAACCATCACCCTCGCTGTCGATATTCTCCGGAAAACGGTCGTAATCGGTTAAGGCGACAAACCGGTAATCCGACGACGACATAATGTTGACCGAGGGCCAACCAATTTTAAGGAACGAGCCATCCCTGAACGTCTTATCATGGACATTATTGTCGTTACGACGTGGACTCATTCTTTTCTTTACCGACGCACTGCTTCTGAACGTTCTGTCGAGGCGCTTTTTAGAATGCTCGCGGGCCTTATCTTCGGTCATCTGCACAACGAGCATGTCCGAAGGATCGCAAACGATGGTATAGACAATCCATCCATCGATCAGACCAATGGTCTTCCCTGTTCGCGCAGGACCAACAAAAATCACCGCATCGTATTCACGCGATGCCAGGCAGTTCATGGGCTCAATGATGTAGGGTGTCAGTTCAGGATCCCATGGCACCGAGTTACCAGCCCCCTTGGGAACACGCATGAATTTTTTAACAGCCTCCGAAATCGGCATGCGACGTGGTGGGGAAAATCCTGCCGATATGTCCCTTCCCAAATTTCGGGCTGATGAAAAACCCATTATTCCTCCTAGAGACTCTCTCCTTCCTCATCAGGAATTAATTCAGCAGCACAAGCCTCGTAGGATTTTTCCTGAAGAGTGTATCGCAGGTCATCAATGGCCTGCTGTACAACGCCGACGGCCTGAGGAGTCAGGGCGCAATCGCGTTCAAGAACATCCGGAATTGTCTCCAGAACCTGGACGACAGCCTTTCTCATGGACGAATAGACGATGACTACTTCATCAACGGGGATGAGTTTTCGCTGCTCCTTTTCCAGCTTGATCCTTTCATTTTCAGACTGGTACCAGTCCTTTCTCTCTTTCGGCTCCATACGGGATGGATCATGAACAGAGTCTGCTGCCTCATGCTTCACACTAAACAGGGCTGGCCCGACATGCTGCAGGGCGTAACCGGGGTTCCCCCTGACAGTCGCAGCCACAGGAGTGTTGGCCGCGAGGAGCCGTTTTTTTACTGTGTCCCGGTGAAGCCCAAAGGCCTCAGCGATTTTAAAAACACTCCAGTAATAAGCATCACCGATCCCGCTCACATTTGACATAAGCAACTCCATCTGGCAGGTGAAAATCATGTTTATTTATATATTTCAATTAATTGCAAACTGGTCTAATGACAGGGAGAAAAAAATATTGTACAGGTGAAAAGAGAAATAACTTTTAATTATCAATAAATTACCAAACATGCTGCCGCCGCCATGGAAATGCAAAAACTAGCCTTTTTCCGCGACGCTCCCGCCCCGTGGCAGGGGCCCCCACCGGGAGGACCCGACAGCCTGACAGCCGTGACGAGCATCTGATACAGCGCTTTACATAATGGCATAGGAATAATTCAGAAGGACATCACAGCATGCCCACACAAATTAGTGTGAGTGTCCTGTTTCTTCCTACGCACAGGACTGACGAGCATGAGGGGAAAATATGCGAACCATAAATACCTCATCTTCAGCAATGCAGCCGGCATCCAAACAGGACGATATTGTAAATTCACCTAATTACGAGGACATTGCAGTAGTTGAATTGCAGCTCTGTATTAGCCTGACAGTGACAGAATGCGACATTGACTCTGTCACAGGTGAAATAGTTTGAATGATTAGCAGTTATGGTGCTCAGTCAACCACCAGGGAATAATCCTTCGAATTCTTATCGTGCTTTACCAACGCTGCCTCAATTGCCCTGAATGCTTCCAGAGACACCTGATGTTCTATACATGCAATTACAACATCCGGGTAACTCATAGAAATGGTGCTATTAAGCATATTTTTTACACGAATCAGATCCAACGAGAGTTCATCAGCAGATTTTTCTTTATTCATTTTGTCGCTCCATGCGTTTGCTCGTCATCTAGCGGTTAAAATATTACTTCAAATCTTTCTGCATAAAAGAGGAAAAGTATGAAAGTTTGAGTACATCGACCTTACATACATCTGTCGGTTGCATATCCCTCCTGGATGCCAGCAAGGCTCAACTTTGTTACGCAATCAACACTATTCATTAAAAACAGGCTTAATATTTGACATAAATCATCAACAAAACACAAAGAGGTCAGACCAGATTGAAACAATAAACACGATAATGCAAACTACGCGCCATCGTATCACATGGAAGGTTTACCAATGGCTCAGGCTGCCATTTTTAAAGAAATATTCGATCAAGTGCGTAAAGATTTAAACTGTGAATTATTTTATTCTGAGCTAAAACGTCACAATGTCTCACTTTATATTTACTATTTAGCCACAGATAATATTCACATTGTGTTAGAAAACGACAACATAGTGTTAGTAAAAGGACTCAAAAAGGTTGTAAATGTTAAATTCTCCAGAAACAAACATCTTATAGAGACCTCCTATAATAAGTTGAAATCAAAAGAAATCACATTTCAACAATACAGGGAAAATCTTGCTAAAGCAGGAGTTTTCCGATGGGTTACAAATATCCAGGAACACCAAAGATATTACTATGCCTTTGATAACTCATTACTATTTACTGAAAGCATCCAGAAAATTACTGAAAGCATCCAGAAAACTACACAGATCTTACCACGCTAAACCATAACGTCCGGCTTCTCTCACTCCTGAGCCGGACTGCATTGGTTTAATAAAAACCATCAACAATTGTGATTTAGATATTC
>OJJG01000104.1_pt1 | contig 15450 bp, 13 predicted proteins | sample 1596291 | NCBI WGS metagenome assembly OJJG01 (sample SAMEA4350149, study PRJEB24818) | metagenome | biome: human; feature: gut; material: faeces | place: Denmark | collected 2013-09 | reverse complement strand
ACTGCTGCTCACTCAGGGCATAAGGGAGCGCCACTTCAATCTCGGGGCAGTCAAACATGGCGGCCAGCTGCAGGATCAAAATGAGGTTTGCCTCGTCGGTCTTGTGCTTGTTGACCCGTTTGCGGATCTCGTGGCGCAGCTGGGTTTCGGGGTCCTGGGTCATCGCCTGCCAGCCGAAACCGAACAACGGCACCAGCGCGCTGACAATCCCCAGCGCCGTCATCGGCTGCTTGGGGGGATGATAGAGTGCGTTGAGATCCAGCCGAACAGGATTCTGACGAACCTCATCCTCACCAAATAAAATCGTTTTCGTCATTGGATTACCCGTTATATTCCACTAGACTGCGCCGCATATTTTACCCCGATATGCCAACGAGGTGCTGATGCTAAGCGATATCGAGATCTCCCGCCAGTCCCCCCGTCTCTCAATCCACGCGCTGGCCGAACGCCTCGCCATCCCCCAGCACCTGCTCAGCCCTCATGGCCACTACAAAGGCAAGCTCAGCCTCGACCTGCTCAAGTCTCAGCCCACACAGAGCGGCAAGCTGGTACTGGTGAGCGCCATCACCCCTACCCCGCTCGGTGAAGGGAAAACGGTGACCACCCTTGGCCTCTCCATGGGGCTCAACCATATCGGCCAGCCCAGCATCGCCACTATCCGCCAGCCGAGCCTCGGCCCGGTATTCGGGGTCAAGGGGGGCGCTGCCGGTGGCGGCCACGCTCAGGTGGTGCCGATGGAGGAGATGAACCTCCACCTTACCGGCGATTTTCACGCTCTGACGGCGGCTCACAATCTGGCGGCAGCAGCCCTCGATGCCCGCCTGTTCCATGAGCGCAAACTCGGCGACCAGTTCAGCGCCAAAACCGGCCTGCCGCGGCTCGATATCGATGCCGATAACATCCTCTGGCCGCGCACCCTCGACATGAATGACCGCGCCCTGCGCCACCTCACGATTGGACAGGGGGGCGCTGCCGATGGTGTGGAGCGCAGCGATCGCTTCGTCATCACCGCCGCCTCCGAGCTGATGGCCATTCTGGCGCTGGCAAGCGATCTCAAGGATCTTCGCGCTCGTATTGGCCGCATCCAGCTGGCCCGCGATATCCACGGCAAGCCCATCACCGCCGAACAGTTGGAAGTAGCGGGCGCCATGACGGTACTGCTCAAAGATGCGCTGCAACCAACCCTGATGCAGACCACCGAGCAGACGCCGGTGCTGGTGCACGCCGGCCCCTTTGCCAACATCGCCCACGGCAACTCTTCGGTGATCGCCGATCGTATCGCCCTTGGCCTGACCGACTATGTGGTGACCGAGGCAGGTTTTGGCTCCGACATGGGGCTTGAGAAGTTCTTCAACATCAAGAGCCGCCAATCCGACATTACCCCCGCCTGCGTGGTGCTGGTGGCCACGGTGCGCGGCCTCAAGGCCAACAGCGGCCTGCTCGATATCCGCCCGGGCCAGCCGCTGCCAGCCAGCCTGCAAGGGGAAGATCTGCCAACCCTCAAGCAGGGCTGCGCCAACCTCGCCTGGCATATCCGGAACGCCCGCCGCTACGGGGTGCCGGTGGTGGTCGCCATCAACCGCTTCCCCACCGACAGCGAGGCCGAACTGGCGCTGCTGGCCCATGAAGCCCAGCAAGCCGGTGCCTGTGGCGCGGCCATCTCCAACGCCTTCACCCAGGGTGGTGCCGGTGCCAGCGAGCTGGCCCGCGCCGTGGTCACCGCCTGCGAGCAACCCGGCAAGGTGAAACTGCTCTACCCCGACGAGGCGAGCCTCGACGCCAAACTGGCGACCCTGGTGGAGTGCGGCTACGGCGGCCGCGGAGTGCAGCTCTCCGACAGAGCGCGCCAGCAGCTGGCCCAGCTCTCCGCCGGAGGATGGGATCACTTGCCCATCTGCGTGGCCAAGACGCCGCTCTCCATCAGCCATGACCCCGCCCTCAAAGGGGTGCCGACCGATTTCGAGGTGCCCATCGACGAGGTGAAGCTCTGCGCCGGTGCCGGGTTCGTCTATGCGCTGGCGGGCCCCATCATGACCATGCCGGGGCTGGGCAGTCTGCCTGCCTATCGCCATATCGATATTGATGAAGATGGCGAGATCATTGGACTTAGCTAAAGGTCGGTAAGGGGGCTGGCATCGGCCGATTACGCTTCGCTAATCGACCCTACGCTCAACAAACCAGCCAGAAACAACAAGGCCCCGCCAATTGGCGGGGCCTTCTGTTATCCATGCATCAACCCTTAGAGGGTGAAGCGCTGGGTCATATGGTGCAGGGTGTTGGCCAGCTTGCTCAGCTCGCCACAAGCCTGGGCGATCTGATGAGCGCCCTGGGCATTCTCGTCAGCGGCATTGTGAATATTGACGATGCTGCGGTTGAGCTCTTCGGTCACCGCATTCTGCTCTTCGGTGGCGGTGGCGATCAGGGTGTTCATGTCGGTGATGCGCACCACGGCACCATTGATGGTCTCGATACTGGTACCGGCATCCCGTGCCAGACCGACACTCTCCTGCATCTGGTGACGACTCAGCTGCATGGCGTTGCCCGCCTCGGCGGCGCGGCTCTGCAACAGCTCGATCATCTTGCTGATCTCGGCGGTGGAGTCCTGGGTCCGCTGGGCCAATGAACGCACTTCATCCGCAACGACCGCAAAACCACGCCCCTGCTCACCGGCACGGGCCGCTTCGATGGCCGCGTTAAGGGCCAGCAGGTTGGTCTGACCGGCGATATCGCGGATCACATCCAGCACCACGCTGATGTTGGCGCTGTCGGCCTCCAGCTGCTGCACCACTGTGCCCGCCTGTTCAATCTTGACCGACACCTCTTCGATGCTGGCAATGGAGCTGCGTACCACTTCGCTGCCAGCAGCAGAGGTGCGGGAGGCATCCTTGGCGGCGCTCATGGCATCCGTGGTGTTGCGGGCCACTTCGTTGACGGTGGACTGCATCTCGTTCATGGCGGTCGCCACCTGAGAGACTTCGTTCTGCTGGATAGCCATGCCGCTGGCGGACTGGCTGGAGATGGCGCTCACCTCCTCCACTGCGCTGCTGAGTTGGCTCACGGAGCCGGCGATCTCGCTCACCAGATCGGAGAGGGAGCCCTGCATCCGGTTGATGGCGGAGCCCAGCTGACCCAGCTCATCGCGGTTGAAGCGGCTGTCACAGATCCACTGCTGCAGTTCGCCCTGACCCAGATCGCCATTGGCAATACGCTGGGCCTGACGGGCCAGCATGATCAGCGGGTCGCGGATCTGGCGGGTCAATACAACGGAGAGCACCACCACAAGGATCAAACCGATCACCAGCGCGATGGTGACACTCAGATTGGCGGATTGATAAGAGTCGACAATGTCGCTGCGGGATTCAGACGCATAACCATGGTTAATCTGGATAAGGGAGGCCACTGACTTGCTCAGCGCGGTGTAAAGGGGAACCCCCTCCTCAAGGAAGATGCGTTGGGCTTCGGCAAGCTGATCGCTGTCTTGCAGCTGTTTGACTCGCTGGTGCAGGGCGACGTAACGATCCCAGTCAGATTTCACCGTATCGAAGGTACGGCGCTCCGCCACATCCTCAGGCCAGATCGTCTTGTCATGGGCAATCAGCTGCTGCGCGATCGAGTTAAGCTGCTGACTGGCAATATTCCGATATTCAGCCCTTTTCAGCGGCTCGGCGGCCACCACGAAATAACCCAGCTCATAACGACGCAACTCACCGAGAGAATCCCCGATCGCGCTGGTGCGATTGACCGCTGGCAAGATGCTGTCGGTAAACCGGATGGCAACATCATTCATGTTGCCAAACTGGACAAGGGAAAAACCGCCGATAAAGGCGACCATCAAACCGAGCACGGCAAAGCCGGCGGTGAGTTTTTTGCCTATGGTCATGGAACTGGTATTCATGGGATATCCTGGTGGTCGTTAAATTCGTAGCACTCGTCCGGTTCACGCCCTCCTGGCATGAACTATCTGGCCACCTGTTCAGTGGCGCACCATCCAACCTTGATGAATATCTCTGAATTCCATGAGCGGCAGCGAGAGCCGTGAGGGGCGGTAGAATAGCCGGATTATTGCGGTTCGGAAAGAGTCTTGTGATTAAAATTAAAGCAACTCAAATGACCCCGTTCAAAACAGGGGTCATTTGGATGAAAGATCAACTATAAGGGGGTGAAAACTTAATAGCGGAAGCGCCCAATCTTGTCCATCACATCGCTGGCTAACTTATGCATTTGCTGACTTTGTTCATCCTGCTGGTTAGCCAAACGGGTCGATGCGGTTGCCGCTTCATGAATGTTGCTGACATTTCGACTGATATCATCGGTGACCTTGGACTGCTCCTCTGCCGCACTGGCGATCTGGGTCGCCATATCCTGGATCCGGTCTGCCGACATAACTATCGTCGCAAGCTCGGTCACGGCAAGCTCTGCATCCTGCAATGCCAGCTCACTCAAGTTTTTCCCCTCTCCCATGGTACTCACAGCTTCTGCCGTGGTCTGACGAAGGCGCTCGATCATGCCCTGGATCTCTTTGGTTGAAGCCTGGGTTTTGGACGCCAATCCCCTGACCTCATCCGCAACCACCGCAAACCCCCGACCATGTTCCCCGGCACGAGCGGCCTCAATCGCTGCATTCAGAGCCAACAAATTGGTCTGTTCCGAAATGGTACGGATCACATCGAGAATCGAACCGATCTGTTGACCCTGTTGCTGCAACTCGGCAATCCGCTGTGCCACCACATCTACTTGCACACTCAGCTCACGGATCCCGCCAGCTGAATTGCTCACAACATGCTGACCTCTATGTACCGCTTTGCGGGTCTCATCTACAGCATCAGCGGTAATCTGTGCACTGCTGGAGACGGAATCCGCCGTCGAGGCCATTTCGTGTATGGCAGCTGCAACCAGTTCAATCTCTTCCAATTGCCGATGGCTATTGGACAATCCTTGCTGAGCCAGCTCGGCAGATTGGTGGGCAGCTAGCTGCAAGTCGCGGCCACTTTGTGCCGTATCACTCACAATATGATGAATAGTGCTGACAAACCGGTTGATCCCCTCAGCCAACTCGCCAGTCTCATCTTTACGCATCACATTGAGGCGTTGGGTCAAGTCCCCTCCGGCGGCAGAAAGACGTCCCACCATGCTGGCGGTCTGTTGTACCGGGCGCGAGATGGATCCGGCAGCCCAAGCCAACCCGACAAGACCAAGGCATGCCACCACGATCCCAACCAGCAGTTGTATCCATAAACTCTCGCTGAAATCAGCGGCTCTCGCCTGTTCAGCCTGATCAGCATCTGCAAACAGCGCCGTATCAGCCACCTCAATGATGATCCCCCAGGCTTTAGTGACCCCTTTAAGATGGATTGGCACCAGCACGCGCAACTGACCCGAAACTTGCTGACTACTGGCCTCTCCCTTGTTGAGCAGATCCATCAAGCCAGACTCTTCAAGCCGCCCCCCGATCACACCAGGTTGCGCCGAATCCGCGGCGATGATGCCGTGTGGACTGATGATCCTGACCCGGCTCTGGCCAGAGAACACCTGGCCACTTACCTGCTTGGCCAACTGTTGCAGGTAATTGAGGGAATAGTCGACCCCGACCATCCCCAGATAGCGGCCCTGATCCAAAACGGGCACAACAAAAGAGGTCAACAGCGTCGGTTGGCCATTCACGGTATAAACGGAAGGGTCGACAGCACAGGCTGCCTTGCTCTCCATCGGACAGAGATACCATTCCGATGCCCGGATACCGGTCTTGCTCAAACTCTTGCTGTAGTAGTCGCCCAGCGGTTTGATGGTGAACCCGGCCGGACCACGACTCCAGTAGGGGGCAAAGTTGCCAGTGGCCTGGCTATGTACCCCGTCAGTCAAATACGTACTGTCCTGACCATCAAAGGTATTTGGCTCCCAACCACTGTAGATACTGAGAAAGTCGCTGTTCCGTTCAGCAACATCCTTGAGCAAGGCAGTCACAGTAGCCCGATCCAATGGCCTGGGTTGATGAACATTGCCAGCCAGCATGGCGGCAAGTGTCTCTGCTGTATTAAGGGCTTGTTCAAAGGTGCCTGCGATCTCGCCGGCTTGTTGACCAGCCAGAGCTACCAGCCATCGTCCCGCATCCTGACGAGTTGTCTCGCGCATTTCTCCCTGAATACCACCTTGCATAGTCGCAAGAGACAGATAGCTATACCCGACCACACTCAACACGGTAGCCAGTAAAATACAGCCACCAAAAAACATGACCTGATGTTTGATTGAACGAAACACGGCTACTCCAACCTGTAAATGATGCCCTGCTGGTAATGGCAAGCATCTTAAGATGGGGACAGGTTGGTTCCGAAGAGCTACCAGTCAGGATTTTCACACTTTGAGCGTTCGATCACGAACATGAAATATTCGCTTACGAAAATAGAGAAAGTGGTCGATACAGGCTCGCCATCTCTGGCTATCGTCCATAAAAACGCCAGCAATGGCTGCTGGCGTCTCGTTTATTCAGCAAGGCGGTTACAAAACAACCGCCATCTTATCCACGCAGGCCGCCCAGAAATTCGGCCCGGGTATCGGGCTGGGTCTTGAACACCCCGCCGAGGGAGGTGGTGGTGGTATAAGAAGTGGAGTCCATCACTCCGCGCGCCTTGACGCAGTAGTGAGTCGCCTTGATGCTGATGGCCACGTCCTTGGTACCGAGCAAGGTCTGCAACGCCAGCAGGATCTGCTGGGTCAGCCGCTCCTGCACCTGGGGACGACGGGCAAAGAACTGCACGATACGGTTAATTTTCGACAGGCCAATCACCTTGCCGCGAGGGATATAGGCCACATGGGCCATGCCGTCGATGGTGACGAAGTGGTGTTCGCAGGTGCTGGTGAGGCTGATATCCCGCACCATGATCATCTCGTCCACCTGCATCTTGTTCTCGATCACCGTCACCTTGGGGAAGGTGGAATAATCGAGGCCGGAGAAGATCTCGTTGACGTACATCTTGGCGATGCGGTGCGGCGTTTCGGCCAGACTGTCATCGGTCAGATCCAGCCCCAGCGTCTCCATGATGGAACGCATATGGCCTTCGATCTTCTCCCGCTTCTGCTGGCTGTTCAGCTCGTTGGTGACCAGGGGGGTTTCCAGTCCCTGGGCTTCGAGGGCAGCCCTGACCAGCAAGGCTTCCGGACTTAAGGTTGTCATTATCTTCTCTCCCACGCTCAGGGACTGTGAGGGCAGCTCAAGGAGCAACCCCTTATGTTATGGCGGCGTACAGGGCCGACGGTATCGCTGTAATGGTCGCCACACGGGATGTGACGGCCATCTGTTATGGCGGCATAGTAAACGGCCATTGCCGCCAAGATTCAAGTCAACTTGTGCGTCACCTCATACTTTATGACCATCTCCCCCCGTTTCAGCGCCGATTACCCCGAGAATCCTTGAGATAACCTGCCCATACCCGGGGAATTTTGTGATAATCCCACCTTCAATCATAGAAAGAGGTCATGACGATGGGATTTGATACCAGCGGACTACTTCCCTTAAGCGATGCCCTGCAAGGGATGCTGGAACAACTCGCCTGCTGCTGCGACAGCGAGCCGCTGCCCCTGCCAGAGGCCCTTGGCCGGGTGCTGGCCAGCGACATCGCCTCTCCCCTCGCCGTGCCCCCCTTCGACAACTCCGCTATGGACGGTTACGCCGTGCGCCTTGCGGATCTCGCCAGCGGCACCCCGCTCATCATGGCGGGCAAGGCGTTTGCCGGTCAGCCCTATCAGGGCGAGTGGCCCGCTGGCCACTGCGTGCGGATAATGACCGGCGCCCCGGTACCGGCCGGTACGGATGCAGTGGTGATGCAGGAAGAAACGCTGGCCGATGGCGATCGGATCACTTTTCTGGCACAACCCGAACCGGGCCAGAATATCCGCCGCGCCGGCAGCGATATAGGCAAGGGCGCCTGCGTGCTGCCAGCCGGTACTCGCCTCACCCCAAGAGAGATGCCACTGCTGGCCTCCCTCGGCGTGGCAACCGTCGCGGTGCGCCGCCCGCTGAAAGTGGCCATCTTCAGCACTGGCGATGAGCTCAAGCCGGTTGGCACCCCGCTGGCCCACGGCGACATCTACGACTCCAACCGCTACGGCGTGCGGGCCATGCTGGCGCGGCTGGGCTGCGACTGTCTCGACCTTGGCATCATCCCGGACGATCCCGCCCAACTGCGCGCCGCCTTTATCCGTGCCGATGAAGAGGCCGATGTGCTCATCACCACCGGCGGCGTCTCGGTAGGGGAAGCGGACTTCACCAAACAGCTGCTGGACGAGCTCGGCGAGATTGGCTTCTGGAAGCTGGCCATCAAGCCGGGCAAGCCGTTTGCTTTTGGCCGTCTGCCCCGCGCCTGGTTCTTCGGCCTGCCGGGCAACCCCGTCTCCGCCATGGTCACCTTCGACCAGCTGGTGCAACCGGCGCTGGCCAAGCTGGCGGGCCAGCACTTCGAGCGGCCACTCCAGCTGCAAGCCATTGCGGCCGAGCCACTCAAAAAGAGCCCGGGCCGACTCGACTTCCAGCGCGGCATTCTGAGTCAGGGACCAAACGGCCTGGAGGTACGCAGTACCGGCTCGCAGGACTCCGCCGTGTTCAGCTCCCTGTCGCGGGCCAACTGCTACATCATTCTTGAGCGCGAGCGGGGCCGCGTCGCTGTGGGCGAGACGGTCACCGTCGAACCGTTCGGGGGATTGCTGCTGTGAGCGAGATCCTGAGCGACGCCGAGCTGTTGCGCTACAACCGCCAGATCATCCTCAAATCCTTCGACTTCGAGGGACAGGAGGCGCTCAAGCAGGCCCGTGTGCTGGTGATCGGCGCCGGTGGCCTTGGCTGTGCTGCCGGCCAGTATCTGGCAGTGGCCGGGGTTGGCCAGCTCACCCTGGTCGATTTCGACAAGGTGGAGCTCTCCAACCTGCAGCGTCAGGTGCTGCACAACGATGAGCGCATCGGTCACTACAAGGTGGACTCAGCAGCGCAGTCGCTTCGTGCCCTCAATCCCTGGCTCAACGTCGAGACCCACGCTACCGTGGCCGATGAGGCGCTGCTCGATACCCTGCTGCCACAGCATCAGCTGGTGCTCGATTGCACCGACAACCTGGCCATTCGCAACCTGCTCAACCAAAAGGCACGCCAGCACAAAATACCGCTGGTCAGTGGCGCCGCCATCCGGCTGGAGGGTCAGCTCTGCAGCTTCACCTGGCAGGAAGATGAGCCCTGCTACGCCTGCCTCAGCGCCCTGTTTGGCGAGCAGGCCCTCACCTGCGTCGAGGCGGGGGTACTCGCCCCCGTGGTAGGTCTGGTGGGCAGCCTGCAGGCACTGGAAGCCATCAAGCTGTTGGCAGGTATGAGCAAAAGCTACAGCGGCCGCCTGCTGATGATTGACGGCCTGAGCGGCACCTTCCGCGAGATGAAGCTGCCCAAACGCCCCGACTGCCCGGTCTGCTCCCACCCTTGACGCAAACGGGATCAAAAAAGCCGAACCCTGTGGTTCGGCTTTTTATTTCAATGTAGCAACGGTATCGGGGATCAGAAGATCCCCTTGGCTTTGACCTTTTTCATATTGGCAACCTGACTCGAGAGATCCTCGATCAAAGGTTCTGCCTCTGTGCCGACAACACTTTGTCGAGCGGGGGCACTGGCCAGTCGCTGGATCAATCTGTGCTGCTCGCGGATCAGCCGGGATTGCTCTTCCAGTTGGCGAGAGAGCAGCTGGATACTGCTGGCAAGGGGAGCCAGATCCTGCTCGGCCCCTGCTGATGGCAGCTTGCCAGCGATGGCTTCGGCCAGCTGGTCATGATCCAGCGCGGCAGGCAGCCCCTGCCTGAGTTCATCCCACATCTCGCTGGGTTGCTGCTCGCCAAGCCGGCTGACAATCTCGTCCACCAAGGATGTGGTATCACTCTGTCCCAGCTGTGGGGCCAGTCTGGCCACTATCTCGTCGATCATCACATCTGCGGCAGGCTGCGCCTCGCCAGCCACCTCCCCCAGATTGAAACCACAGCTGGCAAAAGCATGACGCAGGGTGGTCATGCTCACCTGCTCCGGCCCCAGCGCATTGGCAATCGCTTTGCAGAGGTTGGGCGCCAGCACGTACATGAACATGCCGGAGAGGTAGATATCCTTGTGGAAACGGCTCTTGGAGAAGTCAAACTCCTCGGTGCCCTCCTGGATCTTTCGCGCCCGTTGATACCAGTTCTGCAATACCCCGACCGCATAGCGATCAGACTCCAGCGCACCCGGATCCATGTAGATGGAGAAGGTCATGCGCTTGAGTTGACTACTCATCGTCAACCTCGGCCATCACAGGCGCTTCGCGATAGACTTCATCCTCTTCCGTGGTGTAGAGGCAGATTTCGCGAGCCAGCGCAGACTGGGCATCATCCAGCAGCTCGACACGGTCACCCAGGGTGGGATAGGCCGCCTTGATCGCGTCATAAATCAGGGACGCACCGCCACCGACCAGATAGACACGGTTCGGGTTCTTGGCAAACTTCTTCGCTTCATGTGCAACCTGAGTGCCCAGCTCGTCGATCTTGTTTTGCATCTTCTCGAGGATCTTGGGGATCTGGCTCTCATCGTTGACCACATCGCGTACAAAGCTCATGTCGTGGCGACGCTTGATAAACTCGTTGGCCACCAGATAACTGGAATCGCTGTCTGCTGCGGCCAGCGCCTTGCGGGTAGCGTCGGTCACCATGGAGACACCGATCTCGTTGTTACCGTAGACATCGGAGACATCATCAAACTCACCGACGATGATCCCCATATCCAGAGTGGTGCCGCCACAGTCGATCACCAGCGTCTTGGTGAACTCGTTGCAGCCTGAACCAATCAGACGGGAGAGCGCAGCAGGCAGACTCTCCGGCATCACTTCGACACTGACGATATTGAACAGCTCGCCCTTGTTAAGGGTGATCGGACGCATCAGGTTGCGGCGTTTCTTCTCGATCTTCTCTTCGTTGCGCTGGCAATCGTCCGGGTTGTAAAACTCGGTGATGGGCAGGGTCACGGTAATGGCGACATCGCACGGCGTCACACCAGTCTGCAACAGGGCATGATGCACGGAGAGCAGGTTGAGATCGTCATACTGGTACTCCACATGAGTGGTGGCCAAAGACTTGTCGGAGGTCGCGTCGTAGGTGTACTTGGTGTTGCCTATCTCGTAGTTGTAGATCTTCTTGTCTTTACGCAATGCGGCGCTCTTCCAGTCCTTGCGAAAGGAGTTGGGAGAGATGATGGTCTTGAGCACTTTGTTCTCAATCCAGCTCACCTTGACGTTGGTCGAGCCATCATCGATGGCCATTTTCATTACTTCAGACATGAGGAAACACCTGTTAATAGATCAGAAATGGGTCCGATTGCCTTGCCTTATGCCTTTGGCAAGGCGATCGAACCAATACATACACGGGGTAAAAGGGCGACAAGTTTAATGGGTTTCTAAAATCCGGTGAAGCAAATGATTAAATCCGGAAGGATCTTCCGCGGGCCAGGCGTGGTGGCCGTTGGGGGTGTGGATGGTGGCGTTGGGCAGGGCGGCAAACTGCTCTACCCGTTTGGCCAGCGGCAGGTAGTCGTGACTGGTGGAGATGATGGCCACCGGCTGCCAGATGGTGCCGAGCCGGGCGCGTACCGACCAGCCGGGTAGCGCCTCCAGCAGCGCCTTGTAGGTTTTCTTTTTATTGCGCACGAAACGCAGCCGGAAGGTGTGGCGCACCTGCGCAAGATCCGGGCCCGGGAAGAGCTCGCGTCCCAACCACCAGGCGAGCGGGCGCATGCCAAACCAGCGCAGCCACTTGAGGCGCTGGGCGTAACGCTCCTGCTCTTTGGGTGTTTCCAGCAGAAACTCGCTAAAACCGTTGACCAGCACCAGCCCCTGCACCTTGTGGGGCAGTTGCAGCGCCAGCTCCAGCGCCACCATGGCCCCAAGCGACAATCCCACCACCCAGGCGGGTTCTGGCTGTGCATCGAGCCAGTTCACCACATCGGCTGCCAGGGTCGCCACATCGAACGGCCCCTCCTGCATGCTCTGGCCGTGGCCGCGCAAGTCCAGCAACAGCACGTTGAAGTGCTCGCGATAGGCGCGCAGCTGCTTGAACCAGATGGAGGAGCTGCCACCGGCGCCGTGGACAAACACCACCCAATCCCGCTCGGGACCCAGTTCGAAAGTCTTGTGATACAACATCCAATAGGCTCCCTTGGTGATGGGGGGTATACTCGGCTGCGCGCATATTAACAGAACAGCCCCGCCGATAGATATGCGCCTGACATGACCCGGATCACCCCTTGCGCGAGAACCCACCATGGATTTGACCCGTTTGCGCCACTTTCTGCTGACCCTGCCGGGCGCCACCGAAGATACCCCGTTTGGCCCGGAGATCCTGGTCTACCGCATCGCGGGCAAGATGTTCGCGCTGGTGGATTGGCAGGCCGAGCCGCTTACCATCAACCTCAAATGCGAGCCCGAGCTGGCGTTGCTGCTGCGCGAGATCCACCCCGAGGTCAAACCGGGCTGGCATATGAACAAACAACACTGGAACACAGTGACCCTGAACAGCACCTTGCCAGATGATCTGTGGCAGGGCTGGGTGCACCACTCCTATGAGCGGGTTGTCGCGGGTCTGCCCAAAGCCAAACGGCCACAGGCGCCGCGTCCCCTCTCCCCCACTGACGACCCAACCTTATGACCCCAGCACTTAATCCAGCACTTTGTATTGTCCCCCTTGGTGAGGCACATATCCCCGCCCTCGTGAGCCTGTTTGAGCAGGCGGTGCGACGCAGCGGCCCCGAGCACTACAGCGCCGAACAGGTGGAGCAGTGGGCCCTCGGTTCACAACATCCGGGCTTTGTCAGCCAGCTGCGCGAGCACCACGGCTGGGTAGCGGAGCAGGCAAATGTGCCCCTCGGTTTTGTCACCCTGAGCCCCGATGGCCACCTCAGTCTGCTCTATGTGAGCGCCGACCATCAGCGCCAGGGGCTGGGCAATCTGCTGCTCACCACTGCGCTCGCAGGGGCCAGAGGGCTCGGTATGACACTCATCACCACCGAGGCCAGCGCCTTCAGTTATGAGCTATTTTTACGACATGGCTTTACGTTGACCGGGCTGGAGTGCGTGGAGCGGGGCGGAGTCAGTTTTACTCGCCATCGCCTGCACTGCTGCTTGCCAAGCTAGGGCAAGCCACTAAAATACGCTTAATTTTCGTATTGTTACTGTATTGAGGCAGCAACCATGGTGGTAGAAAGTGAAGGCTATATCTCGCTGATCGAGTATCTGGTGGAGAGTTTGGGATTGTTTGAATCCCAGCAGCAGAACGATGGTGAAGAGACCATCGAAGATCTGGTCAGTGGCCGTGTTGCCAGCAACCTGATGGCCATTTGCGAGCAAAACCCCCAGCTCGATCCCAAGGTGCGTTTCGCCATCATGCAGGAGGCCGACGCCGTGGTCGCCGATCTGGAAGAGGTGCTCTCTGCCGTCTGGCTGCGCGCTCCGACCCCGGAACAGAAAACCTTCCTCATCGAGTTTATCGATCTCATCAAGAACCTGTTCGACAGCGCCATCGGCTGATCTGCCGTCCGGCTCTCCCGCCCAACGCAAGATTTCAAAGCAGCAGATAAGGAAAAGGGCCGCCTTGGTGGGCAGCCCTGCTTGCTATCATTTTCAACCCGCCAGTGCGTTCATTCATCAGGCGGTTATCAAGGCAAGAAATGTGTCTGGACTTTGCATCCGATCCCTGGACGCTACCTAGTTAGTCCCGACTGGTCGCAATAAGTTCCCTCCTCCGACCATTTATTTTCACTTTTATTAAGAAATCGACTACAAACCTGTTCAGCGGTTCAGGCTGGGCGGCAAGCAGACTCCAATGCCACCCAATCCGCAGTAGCCATCCGGGTTTTTCTCCAGATATTGCTGATGGTAATCCTCGGCGTAATAGAAGGGTGCCAGCGGCAGAATGCGGGTGGTGATGGCACGGCTGTCGCCGCTTGCCGCCATCGCCTGCTGGTAGGCCGCCATGCTCTGCTGGGCAATGATCTGCTGGCTCTCGTCGCCATAGAAGATCACCGAGCGATACTGGGTGCCAATATCCCCGCCCTGACGCATCCCCTGCGCCGGATCGTGCTGTTCCCAGAACAGTCTGAGCAGATCGCCGTAGCTGATCACCGCCGGATCAAACACCACCTGCACCGTCTCGGCATGGCCGGTCAGGCCGCTGCACACCTCTTTGTAGGTGGGATTCTGGGTCACACCGCCCTGATAACCGGCCGCGGTGGAGTAGACGCCCGGCTGCTGCCAGAACAGGCGCTCCACGCCCCAGAAGCAACCCATGCCAAACCAGGCAATCTCCATGTTCTCGGGCCAGGGCCCCTGGGTCGGGTTGCCATTCACCGCATGCTGCTGACCAATCACCATCGCTTCGCGTCGTCCCGGCAGGGCATCTGCCGGTGAAATAATCTGTTCCATGAATTCTGTCCTTGTATAAAACCCTGTGAAATCACACAGCTGACGAAAAGGAGCATCGAAGATAGCAGTTTATCTCGCCGGATCAACCGGCGGGCCCCTCCCCGCTCGCTCCGGCGGCCGTCTGCACCGTCCGTCCCTCTTTCCCGATCCGCACGGCCAACCCGCCCCTCGTAGACCAGAAACGGCCAAAATCAATATTTAGTCTTGATTTGTGAATTAATTTTCATATATTGAGCCAATCGCTGTTTTTTTATGGAAGAAATATCAAGTGCGTGAACGCGAACCCAGTCTGGTCAATGCCTTCCGGCAATCCACCCCCTATGTCAATGTGCATCGGGGTGCCACCTTTGTGCTGATGATGGGGGGAGAAGCCATCTGCCACCCCAACTTCGCCAATATCGTCAGCGATATCGCCCTGCTGCAGACACTGGGCATACGCCTGGTGCTGGTGTTTGGTTCACGTCCGCAAAACGATGAAGCGCTGGCCCGCGCCGGTATCGAGGCCCAGTATCACAAGCGGATCCGGGTCACCGATGACGAGAGCTTCACCATCATCAAGCAGGTGTGTGGCGGCCTGCAATACGACATCACCGCCCAGCTCTCCATGGGGCTCGCCAACACCCCAATGCAGGGGGCGCGGATCAGCGTGGTGAGCGGCAACTTTGTCACAGCCCAGCCGCTGGGGGTGGATGATGGCATCGACTTTTGCCATAGCGGCCGAGTGCGCCGCATCGACGTGGAGGGGATCACCCGCCAGCTCGATCAGAAGAGTCTGGTGCTTATCTCCCCCATCGGCTGCTCGGTCACCGGCGAGAGCTTTAACCTGAGCTCCGAAGAGGTGGCCCGCCGGGTGGCGGTCGATCTCAAGGCGGACAAGCTCATCTGCTTTAGCAGCACCCAGGGGGTGATGGACAGGCGCGGCGAAGCCATCTCCGAGCTCTTCCCCGAGCAGGCCGAAGAGCTGCTGGTGGAGCTGGAGCAGGCGGGCGAAGAG
>OJJG01000102.1_pt1 | contig 15621 bp, 15 predicted proteins | sample 1596291 | NCBI WGS metagenome assembly OJJG01 (sample SAMEA4350149, study PRJEB24818) | metagenome | biome: human; feature: gut; material: faeces | place: Denmark | collected 2013-09 | reverse complement strand
TCGATGGCTTTCAGACCGGTCTGGACCGGCTGGTCAACAGACTTACGCTCGATAACGCCCGGTGCGATCACTTCGATCGGCGAGAAGCCGTCGTTGTCGATCGGACCTTTACCGTCGATCGGCTGACCCAGGGTGTTCAACACCCGGCCCAACAGACCACGACCTACCGGCACTTCCAGAATGCGGCCAGTACCTTTTACTTTCATTCCTTCTGACAGACCGTCATAGGAACCCATAATCACCGCACCGACGGAGTCACGCTCCAGGTTCAATGCCAGAGCGTAGCGGTTGCCCGGCAGCTCGATCATCTCACCCTGCATGGCATCAGCCAGGCCGTGAATACGAATGATACCGTCGCTCACAGAGACGATAGTACCTTCGTTACGCGCTTCGCTCTTTACATCAAACTGCGCAATGCGCTGCTTGATCAGCTCGGCGATTTCAGTGGAATTCAGTTGCATGCTCTAATACCCCAATCAAGATTGCAGCGCGTCAGCCATGCGATCCAGCTTACCGCGGACTGTGCCGTCGATTACCAGATCACCGGCCTTGATGAGCACCCCGGCCATCAAGGACGCATCGATGCTGCAATTCAGCTTCACTTTGCGCGCGAGACGTTGTTCCAGAGAAGCCTGAATATTGGCTTTCTGCTGGTCGGTCAGTTCGATCGCCGAAATCACGTCAGCCTGAACCTCTTTATCCAGTTCAGCTTTGAACGCTACAAATTCAGCAACGACCGCCGGCAGCACACCCAAGCGACCATTCTCGGCCATCACCCGGATCAGGTTCTGGCCATGCACGTCGAGTTGCTCACCGCAGACACCGACAAACAGCGTTGCCAGCTCTTCGGCGGCCACAGAGCCGTTTACCAGGTTGTGCATGGTCTCGTTTTCCACTACTTGCGCAGCGAAACCGAGCATACCCAGCCACTGGTCAACCGCCTTGTGCTCAACGGCAAACTCGAAAGCAGCCTTGGCGTAGGGGCGAGCGATTGTAGTCAGTTCAGACATAGCCCCGTTCCCGTTACAGTTCTGCTACCAGTTTGTCGACGATGTCGCTGTTGGCAGCCTGGTCGATTTGACGCGCCAGGATCTTCTCTGCACCAGCAATGGCAAGAGCAGCAACCTGCTTACGCAGTTCTTCTTTGGCACGATGACGTTCAGCTTCGATCTCGGCACGGCCCTGAGCCAGGATTTTTTCCCGCTCAGACTGGGCACCAGCGGCAGCTTCATCAATGATCTGGGCTTTACGTTTGTTAGCCTGTTCAATGATTTCAGCAGCCTGCAGCTTGGCTTCTTTCAGCTGATCGGTGGCGTTGGCCTTGGCCAAATCCAGATCTTTCTTGGCACGTTCGGCAGAAGAGAGACCGTCAGCAATAGCTTTCTGACGGGCTTCGATGGCTGCAATCAGCGGCGGCCATACGTACTTCATGCAAAACACTACGAAGAAGAAAAAAGCAATTGCTTGGCCGAGGAGGGTGGCATTGATATTCACAGCCGATGTCCTCTTAAGTTAGTTAATGGGTTATGCCTGGAGAGTCGTAACGACTTAGCCAGCAACCGCAAACATCACGTACAGACCCAGACCAACGGCGATCATCGGGATCGCATCCACCAGACCCATTACGATGAAGAACTGGGTACGCAGAACAGGGATCAGATCCGGTTGACGAGCAGCACCTTCCAGGAACTTGCCACCCAGGATACCGATACCGATGGAAGCGCCGATAGCAGCCAGACCCATCATCATTGCAGCAGCGATGTACAGCAGGTCCATGTTCAAGTTTTCCATGAGGATCTCCAGTTATTTAGATGTAATTGATTGTATAAAAAGGATTATTTGAGTTGCATCAACCATGGTCTTCCTGCGCCATCGACAGATAGACGATGGTCAGAACCATGAAAATGAATGCCTGCAAAGTGATGATCAGGATGTGGAAAATTGCCCAAGGCACGGACAGGATCCACTGTGACCACCAGGGTAACAAACCAGCAATCAGGATAAAGATCAGTTCGCCAGCATACATGTTGCCGAACAGTCGAAGACCCAGAGAAACAGGTTTGGAAATCAGCGTAACAGTTTCCAGGATGAGGTTAACCGGGATGGCCGCCGGGTGGTTGAAAGGCTGAAGCGTCAGCTCCTTCACAAACCCGCCGATACCCTTGACCTTGATGCTGTAATACAGGATCAAGAAGAACACGCCCAAAGCCATGGACATGGTGATGTTAACGTCAGCAGAGGGAACCACACGCAGATAGGGAATACCCATCAATTGTGCAGCGTGAGGGATAAAGTCAACGGGGATCAGATCCATGAAGTTCATCAGGAAGATCCACACAAACACCGTCAGCCCCAAAGGTGCGATGACCTTGTTGCGACCGTGAAAGATGTCTTTGACGTTACCATTCACAAACTCGACCAGCATCTCCACAAAGCACTGCAGCTTACCCGGCACACCGCTGGTAGCGTTAACGGCTACTTTGCGGAACAGCAGGATAAACAGGGCGCCTAGCACGACGGAAAATACCATTGAGTCGATATTGACCGTCCAGAACCCGGACCCGACTTGAAGGTGGGTCAGGTGGTGGGAGATATATCCCTGAGGAGTCAGGACTTCTCCGGTTGCAGACATGAGTTTTCCTAATAGTGGTTGTTAAGCGTGAATGAAACCATCCACTGTACAACGAGGGCGAGGATATAAGTGGCGAAAAACGAGACGGTAACGACCTCGACTCCCGCACCAAACATCAGGGCGAATAGACCTGTTGTAGAAATGAGCTTAATCCCTGCCCCACCATAAAAGTCCCGCAAAACCAGGCCTACACTCTCGGTTGTCACCTTGCGGCGCAGCACCCAGACAGTAAACAAGGCTTGAGGAACCCAGTACATCCCCCCTCCGTAGAGGGCGGAATAACCGGCGCTGGCACCAGTCAGGTAAAACCAGACGGCACTCATCGCCAGGATCAGGATGAGCTGACAAACGAGCATAACCCAGGCCAGTGTCAAACCTTCCAAGGCTATTTTCTGCTTCACCAACCTACCCCTGAACATTACAGAACTGTAAAAAATCGGGATCCGAAGACCCCATGTTAACAGCTCTTAAAGCCGGTCAAATTATACCCTTGAGGGCAGCTATTGCAATATGACAAAAATCCTTAATTTTTGCGGCTTTCCGCGGCAAATCAGGGTTATGGTCATATCAAAAGGAATGGATGTTTTATTACTACAAAAAGCGTAAAAATCACGATTCCGACACGCCAAAATAGCCCAATATACGGTCCAAATCGGACAAATTCTCGTAACTTATTACTAACTTCCCGCTATCCCGCTTGCCAGGCTGAAGTTGCACCTGATTGCCAATTTTTTCTGCCAGTTGGCGCTCCAGGTAGCCGATCTGCGGATCACGGGCCAGTTCGACCCTAGCTTTTGCCGGTTCGAGCGCTTTTTGCACCAGCTTCTCGGTATCGCGCACGGTCAGCCCTTTCTGGGCAACCAGCTTGGCCAGTTCAGACTGGGCCTGGCCGCTCAGAGCCAGCAGGGCACGGGCATGGCCCATGTCGAGGTCGCCATGCTCGACGAAACGCTTCACGTCGTCGTTGAGCTGGTTGAGACGCAACAGGTTGGTCACCGTGGTGCGGGACTTGCCCACCGCCTCGGCCACCTGCTGGTGGGTGAGTTCAAATTCGGTCAGCAGTCGTTGTAGAGCGACCGCCTCTTCGATGGCATTGAGGTCTTCCCGCTGAATATTCTCAATCAGCGCGATGGCGACGGCAGCCTCGTCGGGTACATCCTTGACGATGCAGGGCACCACCTCGAGCCGCGCCAGCTGGGACGCGCGCCAGCGCCGCTCACCGGCAATGATTTCGAAAGATTGTTCGCCGAGAGGGCGTACCACGATGGGCTGAATCACCCCCTGAGCGCGGATGGAGTTGGCAAGCTCTTCCAGTGCATCCTGGGACATGTCTTTGCGGGGCTGGTACTTGCCGGACTGCAACCACTCCACCGGCAGCTTGCGCAGCTCGCCCTGATTGGTGGAGGCCATGGCCTCTTCAGTACGTTGATCGCTCATCACCTGTTTCTGGCGGGCAGCCGTGCTGGTACTGAGCAGGGCATCCAGCCCCTTGCCCAGTCCACGTTTTTTCGGAGTCATATGCTCTCTCGGTCTGCGATGGTCGCCTGACGTTCCTGCTCCTGGCGGCGCAGGATCTCGCCAGCCAGTGCCAGGTAGGCCTTGGCGCCCACCGATGATTTGTCATAGTGCATGGCCGGGGCACCGAAACTCGGGGCCTCAGCCAGTCTAACGTTGCGGGGAATGATGGTGCGGTAGACTTTGTCGCCAAAGTGCTGTTTTAGCTGATCGGACACATCATTGGCCAGCCGGTTGCGGTGATCGAACATGGTGCGCAGCACCCCTTCGATCTTGAGCTCCGGATTGACCACAGCGGCCAGCTTGCTGATGGTGTCGACCAGAGCGGTGAGCCCCTCCAGCGCGTAATATTCGCACTGCATGGGCACCAGCACGGAGTCGGCGGCGGCCATGGCGTTCACGGTCAGCATGTTGAGAGAGGGCGGGCAGTCGATGAAGACGTAGTCGTATTTGTCCCGCACCGAGGCCAGCGCATTGCGCAGGCGGATTTCGCGGGCGAAAAATTCCATCAGACGGATTTCGGCCGCGGTCACGTCGGCGTTGGCGGCGATCAGGTGATAACCCCCGGTAGTTTCGGGGATGATAACTTCGCTGATGGGGGCATCCTCGATCAGCAACTCATAGGCGGTGCGCTCGACGTCATACTTGTCGACACCGCTGCCCATGGTGGCATTGCCCTGCGGATCCAGATCGATCACCAGCACCTTGCGCCGGGTGGCAGCCATGGAGGCGGCCAGGTTCACACAGGTGGTGGTTTTACCCACTCCACCCTTCTGATTGGCTATGGCGATGACTTTTCCCACACGATCCCCTAAATGAAACTGCGACCCTATTCGGGCTGGATATGTTTGAATTCCAGCAGATGACGTTCGCCTTCCAGCTCCGGCACCCGCAACTCATGACAGGCTACCAGACGGATATTGGCAGGCAACTGGGCCAGCTCCTGCTCGGGATATTGTCCCTTGAGCGCCAGGAAGCAGCCCTGTTCTGACGGCAGGTGGTGACACCAGCTCAGCATGTCCTCCAGCGAGGCAAATGCCCGACTCAGTACACCATCAAATCCCACCTCGGGTTGATACTCTTCAACCCGGGATTTGACCGGCGTCACATTGGTCAGACCCAGCTCCTGGATCACCTGACGGATGAAGTTGATCCGCTTGCCCAGACTGTCGAGCAGGACGAACTGCTTGTCCGGATTGATGATCGCCAGCGGCAATCCCGGCAGGCCGGGACCTGTCCCCACGTCGATGAAGCGCTCACCGTGCAAGTGGGGGCTTACCACCAGGCTATCGAGGATATGCTTGACCAGCATGGCGTCCGGATCTCGCACCGAGGTGAGATTGTAAGCCTTGTTCCACTTGTGCAGCAACTCGACCAACTGCACCAGTTGGCTCTTTTGGGTATCGGTGATAACAATTCCGGCCTGCATGAGCAGGCCGTTCAATCTTTCCAACATGGGATTCCTCAGGCGGTTTTACGCAGCAGACCGTGTTTTTTCAGGTGAACCAGCAGGATGGAAATGGCCGCCGGGGTGATGCCGGAGATGCGGGAAGCCTGACCAATGGTCTGCGGCTTGGCATCGTTCAGCTTGGCTTTCACCTCGTTGGAGAGGCCGTTCACCTCGCGATAGTCCAGATCCAGCGGCAGCAGGGTGTTCTCGTTGCGCAGCTGCTTTTCCACTTCATCGTGCTGACGCTCGATGTAACCGGCGTACTTGATCTGGATCTCAACCTGTTCGGCCGCGGCAGGATCGGTCACGGATGGGCCGACCCCTTCGATGGCCATCAGCGCATCATAGGTCACCTCGGGGCGACGCAGCAGCTCTTCCAGACTCTGTTCGCGGGTCAGCGGGGTGTTGACCAGGGCGTTGACCGCTTCCAGTGACGGGTGTTGCGGGTGGATCCAGGTTGAACGCATGCGCTGACGCTCCAGCTCAACCTGTTCCATCTTGGCGTTGAATTTGCTCCAGCGCTCGTCATCCACCAGACCCAGCTCGCGACCGATGGCGGTCAGACGGATATCGGCGTTGTCTTCCCGCAGCAGCAGGCGATATTCGGCGCGGCTGGTGAACATGCGGTAAGGCTCGCGTGTCCCCAGGGTGGAGAGATCGTCCATCATCACGCCCATGTAGGCCTGATCCCGACGAGGGTTCCAGGGATCCTTGTCCTGGGCACGCAGGGCCGCGTTCAGACCGGCCATCAGGCCTTGTGCCGCCGCCTCTTCGTAACCGGTCGTCCCGTTGATCTGGCCGGCGAAGAACAGGTTTGGAATGCACTTGCTCTCCATGTTGGCCTTGAGATCCCGCGGATCGAAGAAATCATATTCGATGGCATAGCCGGGGCGGGTGATGTGGGCGTTCTCGAAGCCGCGCACAGAACGGACGATCTGCACCTGCACGTCAAACGGCAGGCTGGTGGAGATCCCGTTCGGATAGAGTTCGTGGGTGGTCAGGCCTTCCGGCTCGACGAAGATCTGGTGCGCCGTCTTGTCGGCGAAACGGGTGATCTTGTCTTCGATCGACGGGCAGTAGCGCGGGCCGATCCCCTCGATCACCCCGGCGTACATGGGGCTGCGATCCAGGTTATTGCGGATCACCTCGTGGGTACGCTCGTTGGTGTGGGTGACGTAGCAAGGCACCTGACGGGGATGCTGGCTGGCATTGCCGATAAACGAGAAGACCGGACGAGGATCGTCGCCATGCTGTTCCTGCATCACAGAGAAATCGACACTGCGGGCATCGATGCGCGGCGGTGTGCCAGTCTTGAGACGATCGATGCGCAGCGGCAGCTCACGCAGGCGCTGGGCCAGGGCGATCGAGGGAGGATCCCCGGCACGGCCACCCTTGTAGTTTTCCATCCCTATGTGGATCAACCCGTTCAGGAAGGTACCGACCTCAGCACCACAGTCTTGCCGCTGATGCGGATCCCGCTCTGAGTGACCACACCAGCAACACGATCCCCGTCCATGATCAGATCGTCACAGGCCTGCTGGAAGATCTTCAGGTTCGGGTAGTTCTCCAGCATCTGGCGAACGACGGCCTTGTAGAGCAGGCGATCCGCCTGGGCACGAGTGGCTCGCACCGCCGGGCCCTTGGAGGAGTTGAGGGTGCGGAACTGGATCCCGCCAAGATCGATGGCACGCGCCATGATCCCGCCGAGTGCGTCAACTTCCCTGACCAGGTGTCCCTTGCCGATCCCGCCGATCGCCGGATTACAGGACATGTGTCCCAGCGTATCGATATTGTGGGTCAGCAACAGGGTGTTCATGCCCATACGGGCTGCCGCTGTTGCTGCTTCGGTTCCGGCATGACCGCCACCGACGACGATCACATCAAATTGTTCATGGTATTGCATTGGGATCACCTTGATCTGCACGCCTGAAGATCTTTATTTGCCTAGGCTAAAGGGCGGAACATTCTATCTGTTTCGCATCCTGAGGGGAACGTCTACTTAACGTTCAGTATGAAGGGAGGATCCACTAATTAGATCTTAAGGATCTTTAGATCGATCTTTTACTGGATCTCTTATTAGGATCCACCCTTTCTGTTGATAAGCACTTTTTGATCATAAAGATCATTAATTTAAGGACGATCCTAGCTTGTGGAAAAGCTTGGATCCTGGCCCGGTGAACGAGGGGATAACCAGGACTTTTATACACAGAGGTCTGTCAGTCTGGATCTAATACATGGATAACTATAGGTTTTGCAGAGCTTTACACCGTAGTTATGCACATTACCCCTGGGCGTTGTGGGTAACCTTGTAGAACAACTCCCCCGGATCAATCTGTTAATAACATGGTGGATAGTCGATCTGGGGATAAGTGGGGAGATCAAGCTTTTTTTCAGGATCTCCCGCACTCTGATCAGGCGATCATCGTCATCCAGTCGCGGATCCACACTTCTGCGGCATCTTCGGGGATCTCGTGTTGGGTCACATCAATGTCGAGCCGCTCGCCGATCCGGCTGGCACCGCACTCGGCCAGCAGCCGATCCAGCGTCTTGCCACCCTGGCAAAAGGTGTCATAACTGCTGTCGCCAAGGGCGATCACGCCATATTTCAATGAATTAAGATCCGGATGCTGCTCGGCAAGATCCTTGGCGAAGGGTTGCAGGTTATCGGGCACATCCCCGGCACCATGGGTGGAAGTGACCACCAGCAGGATGGATCCCGCATCATCCAGCACCTCTGCCAGCTTGGCCGGGTTGTGGATCCGGGTCTGGTGGCCAGCCTGTTCCAGCAGGTTGGCGACGTGGTCTGCGACATATTCGGCGGCGCCCAGCATGGAGCCGACGACGAGATTGAGTTTGGCCATGGAATGGATCCTGATTTCAGACAAAGAAACGGAAAGCCGGATTCTACCGCCAAAGGGTGTGGATAAATATGGATAAAGCTTGGGGATAATGGATCCAGTCAGATAATGCCACCGGATCCATCCTGCCGATCTTTTTTCTGCTTCTTTATATTCCTCTCCATTTTCTTCTCCGCTCATAGCTCTCCTTATGGCTCCCATCTCCTGCGAAATCCTGCCAACGATGCAGCTAGATAACAATGTAGATGCAAATGATTAGCAATTATTGAATCGATTCGATCACGACTCCTGTAGTAGGATTGCGCTGCTTTATTCGCCCATGGAACAGGGTGATGTCGTGACAAACGACCACAAATAACAATTAAAACAACATAACTCATTGATAAACGAGACTTTAATATGATTGCGCAAAAATACACTACAGGACCCGGCAAGAAGGGCGCCTTCGGCGTGCTTTCGCTCTCCGGTTTGCTCGTCTCTCTGCCGCTGATGGCCGAACAAACCACCGCTGAGCTGCCCAAAGCCAGCGAAACCATGGTGGTGACCGGTACGGCCATGAAGGTGGAAGTGCCTATGGCCGAGACCCCTCGCGCCGTCTCCGTGGTTAATCGCGAGGAGCTGGATCAGCACGCCGTGTTGCAGCTTGATGAAGCGATTCGCTACCGTTCCGGCGTATTGACCGGCCTCTATGGCTCAGACAACAACACCGACTGGTTCAAGGTGCGTGGCTTCGATGCCGCCTCTTATCTGGATGGCAACCGCTTGTTTGGCACCGGTTATTACGTCTGGACGCCGGAACCGTTTGGTCTGGAGAGTGTGGAAGTGCTGAAGGGGCCAGCCTCGATCCTTTACGGTGAGGCGCCCCCGGGCGGGGTGATCAATGCCATCAGCAAGCGGCCGACCGCCACGCCGCAAGGGCAGGTGGATCTGCAGCTTGGCAGCCGGGATCATCGTCAGGTCGGGGTGGATGTTTCTGACGCGCTCTCCGACAACAGCCGCTACCGCATGGTTGCTCTTTATAAAGAGCGTGATGGAGTGCTTACCGGCACCTACAACGATCGGGTTTATCTGGCGCCGAGCGTCACCTTCGATCTTTCGGATCGTACCAGCCTGACCCTGCTGGCCAGTTTTCTGCACGACGAAGGGGTCCCGACCAACGGCTTCTTCCCGGTCTATGGCACCCTGAATACGTCAGGTGGCCAGATTGATCCCTCCACCAACCTGAGCCAGCCGGATTACGATCGCAACCGCAATACCCAGATCTCCACCGGTTACGAGCTGGCCCACCAGCTCAACCAGACCTGGGAGTTCAAGCAGAACGTCCGCTTCAACTACAACGATCTGCTGCTGCGCCAGACCTATATCTTCCCGACCTATGAAGGCACAACCGCCAGTCGTGGCCTGGTTTACCGCGATGGCAATACCAAGAGTGCCACTATGGACAACCAGATGGTGGGCTACTGGAACACTGACAGCTCCGAGCAGACCTTGCTGCTGGGGGTGGATCTGCAGCGTCACGTCAATGAAGGGGTCGAGGCCGACAACTACGCCATGGGCACCATCAATACCATGAACCCGGATTACAGCGGCTTCCCCGGTTTTGACGAGTCGACCGCCACTCACCAGAAGAGCAGCAAGGGCCAGAGCGGCCTCTATGCCCAGCACCAGATCCGCTGGGACGATCGCTGGTTGCTGACTGCCGGTGGCCGTTTTGACTATGTGGAGACCCACAACACCAATACCAGCAAGGACGAGCGCCAGTACGATCACGAGCTCTCCCTCTCGGGCAGCCTGATGTATCTGGCTGACAACGGCCTCTCTCCCTACTTTGCCTATGCCGAGTCGTTCGAGGTGCTGCCGGGGATCGATCCTAACACCCGAAACTCCTACAAGCCGCTCAAGGGCAAGCTCTACGAGACCGGCGTGAAGTATGCGCCTGCCTTCCTCGACGGTTACATCAATCTGGCGCTGTTCGATCTGGCCCAGACCAACTCGCTGGTCTCTACCGGTTCAGGCCAGCAGACCCAGGCGGGTGAAGTGACCTCTCAGGGGATTGAGCTGGAAGGGAGCGTGCAGGTGACAGATGCGCTGCGTCTGACCGCTGCTTATACCTACACAGATGCCAAAACCAACGACACCGGCAGTGGCGATCGCCGTGCCAGCCTGATCCCGCGCCACCAGGCCTCCTTCTGGGGTAACTACAAGGTGCAGCAAGGGGTGGCTTCGGGTCTGGAGCTGGGTACCGGTGTACGTTATATCGGTTCCAGCGTGGGTATTGGCGCCGTGAATGCGGACTACACCCCCATCTACGGCTCTGCCGAGGTGCCAGCCCATACCGTGTGGGATGCGATGATCGGGTATGACTTTGCCAAGAACTGGCGTGCCCAGCTCAACGTCAACAACCTGCTGGGTGAAACCTACGTGGCCAGTTGTGACTACTACTGCTACTACGGCGAGCCGCGCAGCGTAGTGGGCAGCATCAACTACCGCTGGTAATCGAAGTCGGGCGGGAACCGGATTCCCGCCCTTCTTTTCACCCGCAGTTGTTCTGATCTCTCTGGAATACCGGTCCGTTATGGAACTCTTGTCTCTGGTTTATCGCCAATATCGTTGGCCTTTTATCGCCATCACCCTGCTCAGCCTGCTCAGTGCCGTCAGCGGGATTGGCGTCATTGCTTTTATCAATCAGTCTCTTATCGAATCTATAGGTGATCCGCTGCCGATCCTCGGTCAGCTGGTCGGCCTGATTGTGCTGCTGCTGGTGATCACGCTCGGATCTCAGCTGGCCCTGACCACTCTCGGTCACCATTTTGTCTACCGGTTGCGCGGCCGTCTGCTCAAGCAACTGTTGGGTACCGATGTCGCCCGCATCCGCCAGATTGGTCAGGGGCCACTGCTGGCCTCCCTCTCCAGCGATATAGGCCAGATCACCATCGCCTTCGTGCGCCTGCCTGAGCTGGTGCAGGGGCTGGTGCTCACGCTGGGTTCTGCCCTTTACCTTGGCTGGCTCTCTCCTGCATTACTCGGGGTGACTGCGCTCTGGGTCACCGTCACCATGGTGGTGGGCTGGTTGCTGGTGAACCGTGTTTATCGCCATCTCTCCCACATGCGTCAGGCCGAAGATCGGCTCTATCAGAACTATCAGGCCATCATCGCCGGCAGCAAGGAGCTGGCGCTCAACCGCGAGCGGGCTCACTTCGTTTACCACCAGCTCTATGAACAAAATGCCCGTGACTACCGCCAGCAGATCATCCGCGCCGACACCTATCACCTGAGCGCGGTGAACTGGTCGAATATCATGATGCTGGGGGCGATCGGTCTGGTCTTCTTTCTGGCCAACGGCCTTGGCTGGGCCAACACCAATGTGGCCGCCACCTTCGCCCTGACCCTGCTGTTCCTGCGCACCCCGCTGTTGCAGGGGATTGGCGCCCTGCCGACCTTGCTTGCCGCTCAGGTGGCGTTCGACAAGATCGCCGCCCTCAATCTGGCCGAGCCGGATGCGGACTTCCCGCTGCCGCCCGCCATCCGCCCCTGGCAGCGTATCGAGTTGGAGCAGGTGAGCTTTCACTATCAGGGGGAGGGCGGCTTTGCCGTCGGCCCCATCGATCTGGTCATCGAAAAGGGGGAGCAGATCTTCATCATTGGCGGCAATGGCTCCGGCAAGTCGACCCTGGCCATGCTGTTGACCGGCCTCTATCAGCCGGTATCGGGCCGGATCCTGCTGGATGGTGAGCCGATCACCGATCGCAACGGCTATCTGGCGCTCTTCTCCGCCATCTTCACCGACTATCACCTGTTCCAGCACCTGCTGGGGCCGGAACCCAAGGATGAGCTGGTGGCCGAGTGGCTGGAGCGGTTGCAGATGGGCAGCAAGCTCACCATCGAGGATGGCTTTATCGCCGATATCGATCTCTCCCAAGGGCAGCGCAAGCGGGTCGCCCTGCTGCTGGCGCTGGCCGAGCAGCGCGAGGTGATGCTGTTTGACGAGTGGGCTGCGGATCAGGATCCCCAGTTCCGCCGCATCTTCTATCAGGTGCTGCTGCCGCGCCTCAAGGAGATGGGCAAGACGGTGATTGCCATCAGTCACGATGATCACTATTTCCCGCTGGCCGATCGCCTGCTGGAGATGCGTCAGGGCCAGCTCACTGAACTGACCGGCGTGCGCCGTGCCGCAGTGAGCCGCGATGCGATCGCCCATCTGGATTGCGAGGTGCCGGTTTGATACCGGCACTGATGAGACTGGCGGCAAGCCAGCACAGGAATTGCTTATGTTCGAGATGAAATCAGCCAGCTTCACGGTCAATGACCGCACGCTGCTGCACCCCACCGACCTGCGTTTCGAGCAGGGACAGGTCTATGGCCTCATCGGCCACAATGGTTCGGGTAAATCGACCCTGCTCAAGCTGCTGGCTCGCCAGCAACCCCTTAGCGACGGCGAGATCCTGTTCGATGGCAAGCCGCTGCCCGACTGGGGCAACCGGGAGTTTGCCCGTCAGGTGGCCTATCTGCCCCAGCATCTGCCGAGCGCCGAGAATCTGCTCGGGCGGGAGCTGGTGGAGATGGGCCGCTACCCTTGGCGTGGCCTGCTGGGCCGGATGGGGGCGGAGGACCACCGCCAGGTCGATCGGGCCATCGCCCTTACCCATACCGAACGCTTTGCCGATCGGCTGGTGGATACCCTCTCAGGCGGCGAGCGGGGGCGGGTCTGGCTGGCGATGCTGCTGGCCCAGGAGAGCCGCTTCATCCTGCTGGACGAGCCGCTGGCCGCGCTGGATGTGGCCCATCAGGTGGAGGTGCTGACGCTCGTCAAGCAGTTGAGCCGTCAGCTAAACCTCGGGGTCATCATCGTCATTCACGACATCAATATGGCCTCCCGCTTCTGTGATCGGCTGGTGGCGCTCCACTCCGGCCGCCTGCTCACCCACGGTGAACCTGAGGGGATCATGACCAGCGAGACCCTGCACGCCATCTATGGCATTCCGATGGAGGTCATTCGCCACCCGGCTCATGCCCATCCCATCGCCATCGTCTGACCGGGGGGCTCTCTTGAACCGTTTATTGAAGAAGATGGCACCCTGCCTTATTAGCCTGCTGCTGCCACTTGCGGCGCAGGCCGACAAATCCCCGATCGCTTCTGCGCCGCTACCCCGTATCGCCACCGTCGACTGGACCATAGCCGAGACCCTGCTGGCGCTCGGGGTGACACCGCTGGCGGTGGGGGATGCAGGCCCCTATCAGGCATGGGTCGGCGAGCCACGGCTACCTGCCGGAGTGGTGGATATCGGCCTGCGCACCCAGCCCAACCGTGAGCTGCTGGCGGAGCTCAAACCCGATCGCATCCTCATCTCGCCGCTGGCGGCCCCGCTGGCACCAACTCTTTCCCGCATCGCACCGGTGAGTACCATCGCCCTCTATGATGGGCAAACCGATCTGTGGCAGAGACTGCACGAGGTGACCCTGACCCTCGCCCGTATAGTGGGCAAAACTGCCGAGGGCGAACGGCTGCTGGCCGGGCTGGATCGGGATCTTGCTAGTATGCAGGCCAGATTGCCTGCGGATTTGCCGCCCCTGCTGGTGGTGCAGTTTATCGATGAGCGCCATGTGCGGGTGTTTGGTCGCCACAGCCTGTTCGATGCGGTGATGACGCGGCTTGGGCTGCGTAATGGCTGGCAAGAGCAGACCAATGACTGGGGTTTCTCGGTGGTCAGCATCGAGCAGTTCATGACCTTGCCAACCGCGCGGCTGGTGGTGGTCGATCCCATCCCGGTAGGGGTGAGCGAACGGCTGCAGGAGCCTGGGCTGTGGCAGCATCTGCCGCTGGTACGGCAGGCGCCCGTGTTGCATTTGCCTGCGGTCTGGAGTTTTGGTGGCGTATTGGCCGCCCGCCGTTTCGCCGGTCTGCTCAGCGATGCATTGTTGCAAGATGCCGAGCGTATGGAGGCTGGCCGATGAAGCGACTGCTCACATCGCCGCTGCTGCGGCCGGTCTCGATCCTGCTGGGATTGACCCTCTTGCTCGCGTATTGGGAGCTGGCTCGCCAGCTGCCCGCTGCGCTCTGGTGGCAGAGCCTGTTCGCCCCCAATCTGGCTGATGTCAGCCAAGCGGTGGTGCATTTCAGCTGGCTGCCCCGCTTGGCGGTCACCCTGCTGGCCGGGGCGGCGCTCGGGCTGGCGGGTACCCTGATGCAGCAGGTGCTGCGCAACCCGCTCGCATCACCGACCACCTTGGGGGTAGCCTCCGGCGCCCAACTGGCGTTGATGATGGTGACCCTGTTTGCCCCTTCCTGGCTGCTGCTGGGGCGGGAGTGGATCGCCATGGCCGGTGGCAGCCTCGCGATGGCACTGGTGTTTGCCTTGGCCTGGCGTCGCCAGCTCAATCCGGTGGTCATCGTCTTTGCCGGGTTGGTGATCAACCTCTATCTGGCGGCCATCAGCATGGGGCTCTTGCTGTTCTTTCAGGAGGAGCTGAAAGGCTTGCTGGTGTGGGGCAGTGGCTCGCTAGTGCAGAACAGCTGGAGCGGGGTGAGTTACCTGTTGCCCCGCCTGCTGGCAGCCGCTTTGCTGGCCGTTGTGCTGGTACGCCCGCTGGCGGTGCTGGAGCTGGATGATGCCAGCGCCCGCAGTCTGGGGGTCTCCCTGCAGCATCTGCGTTTTGCCGGACTGGGGCTGGCGGTGTTTATCACCGCTTGCGTGGTAAGCGTGGTGGGGCTGATCGGCTTTATCGGGCTGGCGGCGCCCGCCATGGTGCGGCTGCTCGGTATCCGCCAGCTTGGCCAGCGGCTGCTGTGGGCACCGATCCTCGGCGCCCTGCTGCTGGCGGCGACCGATCTGCTGCTGCAGAGCCTGAGCCGCTTCTGGCCGGTATTGATCCCCACCGGCGCAATGACTGCCCTGCTGGGCGCACCGCTGCTGCTCTGGCTGATCCCGCGCCTGGGCATCAAGTCGGGTGCGCCTAAGGCAAACGCCGGCCTGCTGGTGGCCCGTCATCCGGCACCGACTCGCCTTATCGGCCTGTTGCTGGTCGGGCTGCTGCTGGTCGCGGTCGCCTCCCTGCTGTTTGGGCCGGGGATGACGGGGTGGTGGTGGCCACGCTGGCTGCGGTGGGAGGACCAAACGGGGGGGGCGGTGACGCCGACTCTGGGGGGGGGGGGGGGCGCGGGCAGTGGG
>OJJG01000101.1_pt1 | contig 15627 bp, 20 predicted proteins | sample 1596291 | NCBI WGS metagenome assembly OJJG01 (sample SAMEA4350149, study PRJEB24818) | metagenome | biome: human; feature: gut; material: faeces | place: Denmark | collected 2013-09 | reverse complement strand
AGTAGCAAGGAACATAAAGTGAACGGAATGACCACCACCGCCGTATGTTCCCCTCACCCTAACCCTCTCCCCGGAGGGGCGAGGGGATTGCTCAGTGCTCGCATTAATTTGTGGGGAACCCTCTCCCCGTGGGAGAGGGCCGGGGTGAGGGTACCAGACCGCAGAGGAGTCAATCACTCCCCAAGCGTCGCCACCATCACCGCCTTAATCGTATGCATCCGGTTTTCCGCCTGGTCGAAGACGATACTCGCCGCCGACTCAAACACCTCGTCCGTCACTTCCATCCCGCCGTGCAGGTCGAACTCCTTCGCCATCTGCTTGCCGAGCGTAGTCTGGTCGTCATGGAACGCCGGCAGACAGTGCAGGAACTTCACGTTCGGGTTGCCGGTGAGCGCCATCATCTGCGCGTTCACCTGATACCCGCGCAGCAGCGCTATCCGCTCCGCCCACTTCTCCTTGGCTTCGCCCATCGACACCCACACGTCGGTATAGATAAAGTTCGCGCCCTTCACGCCCGCCGCCACGTCTTCCGTCAGGGTGATTTTCCCGCCGTGCTTTTCCGCTAGCGCACTGCACTCCGCCACCAGGCTCTCTTCCGGCCAGCAGGCTTTCGGGGCCACCAGGCGTAGATCCAGCCCGGTCAGCGCCGCCGCTTCCAGCATCGAGTTGCCCATGTTGTTGCGCGCGTCGCCCGCGTAGACCAGCGTCATCTCGTTAAACGCCTTGCCCGGCAGGTGCTCCTGCATGGTCAGCAGATCCGCCAGCAGCTGCGTCGGGTGGAACTCGTTGGTCAGCCCGTTCCACACCGGCACGCCCGCATACTGCGCCAGCGTTTCGACGACTTCCTGGCCGTGACCGCGATACTGAATGCCATCGTACATCCGCCCGAGCACGCGTGCGGTATCCTTAATTGACTCTTTATGCCCAATCTGGCTGCCGCTCGGCCCTAAATAGGTAACGCGCGCGCCCTGGTCAAATGCGGCAACTTCGAAAGAGCAACGTGTACGGGTTGAGTCTTTTTCGAAGATGAGCGCGATGTTTTTTCCAGTAAGCTTTTGTACTTCCTTGCCATTTTTTTTATCGGCTTTGAGCTGTGCGGCAAGAGTCAGCAGAGAAGTGAACTGTGCAGGGGTAAAGTCGAGCAATTTCAGAAAGTGTTTCTTGTACAGATCAGACATTTTATCCTCGCATGGCGAACGCCACTTATTGAATTAAAATTCACTTTATATGTGTAATTATTCATTTGCAACCCCGTTTCACAAATCTTTCCAACAAAGGTGGAGGCAAACCCGTCCGTGTGTGAAAATAGAAGTATCTGCCGCACTTTAAAGAGGATTGACCCATGGCAAACCCGGAATTACTGGAAGAGCAACGCGAAGAGACGCGTCTGATTATTGAAGAACTGCTGGAAGACGGTAGCGATCCGGACGCGCTGTACACCATCGAACACCATTTCTCTGCGGACGACTTTGAAGCGCTGGAAAAAATGGCCGTGGAAGCCTTCAAGCTGGGTTACGAAGTGACCGAGCCGGAAGAACTGGAAGTGGAAGAGGGCGACACCGTCATCTGCTGCGACATCCTGAGCGAAGGCGCGCTGAAGGCGGAGCTGATCGACGCGCAGGTCGAACAGCTGATGAACCTGGCCGAGAAGTTTGAAGTGGAATACGACGGCTGGGGAACCTACTTCGAAGATCCGAACGGTGAAGACGGCGAAGAAGGCGACGACGAAGATTACGTCGACGAAGACGACGACGGCGTGCGTCACTAAGCGTTTCAGGCGGTGGCACGCGCCACCGCTTTTTCAAGGCAGAACAATGGATTACCCGCAGATACTCGCCCCCGTACTCAACTTCCTCCAGTGCCCGACCCCGCAAGCATGGATTGATAAAGCCCGCGACCCGGCGAACCTGCCGTTGCTGCTCACCGACCATATGGTGTGCGAGCTCAAGGCCGCCCAGACCGCGCTGTTACTCGTGCGTAAATACGTCGCCGACGAAAGCGGTGCCGATGCGCTGCTCGACTGGCTCAAACCCTACGAACTGTTCACCTTCCGCGACGGCCCGGAGCCGGACTTCATCGCCCTGCACAGGCAGATTGGCAAAAGCGTGATGCCCAAAACCGACGACCCGTGGGGCCAGGCGCTCATCGACAGCATGGTGCTGCTGATTAAAGAGGAGCTGCACCACTTCTGGCAGGTGCGCGAAGCGATGCTGGCCCGCGACATTCCGTACGTCAAAATCACCGCCAGCCGCTATGCCAAAGGGATGTTGAAGGACGTGCGCACCCACGAACCGCTGACGCTGATCGACAAGCTCATCTGCGGCGCCTACATCGAAGCCCGCTCCTGCGAACGCTTCGCCGCGCTGGCCCCGTTCCTCGACGACGACCTGCAGAAGTTCTATCTCTCGCTGCTGCGCTCGGAAGCGCGCCACTATCAGGACTACCTGACGCTGGCTCAGCAGGTGAGCGACGACGATATCTCACCGCGCATAAAGCTTTTTGGCGAAATTGAAGCCACACTTATCTCGACACCGGACAACGAGTTTCGCTTCCACAGCGGCGTGCCGGTGTAAACCGGCATAACTCAAGGATAAGGATGCGAGATGAATAAAACGTGGACCCGTATTGTGATTGTCGTCATTGCGGCTGCCGCCGTGGCGTTCTGGGTGTTTTTCGACAGGCAGCGTGCTCCGGAACGGCAGATGGATAACGCCCTCAACGAGATGCCCGCCTGGCAGGTGATTAAGGAGCAGGAGCCCGCGCTGCATCAGCGCATCCTCGACCAGATGGCCGCCCTGCAAAAAGCGGGCGAGCCGGAGCAGCAGATTATCGACACCATCCAGCCGCAGATCCTGCATCTGCAGATGACGCGCCTGCAAAACGCCCCGGACGCCAACGTGGTGAACTACATGACCATCAATATGGAGCAGACCGCCGCCATACAGAAGGTGAGTGACGACGCCTGCTTCCGCTTCCTCTATCCGATGGTGAAGGGCGGCATCAACCCGATGCGCATGCTGGATAAAGACCTGATGGCGCGGCGCATGCAGGCCGATGCGGACATGATGCGCGCGGCCTACGGCAAAAACCGCCACACCGTGACCCAGGCCGAGCGTGAGGCGGCCGTCGAGGATGTCCGACCGATTATGAAGCAACTTGCCGATCAGTACGGCGAGGACATCCAGCTGCTGCAGATGCCGGAGAAGGCGGCGGGCAAAGAGAAGCTCTCCTGCGATATGGTGCAGGAGATGTGGGCAAAGGTGCTGGCGCTGCCGGAGCAGAAGGCGGCGAGGGTGATTCGGCTGGCGGTGTCTGAGCTGGAGTGACAAAGGCCGCTGGTTTTTTGGACACTTAGCGCGGGTTTAGCGCGTCGTCGCTTGCATGGCGGCGCGCGACAGGTATAATCCACAACGTTTCCGCATCCCCTTCAGTGCCGAAGTGGCGAAATCGGTAGACGCAGTTGATTCAAAATCAACCGTAGAAATACGTGCCGGTTCGAGTCCGGCCTTCGGCACCATTAGTACTTCCAAGACCATCCGAGAAAGTCCAATTATCCCTTAAAAATCAATGCCTGCAGCGATTTTTACGTCCTGAGTCGTCCGAGGTTGTCCGTTGAAATCCGGATGTAATTGGGGGCATAATTGGGGGCATCTTAACTTCGATTAGAAATGTGCCCCCAAAATGAAGCTCAACGCCAGGCAGGTAGAGACCGCAAAGCCCAAAGACAAAACCTACAAAATGGCCGATGGCGGCGGTTTGTATCTCGAAGTTTCGGCTAAGGGGTCTAAATACTGGCGCATGAAATACAGACGCCCCTCTGACAAAAAAGAGGATCGCCTTGCTTTTGGTGTTTGGCCTACTGTGACGCTTGCTCAGGCAAGAGCCAAGCGCGACGAAGCTAAAAAGCTGTTAGTACAGGGCATGGACCCAAAAGCCGAACAGAAAGAAGCTCAGGCCGAGAATTCGGGTGCATATACTTTCGAAACCATTGCTCGCGAATGGCATGCCAGTAACAAGCGCTGGAGTGAAGACCATCGATCGCGCGTTCTTCGCTATCTTGAGCTTTATATCTTCCCTCATATCGGTTCGTCCGACATTCGCCAGCTCAAAACCAGCCACCTGTTAGCCCCGATTAAAAAAGTTGATGCTAGTGGCAAACATGACGTCGCACAGCGTCTTCAGCAGCGTGTCACAGCCATTATGCGTTATGCCGTACAGAACGATTACATCGACTCTAACCCGGCCAGTGATATGGCTGGTGCTTTATCAACAACCAAAGCACGACACTATCCTGCTTTACCCTCTAGCCGTTTCCCTGAGTTTCTTGCTCGTCTTGCCGCATATCGTGGCCGTGTAATGACGCGGATCGCGGTTGAGCTTTCCTTACTAACTTTTGTGCGTTCCAGTGAGTTACGTTTCGCGCGTTGGGATGAGTTCGACTTCGATAAATCTCTTTGGCGTGTACCTGCAAAGCGAGAAGAAATTAAAGGCGTGCGTTACTCATACCGTGGCATGAAGATGAAAGAGGAGCATATCGTTCCGCTTAGTCGGCAGGCGATGATTTTGTTAGCCCAGTTAAAGCAGATTAGTGGTGATAAAGAGCTGCTTTTTCCGGGTGATCATGACGCAACTAAGGTTATGAGTGAAAACACAGTAAACAGCGCATTGCGTGCGATGGGATATGACACGAAAACAGAGGTCTGCGGGCATGGGTTCAGGACGATGGCGCGTGGTGCGCTCGGTGAGTCAGGGTTATGGAGCGATGATGCAATAGAACGTCAGTTGAGCCACACTGAGCGTAATAATGTCCGTGCGGCTTACATTCACACATCAGAGCATTTGGATGAACGTCGATTGATGGTTCAGTGGTGGGCTGATTATCTTCAGATGAACATAAAAAAATCCATCACTCCTTATGATTATGCAAAATCTTTTAGCATGTAAGTCTACTTCAGCCTTCATTTTGACATGTAAGACATCGCATTTCGAAACTACACAGTAAGATTAAGATGGATTGAAAGGATTACTGTATGGATATACAATATTGTTTATGTGAATAATTAGCCGACAGTGATAAAAAAATGAATAATAAATTTAATGTTTTTCAAATGGATGCTGTTGATTTCCTTAAGACTCTGAAAGATGATTCATTAGACTTAGTCATTACTGACCCTGCTTATGAGTCACTTGAAAAACATCGGAAAGTCGGCACAACAACAAGATTAAAAAATAGTACGAAATCAAGTAATGAGTGGTTCGAAATCTTTCCTAATGAACGATTCGAAGAGTTGTTTAGAGAAATCTATAGGGTCATGAAAAAAAATACACACTTTTATCTTTTTTGTGACCAGGAAACAGCGTTTTACGCTAAGCCGGTGGCTGAGAAGGTGGGGTTTAAGTTTTGGAAACCCTTAGTTTGGGATAAACAACGTATAGGGATGGGCTACCATTACCGTGCGAAGTATGAGTTCATTCTATTCTTTGAGAAGGGAAAACGAAAACTTAACGATCTTTCTATTCCTGATGTCCTCTCTTGCCCAAGAATTTTGAAGGGATATCCTACAGAAAAACCCTCAAAGCTTATGGAAATATTGCTAAAACAAAGTAGTATTGCTGGTGAAATTGTTTGCGATCCATTTATGGGAGCCTGCCCGGTAGGTGTTGCTGCTCTAGAAAATGATAGATTCTTTCTGGGTAATGACCTTAGCAAAGAATCGCTTAGGATTGCGAATGAGAGGCTTAACTCTTTGATAAATTGAGGGATTGATATGGATTATTCTGAATATCCTTGGCCGGCTGATTTTCCTGAGTATGTTCCTCCTGAAGATGCAGTCGATGCTACAGGAGAAGCTTTTCGGATCGTGGCAAATGACCCGCCGACTGACAAGGACTTTGTGGGGCATAACCAGGAACCTTACGTTAAAAAAACAGGTAAGCTTAGTCCTAGCGATTATGGTACATCCATGTTCAGGGACTTTGAGCAGGTGCAGTGTGCAAGAAATTTTTACGCTGCTTTACGGAAAAAAAAGATTGCAATTGGTACACTTGAACCTGTTCATGGTAAAGCGTCAAAACCAAATAAAAAATCTCATTTCGAAACTTGGTTAAGACTAAATACTCGAATTGAAAATAATTTTAAGATAGTAGGTTAATTATGTATTACTTACCAATTACGAATGAACTTGGTGAGCTTTCTATAGAGAAAATCTATAGTTTTTATGATGTACCAAGGACATTTTTAGCGAAGAGCGCAAAAACTAAAGAGTTCTATTTAGTCTATTGGTTTGATGAGTCTGATAGTTTTGATTCATGGTATTATGCACCGATGAATAACTTAGAGATTTCTAATCTTGATTCTGGACTTATTCAAGTTAGAGATTTTTTTATTAATAAAAATGTTATTATTATATCAACTCCGTATGATTTATCTGACTGCAAAGTAGATATTCTTCCTTATCGGGATATTGACTCAGAAACGCTTCCGCCAGTTGGCTATTTTATAGCATTAGATGAGGATGGTGAGTTTTCTGTTGTCTATAATGATGAGAGAGAGATATTAAATAATGTCCACGAAATAAGAATTTATCGTGACCGAAGCGAAAAGAATATTGAGTGGGAGCCAATCCAAAAAATTGTTAATACTTGGAATTCTTTATATAACAAAGTAGCCAAAGTTATTTGTAATGATGACTTTTCACTTATACCCTATACTTCATCCATAGGTTCTTATAAATCAAAATTCATCGCCGAGAATAATGACGTTTTCATAAGCAATTTCATTGAATTTCTTTCTGTTTTGAAGTCATCTGAACTTGATTACGAGGCAATTAAAGGTCTTGGTGTTGATTTGGATGATTTTGAGGCTTTACTCTCCAGTTTAAGAACTTACAACTATAAATTAGAAGTTAGGTCAAATACTGGGGCATCTTTATTTACCATAGATGCAAAAAAATTAGCATCTGAAAAAGAGAAAATTCAAGAGCATAACCAAAGATACTTTTCTAGTGAGCTTGTCCCCCAAGCTGATGATATCTATAGGGTTATTAAGTTTGTTAATTCTGTTGGTAATAATGAGTTATTCAATGAAGAGTCTGAGGGTATTACTCCGCGGCAAATAAATTATTATAAGCACGCAGCGAAGTTGTTGGGTTTGGTTAAAACTAATGGTTTTGTTCTTCAACCTCTTGGCTGGAAAGTTTTTTATGCTCAAAACTCCAAGGAGCAAATATCTTTGCTGGCAGAGGCATTCGAAAACTCAGATTGTGGTTGGGCTTGGATGAAATATTGTGGTGTGGAGAAGATCACCGAAATTGATGAGTCTACCGCTGCAGAGTTCCTTATCGAAAAAGCTAATGGATTAGCAGTGGACACAGCTAAGCGTCGCTCAAAAACTTTGTCTTCATGGGTTAAAGAATTTAAATCGGCTTTATGATTTTAAGTGGCTTGAATTCAATGGGGAAGTATTCCCCATTGAATCTCTTTGCATCTTATTCTAAAGTCAATTTACCTTTGGTTGCTATTATATAAAGGCATTGAGTTCGACTTTCTTTTTAATTCATTGAGGTATGCATCTTAAAGTGGGTTGATAATATCAATTGAATCGAATTTAGTTAGGTAGATAGAAGTGCTTTTAAGCAACAAAATATAGCCATTACAAAACGGTTGTAAAAGGTTAGTGATAGATGTTGGGGAGTATACCCCAGTTAAAGGATTAGAAGTGGAATCAATTTAATAATGATCTGGGGCGTTATAAATCTCTCCTTTTTCAGAGCTAGAATAACTGCCAGTTAGCACGTTGCACCTTCCATATTAAAAATTAATTACATCGCAATTTCTTAAAGTCGAGGCATCATGACGCTACGTGAGCGAAAAATAATTATTTTCACCATTAGCGCGTAATGCTCTCCCCGCTTCGTGGGGTGGTTTACATGCAGGGGCATGGCGAGGCTCAAGCTGCAACAAGCCCGAATTCATCAGATGAATGCATGTACAGGAGGTAAGTGCTTTAAGAGGCAACAATATCAACGCCGAAATAACTGATTTTCTTCATCCTCCGGGCCGCCTTTTCCTGCACTTATCCTGACCTCCTCAGAGGCTCGCCACGCCCCCGAACAGCACCGCACCACCCACCGACACTTCCACGAATCCGCGCCGCACAGCGACGCGCTCAGGCCGCGAAATTAAATATCATTAAATAAATACTTTACCGCTGGCGCGCAGTGCTCTCCCCGCCCCGCCTGCCCGCTTAAGGGGGCGCTTTTAATGCAGGTGCATGACCGGCCTCAGGGCGCGCCAGCGCTGGCGCTGGCGGGCGATTCAGTGTCGGTAAAACGCATGCAAAACCATGCACCTTATGAATGCATGGCTTTTATACGTAAAAATAAAGGGATTTTCGTGGATTTTTAAGCGGACTACTGCACGGCCAGTTCTGCACGGCGGCGGGTGTAATTCAGGTTCTGTGCAGGTGTGAATTTTTCATGATTATCATCGCGCGAAGCCGCTTCAGGCCTGAATCCGATGGCCGTTAAAATGTCATTGTCCTGCGCCGAATAATTAATTTTTTCACCGGCGGCCAGCCAGACCTGTAGCGCCTCACGCAGACAGTCGAGTGAGTGCTGCATGGCGCAGCGCTGAATGGCGGGGTGTTGCCCGGGATAATTCATCAGCTCCGGGGCGAGGGCGGCGGCCAGCTCCGCGCCGTGCGCCTGCATAAAATCATTTAATCGGTCGCGGATGCTGATGCGCTGCACCTCCTCATGCGAGCGGATGTAGCGACCGGCAGCCTGATTAATTTCCCACTTTTTCACGTCGATAATCTCACTCAGCGTTTGCAGGCTCCGGCCGCTGTGCCCGCTGCCGGCAAGCTGTTCGCGGTATGCCTGTTCGGCCTGCGTCAGTTCTTCCCTGCGTTGCAGCCAGGCGGTTTTGTTTGCCTGACAGGTCTCAAAGGCTTTCTGTAGCGTCAGTGTGGTCACGTATGTTTCTCCTGATGACTGGCCGTGCTTACGCACCGGCACGGTTAACGATGGCCGCCGGTGCGGGTACAGGGATGACCGGCTCTGTTACCGGTGAACGAATAACCCCGTCGATGGATTCAAGCGTGCGGAACGTGGCCGAGCACTCGATGTTCATGCACTGGTGATAGCGCTGTTTGACGTTATCGGACAGATACCGACTGGTGCGGGAATGTGCGCTGGTTTTGCAGAACGGACAGTGAAACATGCTTATACCTCCGCTTCTGTCTCGCCATTTTCAGCCAGTTTTCTGGCAAGCATCATCCTCTTCGCAGGGCTGCGTAACAGCTCCGTATCCACGCCGGTAATCTGCGGCCGGTGCATGCCCGTCACGGACAACACCGGCTCCTGCTTCATATCGAAGTGATACAGGCTGCCCTGACGGCTCAGCGTATCGCGCAGCTCACTGATGGCCACGGACTGAGGAGCGCTTTCTCCCTTCATTTCGAGGGCGCGAATGCGCAGCATGAAAGCACGAATGAGGGCGACGGGAACCGCATTGACAGCCTGAGCCCATTCCGCACTGGCATAAGCGGTAAAGGCATCTTCATGCGCTGAAAGGTATTTATTTCCGGTGGAGCAGGCATTCAGCATGGCGCGTGTCCGGTCGTTCTCCAGCTCCGCTATCAGACCGGTGAACTCGTCGGCCAGCTCGCGACTGGCGATACGCCTGCTGTGCTCAGCTTTCATTTCAGGGGTGAGACTGCCGCGCAGGGTGCGAAAGCGGCTGCGCCAGTCCTGCTCAGCCTCTGCGCTCTCATTGAGGGCGGTCTGTCGCTCCTGCTTACAGCGTTGAATGGACTTATCAATCTCTTTCAGTACCTGCATGCTGGCCGCGTGGGTGTCTCTGGCCGCAGTGAATGCGCTCAGCTTGTTGGTGATGTGCTGGCTGTTCTCTGCGGACTGCTTGGCGGCAACATCTTGCAGGGCGGTGATGAGTGTTTCGGGTTTCATGTTCAGGCTCTCCGTTTATTCAACATGAAATGATTCTGCCCTTCATGACACAACATCTCGATTCATTGCAGTTGTGGCAGTTCTGGCACAAACACCACTTAAAACCCGGCTTGCCAGAGAAAGGTCTCAGCAAAACCTTACTCACCGTTTGTTTTTTTACTTATAACTATTCACCACTGTTCACCTTAAATAAAAAGATAAGTAATACAGTAAGATAAAGGGTGAACAGTTGAGGGTCTGACTGTTCACCGTCTGTTCACCACTGTTCACCCCCTGTTTTTTCAGCCAGTCACTTGTTTAGACTTTTTAACGATTAAAAAAAAGAAATACATAAGTAAAAGTAATCATGAATTTGCCAAAGAATTATCAAGGATTGCCAGCGATTGTCAGAGATTGCCACTGTTTGCCATTCACTTGTTAACGGTTTGTTATATGACATTTCGCTGCAAAATGACTTGTTGCCCTGAAGGAAAATATTCACAAAATAGAGAGCTACCCGAAGCCGGACGGACACGTCCGGCACTGTATGGACTTTGTGAGGTAGCCCGATGCACACTGCTTTTTCTTCTCCGTCTTCTGCCCCTGCCGCGCCACTGATGCCGGTTTCTGATGCCGTTCAGGAGCGCTTTATCCGCCTGCCCGAAGTGATGCACATGTGCGGTCTGTCGCGGTCGACTATTTACGACCTCATCAGCCGGGAGGCTTTCCCGAAACAAATCTCCCTCGGCGGTAAAAACGTGGCATGGGCGCAGTCTGAAATCACCGCATGGATGGCAGATCGCATTGCCGAACGCAACCGGGGCTGTGACGCATGATGATGACTGTTCAGCAAACCACCCCTTTTTCTGGCTTGCTTCCTGTCGCCGTTTCCAGGTATAGTTTTCCCGCTGTCGCAAAATCGGCAGCCGGGCGTAGGAACCCGAGTTACTTATTGGCGACACCAGACGCGCCATGCGTCTTTTTTTACGTCGTTGCTCAGGCACACCCATTTTTCGGGCTGTGGTGCTTACACCTTAGCCCCTGTCAGATAATGGTGGTCCGGGCGGGGCAGCCTTCGGGCTGGCCGGTTTCCAATAAGGCCGGTATTCCTACCCCCGTCCGGGTCACCACCCATGAGCGTAGGAACTCCGGTGGTGGCAATAACCGCTACTTATTGGAGGTTGCCCCTATGGCTACAACCCTCACCCCGTCACACCCGCAGTTTGTCTTTGTGTTTGCCGCCGTTCGTCGCGCAGACCGTAAACCCCGTATCTGTATGCTCCGCACCGTTGCCGGTGATGAACACGCCGCACGCCTTTCACTCGTTCGCGATTACGTCCTCTCGTTTGCCGGTCGTCTGCCGGTTGCGGAGGTGCGTGCATGAGACACACCACCATTACCTCCCGTGACCTCGAATGCCTTGAGCACATGCGCAACGTCGGCCAGCTCGTCAATGAGCTGATGCAGGTTCAGGACTGCACCACCGTTCGTCGTGACCCTGCGCAGCAGTCGCAACTCACCTCCGTGATTTACCTTATGACCGCCCGGCTCGACGGCGTGGTAGAGCGCTGCAATCAGCGCTGGCTGACCGGGGAGGGCAACGTATGAAAAAGCCATTACCCCCCGTATTACGCGCCGCGCTGTATCGTCGCGCCGTGGCCTGTGCATGGCTGACGGTATGCGAACATCAGCGCCGCTACCCAAACCTCACCCTCGACGCGCTGGAAAGTGCGATTGCCGACGAGCTGGAGGGCTTCTACCTGCGCCAGCACGGCGAGGAAAAAGGCCGCCAGATTGCCTGTGCACTGCTGGAAGATTTAATGGAAGCCGGACCGCTCAAGGCCGTGCCGTCGCTGTCTTTTCTCGGGCTCGCCGTGATGGATGAACTCTGCGCCCGTCATATCACATCGCCTGTTATGCACTGAGGGAGAAAATAATGATGAAAATGAACGTAACGGAAACCGTAAAACAGGCGTGCGGCCACTGGCCGCGCATTCTCCCGGCGCTGGGTGTGAAAGTCATGAAAAACCGGCATCAGGCCTGTCCGGTGTGCGGCGGCTCTGACCGTTTCCGCTTTGACGATAAAGAGGGGCGCGGGACGTGGTACTGCAACCAGTGTGGCGCGGGTGATGGTCTTAAGCTGGTAGAGAAAGTGTTCGGTGTGACCGCATCAGAGGCTGCCGGAAAGGTGAGCGCTGTGACCGGCAACATGCCGCCGATTGCCCCGGAAGTGATTGCGGCCACAGAAGCTGAAACCGATGCTGACCGTAAAGCGACGGCCGCGCTGGCCGTCAGGCTCATGGAGAAAACCCGACCGGAAACCGGCAACGCCTATCTGACCCGAAAGGGTTTTCCCGGTCATGAGTGTGTCATGCTAACGGCCACACACAAAACCGGCGGCGTGACGTTCCGCGCCGGCGATGTGGTTGTCCCGTTGTATGACGATACCGGCGCGCTGGTAAACCTTCAGCTCATCAATTCTGAGGGTCTCAAACGCACCCTGAAGGGCGGTCAGGTTAAAGGGGCATGTCATGTCATCGAAGGGAAAAAACAGGCAGGAAAACGCCTGTGGATTGCGGAGGGCTATGCGACCGCGCTCACCGTGCATCACCTGACCGGTGAAACCGTCATGGTGGCACTGTCGTCCGTGAACCTTCTTTCTCTGGCGAGCCTTGCCCGTCAGAAGCACCCGGCCTGTCAGATTGTGCTCGCCGCCGACCGTGACCTTAACAGTGACGGCCAGAACAAAGCCGCTGCGGCCGCAGGAGCCTGTGAGGGCGTTGTTGCCCTGCCGCCGGTGTTCGGTGACTGGAATGATGCGTTTATGCAGCACGGCGAAGAGGCCTCGCGGAAAGCCATTTATGACGCCATCCGGCCACCGGCGCAAAGCCCGTTTGATACCATGAGCGAGGCGGAGTTTACCGCCATGAGCGCCAGCGACAAGGCTCTGCGGGTGCATGAGCATTACGGCGAAGCGCTGGCGGTGGATGCGAACGGACAGCTCCTGTCCCGCTATGAAAACGGCATCTGGAAAAATATTCCGGCCGCCACTTTTTCACGGAATGTGGCTGACTTATTCCAGCGCCTGCGCGCCCCGTTCTCATCCGGGAAAATTGCCTCGGTGGTGGAGACCCTGAAACTGATTATTCCGCAGCAGGCCGCACCGGCACGGCGTCTGATTGGCTTTCGCAACGGGGTACTCGATACACAAACCGGCCTGTTCAGCCCGCACAGCAAATCGTACTGGCTGCGCACACTGTGCGACGTGGATTTTACCCCGCCGGTGGAAGGCGAAATGCTGGAGACTCACGCGCCGAACTTCTGGCGCTGGCTCGACCGGGCGGCCGGTAAAAATCCACAAAAACGCGACGTGATACTCGCTGCGCTGTTTATGGTACTGGCGAACCGCTACGACTGGCAGCTCTTTCTTGAGGTCACCGGTCCCGGCGGGAGTGGCAAAAGCATTCTCGCCGAAATCGCGACCCTGCTCGCCGGAGAGGATAACGCCACGTCGGCCGACATCGACACGCTGGAAGACCCGCGCAAGCGTGCCTCCCTGATTGGCTTCTCGCTGATACGTCTGCCTGACCAGGAAAAATGGAGCGGTGACGGCGCAGGACTAAAGGCCATCACCGGCGGCGATGCGGTCTCGGTTGACCCGAAATACCAGAATCCGTACTCAACACATATTCCTGCGGTGATTCTGGCCGTGAACAATAACCCAATGCGCTTCACCGACCGCAGCGGCGGCGTATCCCGTCGCCGGGTGATTATTCATTTCCCGGAGCAGATTGCACCGGAAGAGCGCGACCCGCAGCTCAGGGATAAAATTGCGCGCGAGCTGGCCGTTATCGTGCGCCAGCTTATGCAGAAATTCAGCGACCCGATGACCGCGCGCGCACTGCTCCAGTTGCAGCAGAACTCCGACGAGGCACTCAATATCAAGCGCGATGCTGACCCGACGTTTGATTTTTGCGGCTATCTGGAGGCGCTGCCGCAGACCAACGGGATGTTTATGGGGAATGCCAGTATCATCCCGCGTAATTACCGTAAATATCTCTATCACGCGTATCTGGCCTATATGGAGGCCAACGGCTACAGGAATGTGCTCAGCCTGAAAATGTTCGGGCTGGGGCTGCCCATGATGCTGAAAGAGTACGGGATGAATTATGAGAAGCGGCACACAAAGCAAGGTATGCAGACCAACCTGTCGCTGAAAGAAGAAAGCTACGGCGACTGGCTGCCGAAGTGCGACGAACCCACCGCGACTTAACCTGTCTCAGACCGGCAACCGCCGGTCTTTTTGTATCTGCCCCTCCCTCAAGGGTGAACAATCCACTGTTCACCCTTCACCGTATATTCACCCTGTATCACTATGAAAGTATTAATAAAAAACCAAAGGTGAACAGTGTGAACAGTTAAACCCAAAAAAACTTTTTACCCCCCCTCATCACCATCGTATTGCGGTGATGGTCGCCGGAAACTGTCCAGAAACGCGCTGAGGTGAAGAGTTGACTGTTCACTCTTCACCAACCGTTCACCATCTATCACTATGATATTAAAAAGAAAAACAAGGAGGTGAACAGTGTGAACAGTTAAATGCAAAAAAACTTTTTTTGCGTATGATGTTGCTATGCAACTTCATGAGAAGATTTAAGCAGTGGACAAGACCAGAGATTTCATTCTAGAAGGACTCTCCCGCTTTGACTTGGCTGATTTGCCTGGTCGACCTTATGACTGCGCTTTTGACCTCTTGGCTGCAACGCCATCGAGAAAAAGGCTGATTATGATGGGCTTTAATGGCTCGTTAGCTGATTCATGCATGACTAACCGCCAGTCTATTCTGCAAGATTATGAACATCCTTTTATTTCAGGTATTCAAGAAGGGATACAAGGAAAATGGGGGATCACTCATCTTGCTAAAAGACTCCAGCAAATACCTTCTTGCCTCGGTTATAGCTGGGAAGATGTTATTTATACCAACGCATTAATGATGTGTTCTCAGAATGCTGCAACCCTGAAAAAAGAAGCAGCTCGTCACGAGATGACAATGAATGAAATCGAAGCAAACTCAATGGCATTTTTTGAGCATGTAACAGCCCATTTGAGCGAACCAGATTTGATCGTTGCATATAGCAACAGTCTCCAGTCACTCTCAGCCGCGAGTTTGTTGCTAAAGCACTTTGGCGATGCAACTACTCTCAAATTTTCTCAGCCGAAAGGCTACCACACTACTTTCGCATTTATGGCCAATCTTAACAGTAGAAATATTCCGGTTATCTGCGTGCGACACATGTCACGATTTAAACCTGAAGAGAGTTATATCAGGGCGGCTGTCAAATTAATGGGTTGTTAAGTTTTGTTCTGGTAAGGATCCGCATGACGGAACCTAACCGGTAAGAATAACTATCCATAAAAGGTATATGCTTCAACTCGTTATCCATACAATGGCAACAAAACGGCTGGGGGCACAAAAAGGGGCATATTTTTGAGTTAGCAATATTAAATTCTTTTGTATCAATTGTTTATATTGTGTTTTGAGTCCGGCCTTCGCACTCATCCTCTAAACACCTCCCTACGATGCCACTCTACATATCCCTCCTTTGGATAGTTCCCTTTCACCATCGGCAACGCAATCTGCTTCCCGGCAAAATCCCAGAACACCCGCCCAACAATCCCG
>OJJG01000099.1_pt1 | contig 15908 bp, 15 predicted proteins | sample 1596291 | NCBI WGS metagenome assembly OJJG01 (sample SAMEA4350149, study PRJEB24818) | metagenome | biome: human; feature: gut; material: faeces | place: Denmark | collected 2013-09 | reverse complement strand
TCTGCCACTGATCTGGCGGTGGAGCTGAACGGCATAACGTATCAGGCCTGCCGTGGGGATTTTGTGGTGCGTCTCGACGGCAGCACCTGTCTGCAGTTATGGAATAAAGAAGGCAGGGTGGTACGCCGGGAGGGCGATCCGCTGGAAGTGGCGCAGTGGCTGCAGGCCTGTCACGATGCAGGAATGGAGGTTCGTGTGCAGGTTAATGAAAGCATCACCCCATAAAAACATGCCTGCACGATTTACACATCATCCCATGGTGGCAGCCGGTTAACTTTCCTGCGCCACCAGTGGAAAGAGGCCATGCACAGTCCGGACAAAAAACCACTCGTGATACTTATAATAATGGCCTCACCTGCTACCATTCCTGACGGCCCCCAGTAGATAAACCACATTGCACATCCCCAGGAAGTGCCCCATAAGCCCCCCGTCAGCACCGTGACCTGCCAGAACGGCATAAAGGGTAATGGCGGAAGCCGGATACCCAGCCGCCAGAGAATACGCAGAAGAGGAGGGGCATAATTGCTCCGCCACATCTTTTTGCTGTCCATCAGGGCAATGGCCCGGGCTTTTTTCTGCTCAAAGGTCACAGGAGCACCTCCGTTCCATGATGTAAACGTGACACAGCTTATTGTTATTGATTATTATTATCATGATGTGATTATGTTGTCATGCACCGGTACACTGACAAAAGAAAGGGAGAACAGGAGGCTGGCTGATGAACAGGAAATATTATCTTAATAATATGTGGTGGGGATAGTTTATGGGTGGGTATACTCTGTATATGTCATGGGATTATGAGTTTAAATACAGATTGCTGTTCTGGTGTATTTCTCTCTGCGGAATGGTTTTGTATCCGGTTGCCAGATGGTGTATTGAAAATACTGCCCTGAAATTTACCCAGCCTCATTTCTGGAACAGCGGTTTTTTTGCTGATACTCCCGGAAAAATGGGATTACTTGCGGTTTATACGGGTACTGTTTTCATATTATCTCTTCCGTTAACTCTGATATATATTCTTTCTGTTATCATAAAAAGGCTGTCTGTAAGATAGACAGCCTGTCTTATATATTATTTAAATACCCCAGAACTTATTCGCTTTTTCCACAGGCGTTTCATCAATCAGTGTATCGGTGACAGCCATCAGTAAACCATACCCAATAATGCCTAAAGTGCTTCCGGTAAGAATACTGAAGACCAGTGCAACAAGAGCCGTTGCAGCATTACCTGCTATGATGGTTTCTGTTTTAACAAAAAAAGGACGTCAGTTATCTGTCCGGACAGCCTTACCAAACTCAGTGATCCAGTCAGCAAAAATTGTAAATTTTATTTCTGGCATCAAGCAATCGTTGCTGTAACTTATCCCATTCAGCAACTTCAGCATTATAAATTTTTTGTCACCTTCCACACTCTCTGTCAGCAGCGGATTTCAGTCACTCAGAATATTACATGTATAGTCCAGACAGGAATGAGTCAGAAGATAATTCAGGTTTGCACGGTTATCGATGTCCGAGTTTGTGGTGATTTTTATCGTACCGGCAAATCTCGTAGCACCACTCACAAATACCTTTTCTGCGCTCATATTTAGCAAGCATATCAGCGGCCTTTTTGTCTGCACTCTGTGCATCCTTCTGCCGTTTCCCGTCCTTTGGCAACAAAGGCGTGTGCGCTATCCATTTTCGCGACAGGCCGTACTCCATGGCTTCTTTCAGGATCTCAACTTCCATCGTCTTCTTACCCAGAAGGCGCGGGATTTCCCGAACCTGTTTCAGTGCTTCTGCGAGCTCAGAAGCAGGAACAACGTCCTCCCCAGCAGCAACGATAGTAACTATTGCTTCTTCCACCTGAACAGCAGGATGGACTGAATGCCGTGCAAGCGAGCGACGAGAGAAACATTCATGCCCGGTTTCATCGTCTGCAGGATAATGGCGATCTTCTCCCGAGAATTCTTACGTTTACGAGCGTCTTGCCCTAACCGGCTCCCGATCATCTCAAATTGGCGTTAGTTTCACCTGATAATGCTGCATGCGAAGTCTTTTTCGGAAGACAGAAAATGAAATGTATGCAAGATTTTTCAGCACCGAATGTGCTCCGTTCATATATTATTTGTCATTGAAAGTAAAAAACTCCCATTTCTCTCCATTAAATATTGCTGTGGAAAATTTCTCATTATCGTAGTTATAATATTTCATTCTGGAAACATCATCAATCTTAGAAGAGTGATAATAATAACTGACAAGTCCTGCTCTTGCGATTGTATCCATATTTCCTCCTGTGATACTGCTAACCCACGAAAACAAATAAAAAATAAGGCAAACAAAAACAGGAGATGAAAATGTTCTAAAAAACATAACTTTTGAGTTTAACAATACCAACTCAGATGGTGTAAGTCTCTCAATTCTCTTTCCTGTTCTCATTCTTACAGATAGTTCAGTAAGGGGTTTTAATCTGTTTCTCAGGAAATTTTCTCTGATGGGAGTAAACAAGAACAAAAATGTTATTCCTATAAACTCAGGTATAACAATAAACAACGAAAGGAAACCTAATATAATTAGATAGGACAGAGGCGTAAGAAAAATGCTTACTATATTAATAAACTCACTAAAAAACCTTGGTTCAAGATCAGTTGTGACATAAAGCCAATGTCGTGAGAGGTAATTTGTAATAATATATGATAAAGTGGCCATTAGTGATATTAAAATCTTTCCCAACATCCCAGACCATACTTTTTTTAAAATATAAATAGTACGGTTATACAAATCAATCGAAAAAGAAACACTCATTGCAACAATGGAAAATCCAGTCAGAATAAAAAATTTATTGCCGAATAAGAATTGACTTAGTACAGCGACCATAAATGACAAAGCTCCAACATACAAAATAAAATAATTAATTGGAGAAAGACTATAATATTTTCTTATTTCTACAACAATTCGCCATGCTTTCATTTTAAAATATTTACAAGCTTTTGGCCATAAGATGACAGATGATATCGCTAATGGAATTGATGTCCATATAACAACCAATATTATAAATACTGGTTGTATTAGAGCTATAAAAGTCGCACTCTTAAAAAAAAGTTGGTTAAAGAACGTTAAAAGAAGACATAATAAAATTAATTTAAAGAAGATTCTGCTAAGCATTTTATTTAGTTGATATAACACAGTAGAAATCTCGCTTTATAAAAACATTACGAACACGAATATAATTATAATCCTTAACTGATAATTTTCGCAGCTACCTATAACAAGATACCTATAGTAATTTAATTGAATAGCTCCGTAAACAATGGATATTGTTCCCGTACATCCACATATACTGGATTGGATACTATATTTCTATACATTTTTGTCACTTAGCCCATTACTGGTTCCGTAACCACCGATATCCCAGTGTACTATGAAAATATACTTCGTTGTGGTGTTCGAAGATATCTGCAAAGTTCTTTACCGTTTTCACGAAACTCTCTATCATTATGTAGTTTTCCTGGCTACGTACCGCTTAGTTTAGACTTCAGTCTATCAATTCTGACGAACTGATGCATCGGATAAGAACGATAGGCTGAACTGTTTTCAGTCATCAACTCAACGAGGAATGTCGGCAGATTGCTGCCAAAGCGACGCTACGCTACACCTTGCGTAACGTTCTGTACTTTTTCGCAGCCATATCCATCGGTATTACCTGTAACAACAGTGCTGAACTACCAGTGCTATCTTATCAATCCCTGGCATTGAAACACACATATGAAGTGTACTTCGGATATGACCGTACGCTCAGGAAGTACTGCAGATTCCGTCAAAAATTACCTGTAAAGACAGACTTCAAAAAAAACAGTGCTCGCCGCAGACCGGTGACCGGGCGAAGCCCGCGAACCGGCGAGGAAGCGCAATGTATCTGTAGTTACAGGGAGCAGGTACGCCCTGAAGCCCTTTCATAACACGGTTGTGTGCGCTGTCCTTCTGGAATGATTTATCCACATATCCAGAGGCCCGATCCAGTAAACTAGATCCATGAATGATCAATAAAAGGATCCATTAAAGATCCCCGTATCGCTGTAAACCTTGACATTAATGGTCCGGGAGCATGATCACATAAGCTGTGGCATGTTACTGATAAACTGTAACAAGTTTATGATAAGCTGTATTAAGTAATGCATATACTGCAGTAAGTTAATGACATAAACTATGGTCAGTACGCCAGACTCAGCGGTTAAATACAGGCTGCAGATTTTTCTTCAGTCAGTTAGCGGGGTTCTGACATCCGATTTTCTGTTTATTCTTTTACTGTCCACAGGCAGGAGGCTTTCTGGAAAACGAAAATTCAGACATCAAAAAACTGTTCGGCGAGGTGGATAAGTCGTCCGGTGAGCTGGTGACACTGACACCAAACAATAACAACACCGTACAACCTGTGGCGCTGATGCGTCTGGGCGTCTTTGTACCGACCCTTAAATCACTGAAGAACAGTAAAAAAAATACACTGTCACGTACTGATGCCACGGAAGAGCTGACACGTCTTTCCCTGGCCCGTGCAGAGGGATTCGATAAGGTTGAAATCACCGGCCCCCGCCTGGATATGGATAACGATTTCAAGACCTGGGTGGGGATCATTCATTCCTTTGCCCGCCATAACGTGATTGGTGACAAAGTTGAACTGCCTTTTGTCGAGTTTGCAAAACTGTGTGGTATACCTTCAAGCCAGTCATCCCGCAGGCTGCGTGAGCGCATCAGCCCTTCCCTGAAGCGCATTGCCGGTACCGTGATCTCGTTTTCCCGTACCGATGAGAAGCACACCCGGGAATACATCACCCATCTGGTACAGTCAGCCTACTACGATACTGAGCGGGATATTGTTCAGTTACAGGCTGATCCCCGCCTGTTTGAACTGTACCAGTTTGACAGAAAAGTCCTTCTCCAGCTTAAGGCGATTAATGCCCTGAAGCGACGGGAGTCCGCCCAGGCACTCTACACCTTTATAGAGAGCCTGCCCCGGGATCCGGCACCGATATCGCTGGCGCGGCTGCGTGCACGCCTTAATCTGAAGTCTCCTGTATTTTCCCAGAACCAGACGGTCAGACGGGCAATGGAGCAGCTGCGCGAGATTGGATATCTTGATTACACGGAGATCCAGCGGGGGCGGACAAAACTCTTCTGCATTCACTACCGGCGTCCCCGGTTAAAAGCACCGAATGATGAGAGTAAGGAAAATCCGTTGCCACCTTCACCTGCGGAAAAAGTCAGTCCGGAGATGGCGGAGAAACTTGCCCTGCTTGAAAAACTGGGCATCACGCTGGATGACCTGGAAAAACTCTTCAAATCCCGCTGAACATAAACTGTAGTCAGTGAAGAGTGCTCCTTTACTGACTACAGCTTATATTATCAGGTGCAGTGAGTGGTCTGCTCACTGCAGTTTATATTCAGTTTCCTGCAGTGCTGCCTGTGGCTGAGCTGTCATCTGCCTGTCCCTTACGTGAGTCACCCCGTAACCTGATGCTGAGGCATTGCTCCCTTCATAAAACATGGTTTACTCACTGCAGCTTATCTACCTGCTCCAGCTTATGTTATGTCTGTTCTGCTGACCACTGCTTATATAAGGAAGTGCCGTTACTTCAGGGGAGGCAGTGTACGCAGGATCTCCGCAGCATCCCGCCCGTCACCTGTGAAAGGCACTGCCAGCGTGGCAGCCATATCCAGTGCAAACACTCTGGTATAAACCTCCATCGAACGTGGATCCCTGTGACCAGCCAGTGCCTGGATGACTTTCCGGGGCTGTCGGTGATAGAGCATGTGCATGATATAGCTGTGCCGGAAGGTATGTGGTGTGACCGGAATCGAAAAGTGTACCCCGTCAGCTTCGGCCCGTCTGAGAGCCTGCTTCAGCCAGTTGCGCATGGTTTCGTCGGTCACGGCCCATAATGGTTCACGACGACGGGGCCGGGTGGTGATCATCCAGCTTTCCATCTGCCTGACATAGCTTATATCTGTCAGCGGAACCAGGCGCACTTCATCTTTTGGCGGGCGTCCGCGTCGCGCACGCACTTTTTCGGACAGGATCCGCACAAACGGTCTTACTCCATCCAGGTCAAATGATTCCGGTGTCAGCATCCGGGCTTCGCCAATACGCATTCCGGTATTCCAGAGGGTGGCGAACAGCATATGGTGACGCTGATCCGGCATATAGAAAAGAAGGGCACTCACTTCCGGGGCCAGCAGGTAGGCCGGTGTGGCCCCTGTGGAAGTGGCCATTCTTCTCAGGGAGAGCGCTGTTGCAAAATCCACCCCCGGCGCAATGGGTAACAGGGAGACGCGTTCAGGTGAATTCTGCAGGGGAATGACATTGTTCATGAGTTATTTTTCACGTAGCACACGCACTGTTTATGGATACAGGTATTCTGACCTGAACGCCAGGATCCTTCCACGACAATAAATCGCAGCGTGCGGATCCTTTTGTTTGCTTATCACGCATTATTGCGGGTAAAACCAAATACGTAAAGGTGCGTTTTGCAGCAGGGATCCCGTATTAAGCCAGTTGTGGCGCGGGCTGAGGGCTGGTTTGCCGTTTTTGGGGTAATGCCAGGACAAACAGGATCGAACCAAAGGGGAGGGAGCAGAGAAGGGGAGGATGCGCTACGTGAATTCTGACCTGGTACACCCCTGTAACCCTGTCAGTTTCACGTAGCGCAATGTGGTTGCTGACTACTGCCAGTTGAGATGACGGCCGGCATCCTGATGCTGACTTAATATACGGATAATAATAATTTCAGTATCAGTCTGCAGAAAATAAAGCATATGTCATTCAACGGGGAGTGACAATATGTATTCCCCAGTTCAGGGCGGGGAGTACCGATATTATGATCACTTAAAACAAAAAAAGCCGGAGAGCTGATTAATATATCTGTCGGTCTACTCCTCTCCGAAATGGTGGTACCCGTAATACCAGATATCCTCAAGATCCTGGTTGGCTTTAGGTGTGAGTTTAACAGTTTTCACCAGCAGGTCCCGGACCCATTCGCGCAGACATTTCAGCGTCAGTTCTTTTTTGCCAGCATATCCTGCAGCGGTAATGACTCCAACTTACTGATAGTGTTTTATGTTCAGATAATGCCCGATGACCTTGTCATGCAGCTCCACCGATTTTGAGAACGACAGTGACTTCCGTCCCAGCCTTGCCAGATGTTGTCTCAGATTCAGATTATGTCGCTCAATGCGCTGAGTGTAACGCTTGCTGATAACGTGCAGCTTTCCCTTCAGGCGTGTGAATCGCCACAGGTTTAACAGACACCTCAGAGTCATTTAAAATGGCTTAAAGAGAGGTGCACATGAGCAGTAAGCTTTATCCTGAAGAGTTTAAATTTGAAGCTGTCAAACAGGTTGTTGAACGTGGCGATTCAGTTACCAGATACAAAGGCCGTCTGGATATAGCAGGCCAAGAATAGCAAACAACTATTGCTATAATAATATCTATTTTTTATTTTATTTTGTTTTAGCATGTAAAAATTTAGGAAAATGAGGTGTATAATGATTGATATAGTTACATGTGTAATGGATGCTGATTTTGATAATATAATCAGAATAGCCTCAGATATGGATTTAAGTCTAATAAAAGATATTGTGCGAGAGGCTCAGGAGGATATCAATAGCAATGGACCTGCATGGAGTTCTTGGTCATAAATATAGAATCTGCCAATGTCAATGGTATGCATAAATTGTATTAGTCGCGACTTGATCTGACACTGAGCCTTGAAAGGTTGAGAGTTACCAATTTTGATATGGGTGTCGAATCCTTATACAAAACACGAGGTAACTCTCATGCTTCATACTACCGATCCCGTTATCAAACACAAAGCCGGTTTGCTCAATCTGGCTGAAGAACTCAGCAACGTATCAAAAGCCTGTAAAATCATGGGCGTTTCGCGTGATACGTTTTATCGTTACCGCGAACTGGCCGATGAAAGCGGTGTGGATGCGCTGATTAATCGTAGTCGCCGTGCTCCTAACCTTAAGAACCGTACCGATGAGGCAACTGAACAAGCTGTTGTTGATTACGCCGTCGTTTTCCCGGCACACGGTCAGCACCGGACCAGCAACGAGCTGCGTAAACAGGGCGTTTTTATCTCCGGCAATGATGTCCGTTCTGTCTGGTTACGCCATAACCTTGAGAATTTCAAAAAACGTCTGAAAGCACTGGAAGAAAAAGTAGCTCGTGATGGCATTGAGCTAACTGACAGCCAGATCGGCGTAAAGCCAGTGATGACGAGGCCTGTGGCGAAATCGAAACGGCTCATCCGGGATATCTGGAGTCGCAGGACACGTTCTATGTAGGTAACCTGAAAGGTGTCGGGCGTATTTATCAGCAGACGTTCGTTGATACGTACTCGAAAGTGGCTCACTGTAAGCTTTACGTCACCAAAACACCGATTACCGCGGCTGACTTACTGAATATCGTGTACTGCCGTTTTATGCGTCTCAGGGCCTGCCGATGCTGAGAATACTGACCGACAGAGGCACGGAGTACTGTGGCAAAGTAGAGCAGCATGATTATCAGCTTTATCTGGCAATAAACGATATAGAATACACGAAAACAAAGGCGATGTCCCCGCAGACCAACGGCATCTGCGAGCGGTTCCATAAACAACCCTGAACGAATTTTATTAGGTAACGTTCCGTAAAAAACTGTACGGCGATCTTGATACATTACAGTCGGATCTTGATGAATGGCTGGCTCACTATAATAATGAGCGAACCCATCAGGGAAAAATGTACAATGGGCGGACGCCAATGGAAACGTTACTTGATGGAAAGCGCATCTGGGCCGAGAAATAAGCTAGATGTAATCTGACAGATACCTGTATAATAACCGATAACTGTCAGATCAGCTCTGAGCTAATACACTTTAAATATAAGGTTGTTATCAACGCCATGTTCCCAGGCCAGTTGTGCAACATTGGCATTTGGTTTCGAAGACAGTTCAACCATAGAAGTTTAATTCATTAAAATATCCGGCGGGTTCCGGAGAGCCAGTCTGTAAGTTTATCCACATAGAACTCCGTCTAATTTAGAAGGAACTCTAATTTAGTCTGCAAGAGCAGGTGTTACAGACGGCATTGGCTTTACGCTTAAAATTTTCCTGTACATTATATATAGTGACACTCTCTTCCAACTGAAAACTAGCGCATTACTCATATCTGTGTAAATAAAAAAGGCTCCGTTTTTGACCTATTGAATAGGTCCATATCAATTTTCCAATTCTTGTCTATAAGAACTGTCCCACCATAATTTTGAACATTAATAAGAGGTGTATTCGGCGAAACAGAGAATTTAGATAATATGCTTCCATTAATAAGAGTATTGTCATATTTGTGATTATCACTCAACCATGAATAATCGGATTGAACAATGGATATATCTTTCCTTTGAGATTTACCCTCAGGAAATAACCCCTCATAACATATGTGAACACTCATTTTAATATTGTTGAAATACAGGATATCCTGCTCATTATATGTTCTTTTATAATATAGAAAAGGTGATGTCGATGGTTCTGGTGAATTATAAAAACTTTTCTTCTCAAAAAAAGGTATCAATTTGCTTTTCTGGTGGAGAAGAAACTCTTCTTTATGCCAGAAAGCAGACACTACGTTATTAATGTCTTTATATCCATAAAAATTCATTAATATCCCATATTTGTAGTGGAATCGATTATCTTTTAATTGCTCTAAGAGATGTTTGGTTCTTTCCTTTATATAATCATTCTTGTAACCGAAAAAAACATTTTCTGAGAGGATAACTAGATCAACCTTCTTATTTCTGACAAAGTCATTGAGATCAGTATAAAAATTACCTCTGGCACCTGCTTTTTTAAAATAAAGGCCAACTTGTACAATCACAATGTTCAGAGGATTATGTGTTATATTAACCGGCGTTTTCCATAATAGCGGAAATAATAACATAAGAAAACGAAGTGGAAATAATATTTTTTGACTAAATATAACCGCCGGAATAATATTTAACATTAATAGATTTAAAACAGGAATATCTGTTCTTGGTAAGATTCCAGGATAATCGTAATATAAAACAATCAACGGATTTAATGGTATAAACATCCCAAAGACGGATAATGAGGTTAATAAAAGTGCATATAGACATGCTCCAGGCAACCCATAAGAACTCAGGAAACTATATATAACAAGGGTTATCATATTATAGCAGAGCAATACAAATGAAAGGTATAGATTAGAACTGCCATAATATTCTAAAAAACCACCAGAAAAATATATTCCAGAGAAAATGATAGAGTATAAAAAAATAGTAAAAAAAAGCCTCGCCCATCTTTTTCTTGCGGCGAGATAATAGGCAAAAAAATACAATAAGACAATAATGAATTTCATAAACTGTAAGCCTATGTATTTAATAGTTGGATTAAAGTCATATTCTCATCGATTAGTTCAAGATCATGAGTTACCATAACAACTGTTCCTCCTTGATTATTGTATTCAGATAGTATATTCATCACTAATTTTTTATTCTTTATATCTAGACTAGCAGTAGGTTCATCTGCTAAAAGTATACTGGGTTTTTTTATCAATGCCCTGGCAAGTGCCAATCTTTGTTTTTCTCCCCCTGAGAGAAATGATACATTATTATTAATATTGGACAACCCGACAGACAGCAAGATATCATTAATCCTTTCCCTTGCGGCTATTATATTTTGAGAGTCTACAGAACATAGTATATTTCTTAAGGCATTTTGCTTTACATTAATCAGAGAATCTTGAAAGATGAATCCAAAATATTTTCTTCTGATATATGTAGTGATGCTATTATCTTTTATTTCCACTTTTTTACCGAAAAACTCATACTCTCCAACAAAGGCATTATCTAATAGGCCAATAATGTTAAGCAATGAAGTCTTTCCAACTCCAGAGGGGCCAGTAATAATATTGAATGAACCCTCTTTTATCTCAATAGTGCTATTATTCAGGATGGTTCTGTTTTCTATAGGTTTTTTATGTATTTTTATTCTAATCATCTATTATAATCTCAAACGCAGTATCTAATAAATTCGACAATTCATTCCGGTCGCCATCAATTAACAGCGTAATAATTCGCAGGCCTGATGTATCTTCACCTTGAGTTGATTCTCCACTGGCACGGATATTTTTGACTACTGTTGCGGACCCCATTAGAGAATTAACCAAAGAACGATACCTTATTCTCTTGTCTCTTATATTTCCTGTTATACTGACCGGATCGAATTTAACATCTATATAAAAATCATCCAGAAGTTCTACAACCATTATATCATCACCTGCATTTACATACTGCTCATTTGTTACGAAGATATTCCTAATAATGAAAGGAGTATGCAAAAATGGTGATGACAACTTTAATAATTGTTCCAGATTCTTTGACTCTATGTCCAGTCCCATAATAGTCAATTCAGCATTGCTGATTTTCTCATCTATATCATGCAAGCTTTCTCTTGAAATTAACCCTTTTGAGAACATAGAGGTTGAATGTGTCTTTACTCCTTTCAATCTAGCTAGTTTTTTCTCTTCCATATCCCTTTTCATGACCACAATATCTTTCTTTGCAGTATACTCATGATTCAGGACAGAAAATAGCTTCCTTTCCACAGTGACCACATTACCTTCAATCATGTCCTCAAGTATTACAACCCCTGCAAAAGGACTCTTATATTTTACGTTTTTACTTCCATGTAGAACACCATAGTAGTTATCACATACCCCCTTTATTGGAAAGGTGCTGCAGAAGAAAATAATGATATAAACTATAATATTCAATCTCATATCCAATTTTCTGAAATTCATTTTCTGTTTCATGTAAATCCTCTACACTAGACAAATAATTGATAACGTCGTCTTGTCCATTCTTTACGCGATAATTTATATACTCAACTTTTCTTCTTTTCAGAGTCAGTTCATTTGTCATCATCGCAAGATTTTTCTCTAATCTATCAACTTTCTGGCGAATTTCTTTTTCCAATAGATCTAGCTTTATATTTTCTTTCAATGATTCATTTCTAGCTCGAGACATAGAAATAATTTTTTCTTTTTGATTTTCTGAAGAGACAAATAACCCCATCAAAGGAAAACTGATACCCAGACTAGCACTATAATCCATTTTTCTGAGACTCATATTACCCAATGCACCTCCTTGTTTAGGTGTTAATCCAAATGATAAATAAAAAGATGGAATCTCAGATAGTTTCCTTATATCATTATCTATATCAGCAGCCTTAATCTTGAGTCTGTTGTTTTCAGCTAATAATGTATAGAAATCCGCTGTTTTACACTCTTTTAATTTATGATATGTAATGTCTTGGATTGCACTCTCAGGAACATGATATTCTCTCGAAATCTTATCTGACAGTAAACGTTCCTCCTCTTCAAGGGCATCAATATCAAACCTGATTTTTTGTAATATATTATATCTCATCTCTACATCAAGAACAGATATTAATCCAATTGACATTTTGCGCTTTGCAATTTTATATTCTTTATCGAACTTTCTATATCTCTCGTGCATCAACATTAGGTGAGATTTTTTTATCTTATAGTTAATGATTTCCGAGAACAAATTAATTATGTAGCTATTCCTCTCACTAAGCATCTCAATATATTTTAAATAATTAGCAATATCCAATTTATCATTCTGCATTTTTGCTTCATAAGCCGATAGAAGATTATAGGATAATGATAAATAAAAATTGCTGTCTGTAATAGATGAGAACCACTGGTTGTTGTTTATATACTGCCCTAACCCTATATTTATATCTGGTAACATCGTTTTTATATTGTTATGTTTATTAATATCTAACTCTTCTATATCAAGAGAATAAGAATTAAACTGGATGCTTTTCTGAAAGAAATTATCAATGATACAGTCTTTCGCCAGAGTCTGCGTCGAAAACAGATAAGCATTTAGTGCAAGAAATGAGTATAATATGCGTCTCACTCGATCTTTCCTTTTATCGCATTAACAGGGTTTATGCTGAAAAATAGTCTACCGAAAATGATATTTGCAGATATAAACACCAATAGAACATAGGCAAGTGATATTGTAATCATTGTTGTCCTAATGCTTATTTTTACATCTAAAAAATACTTAATAATATGCATTATTACTCCTGCATGGATGATTGAAATAAACAGACATACGCTCAACATTATTAATGACTCAATGATAATTAGAACTGTAATCTCTTTCTTTTCTGTACCATGAATTATTTTTAATGATAACTCTACCCGTCTCGAATAAAAGCTTCGTTTCGATAAAATAAAGCATGTCACGGACGCAGACAGAGTTAATATCACGTAAACAGAGTTAGTGAGTAATGAAAACCGCTCTAACACTCTGTCCACAGTTTCCTTGGCATTTAAAGATGTGACAATATCGAATTTCCTTATATCATTATCATATAAAACTCTCTTTACATTGTTTATATCTCTCTTTGTTACTATGTTATCAAGAAAGATTTGAACAGCATTGACTCTGTTATCAAGTTTCATTTTAAACATAGTTTCCAGTGGGATAAAAATGTGTTCATCTGATTGGCTTGCTTTCAATCCAAGGCTATCAAGAAAATCCGTTTTTGAGTTTAATCGAACACCAATGATTTTAAACGGAACACCATTAATAAATATTTGTTTCTTACTGACAAACGGACTGGATTCATTAACAACAGCAACATTGCCATTGTACTTATCATTTAAATCTCCCGCATATCCCATGTTCAATCCCAGTTTGTCAATTCCATTCACCGAAAATAGTTCACCGGAAAAAGGTGTATCGCTGACATAGAGGAATGCATTCTTTGAAAAAGAAAGAACTTTACTAACTGTAATGAATTTTTCCATTATATATCCTACAGCTTTAGGTCTATAGAATTTGACAAATATTACCTTGTCACTATGAACTTTTAGTTCTTCTTCAGCTTTTAAGGAAACACTGTATATCAAAGAATCAGTGATAATTACCCCTATAAAGCTAAGAGATAAAAAAACAAGAAATGCAAAGTTCTGCCTTCTATTTTCTATGATGTTAAGGAGCGCCTCCTTTAGATAATAGTGCAAAGTTGTCATATTGAATGATAACACAGAATCCTCAGCCACACTTACAGGCACAGACATGTACAGTTATTGGAAATATTAGATATAATACACCCGACTATTAATAACTGAGGGATATATAACTATAAATTTCTGATAAGAACCGAAATCTGCGTGACTAAACTTAGTATGATGGGTCTACCACATATTGCATTTTTATTCTCACGTAAAATATATTCTACTGGTGTCAGTAATTCGAGCGATTTATGAGGCCTTTTACTGTTGTACAGTACCAGGTATTCATCCAGTTCTGATTGAACATATTCAGAAAGAGCAATAATATTTCATTAAATTCAATAAACTGCTCTCAGTGTTCGGTTAAAGCGCTCACAGATGGCGTTCATTTTCGGCGTATAAGGATAAGTCCATAGGTGCCTGATGGCAGCTTCCTGCAGCGTTTTGTCGAATGTTCTGCATATTCCGACATGATCGATCACTTATTCGCGGCGTTTTTCAAGGTAGTTGTCGCCTTTTGTAATAAAATTACGTTATGCAGCCTCTTTTTCTGGATTCAGGTAGACTTCTGATATGTAGTCCCAGTTACGTAGATGCTTGCCCCAACGTTCAGGATGCTGCTCGCGTGCCAGCTGGTATACCGCTTTTCTGGCTGCCAGTATTTTCATGTCATTTTCTTGATGACGCTCGGCTGGCGTAACGTATTTGATCCCACTGTGTTTATGTTCAAAGTTGTACCAGTTTACAAAACGGTTTACCCATACTCTGGCATCATCAATAGAGCGAAAACCGTTCTCAGGCCACCAGGGACAATATTTGAGAGTCCGGAACAAAGATTCTGAGTAAGGATTATCATTGCTGACTCTTGGCCGGGAATAAGAACTTAGCACACCAAGCGCATACATTTTCGCCAACAATGTATAACTGCGCATGGGGCCCCCGTTATCAGAATGGAGTACCAGATTGCTGGATGAACATTTTTCATTCCATACCGCCCACTGGAGTAGTTCTGCTGCATGTTTTCCGGATTCGCGGGCAAATACCTCAGCAGCAATAATTTTGCGACTGTAAATATCGACGATCATATAGAGGTAAAAATGCTGGCCTCTGACCCAGGACGGCAAATAGCTGATGTCCCAACTCCAGACTTGATTCGACGCAACAGCCCTGAGTACATCAGGCCGTTTGTACAGGCATTCGTAAGCGTCAACGGAGCACCGTATTGACGCTTATTTATTGGTGAGTACTACGTTCCATGGCAGGAGTTCGCCAACTCGGTTGGAAGGCCATTCCGGCAGTACGCTCAGAATATGGCGCAGATACGCTTCCGGATCGATACCGTTCAGACGGCAGGTGCCGATCAGCCCGTACAGCAGTGCACCACGCTCGCCGCCGTGATCGCTACCGAAGAACACGTAATTTTTCTTTCCGAGACAGACTGCACGAAGCGCTCTTTCCGCTGTGTTATTGTCCGCCTCCGCCAGACCGTCATCACAGAAGTTGCACAACGCAACCCAGTGCTTCCTGATATACCGGAACGCATCTCTCAGACGGCATTTTTTCGATAACGTGTGTTCTTTCTCCTGCATCAGCTTATACAGGGAAGTCAGTAGCGGTTTACTCTGCATTTGCCTGACCGCCAGGCGTTCAGACACCGGCAACCCGCATATTTCGTGCTCAATGGCGTACAGTTCACCGATTAGTTTCAGTGCTTCTTCCGCCGTCGCGCTTTTGGTACTGATATATACATCGTGGATTTTGCGCCGTGCATGAGCCCAGCATCCTGCTTCCGTCAACGCGCCGCCTTCACGTTCGGCACTGA
>OJJG01000097.1_pt1 | contig 16402 bp, 18 predicted proteins | sample 1596291 | NCBI WGS metagenome assembly OJJG01 (sample SAMEA4350149, study PRJEB24818) | metagenome | biome: human; feature: gut; material: faeces | place: Denmark | collected 2013-09 | reverse complement strand
GCCAGCTCCTGATCGGCTCGGGCGTTGATCCGCACAGTCTCCCGATCCATCAGGGTCGCGACACTGGCCAGCGGGTCGGCGATCAGCAAGGTCTTGAGGGAGAGGCTCCCTTGCAGACGACCATCCCCGTTGACCACATAGATATGGCGAAACAGCTGGGCATTATCCCAGGCATCGTGGATCAGCTGTTTGGCGTGACCGACCGTGTCCTCCTCCCGCACCGCCAGATATTCGTGGCGCATGTTGGCCCCCACCGACTCGGTGGGCCAATCCAGCAGGGAGTAATACATGGCCTGCGCCTGGGTCGGGAAGCGAGCCAGCAACATGGTGCGATCCTGACGACCCAGTTTGCGCAGGATGGCGACCATCTCGCGGCGGGGAATGGCCTCCTGCAACACGCTGACGATGCTGCCATGGAGCCGCTGCAACAGGCGCCCGGCACTCTCGGCCGAGAGTGAGCCGAGCAGTTCGGCACCTTGCGGAATTGGCAGGGTATCAAAGATGCAGTTGAGCTCTTCCGGACGCAGGGTCAGCAGTTGATCGGCGCGCTGAACCGGATCCAGATTATGTTCCAGCCAACCCTGCAGGGCGGCCAGATCGAGCAGTTGGTGACGGTTAAGAATGGTATGTGTTTTCTTCATCACAGATATCCTCATGTGATTTCAGGCGAACCTGAATGCCTCCGGAAATAGCCGGATGCAACGACAAGAAAACAGCAATTTGATTGACGAGTAATAGGCAGGAAATGACGCCGTTCGGCGTGTCATCATCCCCACGTACCAGCTTTAGCACTGTATAACGTATCCGGCATGCCGGAAGCCACTTGGGTTTACACCTTAATCCGATGAAAACTGTCCTGATCTTGGGCGTCTCTGGACGTCGTGAGATCAGTGGCCTGTGTTTATACAGGAGCCTCGCCTAACGAGATGCTGCAAATAATTCGCACAACCCTCTGTTGTGCGGGCGGCATGATTATCCAATCCCGCAGGGAGGTCAACCCCGCAACCACCATTAAATGGGCAACGGCAACAGCTTGTTACAATTGACAGGAGATGAGACGGAACCAATTTACAGAACAGTGATAAAAGAAAAGGCCCCAAAGGGGCCCTTCTTTAATTAGCGAATATAGTCAAACAGTGTCAGACGGCTTATTTTGCTGAAAGAGAGTTGCGAGGCACTCAATGCCGCATCCTCTTTTGACAGCGCGGAAATCACTTCATAGAGATCCGCTTCCGATACCTTGGCTCTCGCCTCGGCGTTGAGGGTACTCAATCCCTCATTGGAGCCCATAGCCTGCTCCAGACTGTTCATCCGGCCGCCCAACTCACCCAATCCATGGTCAATATTCAGGCGGGCATTTTTCATATGAACGGTGGCATCGGCTACTTCCAGCGCAAAGTTGTCAGCGGTAATAGCAGGATCACGCAAGGCGGTAATAAGATCCGACATACCATTCAATATGTTGTCATTCTTCGGTGGATTAAGGTCAAACTGCTGAGCCGCACCACCTGCAGGCAAATCAAGGGTCAACTCCAGACCATTGAAGGGGATCTTGGTGCCAGCAGTATAGTTACCCGTTTGCAACGTATTGCCACCGGCATCCTTGATATCATAGGTATCCGGCGGGCCTATGGTGGTTGATACGGTATAAGTGTTGCTGGGCAGTGCCGAGTTATAATTGGACTTATAGAAATTATCAAAGTTACCCTGATCGCCGACCCCGACCTTGATATTTGCGGTGGTTGCACTGGCGGTTCTTCTGGTCGCCACGATTTCAAACAGATCCTGCCCGGAATCATTGGCTGCGATTTGTACTGTGGGTGAGACCTGAATATTTCGCTGACCAGGGTCACCCTGATAAATATATTTTCCGTTAGCGTCTTTGATATATGGCTGGGTCTTGCTCTGATTACCGCCAAATATAAATTCACCCGAGGAGTTTTTGCTATTCATCAGGTCAAACATCTGCTGCTGCAACCCTTCCAGCTCGCTGGCTATGGCCTTGCGATCATCCATGCTGATAGCGCCATTATTTGACTTCTGGATCAGGGTCTGGGCACTAAGCATCGCATTATTAATCGACGTTAATACCGTCTCCTCATGTCCCAGGCTGTTTTCCAGCAAGCTGCCATTGACACTGTACTGCTTGAACAGGTCAATCTCCTTGGTCAGAGCCATCTTCTGGCTCATCCCTGCGGGATCTTCGCCGGCAGTCTGAAATTTATTGCCGGTTTGCAACTGTTGATAGGCAGTATTCAACCGCTCGTTGGCACTGTTGAGGGAATATAAATTCCGGTCGTAGATCATGTTGGTGGTGATGCGCATGACGTTACCTCACGGAAGAGAGCAGTGTATCGAAAATGGTTTTGGCCGTGCTGACGATTTGCGCCGATGCCGCATAGGATTGCTGGAAGCGGATCAGATTGGCAGCTTCCTCCTCCAAATTGACCCCAGACACGCTTTCAAAGATGCCGGTGCTCTGGATAAGCTTGGACTCATTGGCCTTGAGCAGCGTTTTTGCCTGACTGGTATTGTTACCCACTTCCATCACCAACCCGGAATAGGCCTGATTGAAGGTCATCTTGTCGTTGGTCGTCCCACCATTGGTGCTCTTGCGCACCAGATCCTTGTTTTGCAGCTCGGCCAGAACCAGGCCATTGCTGTTATCGGCAAAGCCATTGCTGTTGTAACTGAGCTTGAAGCTGTCACCGGCATCCACCGTTCCGGTGATGCTGAACTCGTAGCCGGGGGCCTGTTTCGGGTTTGGATAAGCTGGTCCACCAGTGGGGGGTGGCAGTTGCAAAGCAGCCATCAAATTCTGCCCCTTGCTGCTCGCAGGGGCCGTACCTATCAGAGTAGTACCATCGGCTTGAAACACCTGATAGTTACCACTAGCATCGATTTTGACCACCTGAGGCGCTGTCGGGCTCAGACTATTGGTACCAAAACCTGACCCCGCACCTGTATTGAATACTCCACCCAGTTTGATATCAGCCCCGCCGCCATTATTGGTGGTCTTTTCCGCTTTAAGCGGAGAGGCCAGGGCCAAATCTTCCGGTCGGGTGATCAGCTGACCCAGACCGGCTGCCGCACTTTTGGTCGGTTGCAGCAACAGTCTGTCACCCGCAGCTGGCGTGCCGGTGAGATCGATCGAGATCCCGTGCCCGGTCAGCTCAAAGGTTGTTGGTGGGGTAGCCCCCGCAGTGATCAAGGTACGATTGCCAGACTTGTCCAGCGAAAACACCTCATAACCAGTGGCACTGCTAAATTGCACTTCGTAATCAAACGGGGTCACTGATGTCCCCTTGCCCGGCACGAAGCTGACATTCGCCCCGACCGTCCCCGTGTTGTCGTCGTAGGGTAATCCCTTGCTGGTTGGCAGGGTGAAGATATCACCGCCAATTTCATTATCCAGATCCATCCCGAGGCGGTTCTGCTGGTTCATTGCATCGGCCATCGCCACGGCCAGCTGCCCCAGTTCGCGCTTGGTAGGTTCAAGGTCGTTACGTGCTTTGAAGAGGCCTCCCACGGCGCCACCAAAGGTCTCGTTGTCAATAAGCGCTTCATTATCACCCAAAGTTAATTGCAGCTCTAAATCTCTCGAATCAGGATCACTGGGCATCACTTTAAACTGAGCCACGCCGCCGTTTAGTACCAACGAATGGCCAGTGCTCATATTGACCAGCATGCTGCCGTTGGGTTGGGCTACGGTGCGAATATCCATCTTCTCCGACAGCTGGCGGATCGCCTCATCCCGCTGATCAAACAGCATCAGGTTCTCTTCGGGTGACCCCTGGGTGCGGATGATGGCCTGATTAAGATCATTGATGCTGGTGAGCAGGCTGTTGACCTGCTTGGTTTCATCTTCAATGCGGGTGTTGAGGGTATCGCTCTGCTTGTCGAGCTGCGCCGAGAGGGTATGAAAACGGTTGACCATGCCACTCAACTCCGTCATCACCACCTTGCGCCCACCGATCTCGGCAGGCGATTCATTGGCTGAGTGAAATGACTTGAAGTAGGAGGTGATGGCCGCCCCCACGCTATTGCTGGTATCCCCAAGCAAGCTGTCAACGCCAGCCAGCTGCTCATAATGGGTCAGGGAGGCATGATAGGCGGAGGTATCACGGCGCACCTCCCCCTGCATATAGTCATTGATCACCCGCTGGGTCTTGATGTCACCGGTCCCAAGACCGATGGTATTGGTATACACCAGCGTACGCTCACGCACATAGCCCTGGCTATTGACGTTCACTATGTTGTTACTGGTGGTCTGCAGCAGGCGTTGCTGTGCCAGCACGCCCGATGAACCAATCCCAAGCAGGTCGCTTGCCATACGTTACAGCTCCATCTCGTTGTATTGGGCAATGGCATCACTGCGCAATACCTGTTTCAATTTTCTGGCGTAGTGCGGGTCGGTGGCATAACCCGCCTGTTGCAGCGCCTCAAAGTAGCGATCAGGACTATCCACCTTCGCCAGGGCTCCCTTGTAGCGAGAGCCGGAAGTGAGGAAGTCCACATAGTCGTTGAAGCTCTCTTCAAACGACTCATAGGAGCGAAATGCCGCTTTCTGGCGGGAGGCGACGCCTTGCTCATACTCGAGCGTGCTGACCACCGCCTTTGGCCCTTCCCAGCGCGGGTCGGCCTTGATACCAAACAGGTTATGGGTCACCTGCCCCTCGCCATCCTTGATCACCCGCTTGCCCCAACCGCTCTCCAGTGCCGCCTGAGCGACCAGTACCGCCGGGCTTAACCCCAACTTGTCGGCCGCTTTCTTGGCAAGCGGCATCAGGCGATTGACGAACTCTTCCGGTGTATCGAACTCTTTGCCCCCACTACCGGTGGCACTGCCCTCTTCGCTGGCCATGCGTCCCATGGGCGGAATGCTGCGGTGCGGTCGACGGGGCATAGTGAGTGCGTGACTCTCCTGTGCCCCCTCGGCCATCTCTTTTTCAGCAAAATCTTTGCCAACTTTTGATGCCGCGATCAAATCATCTGCTGCGGCCGTGGGTGGCTGATAGGGTTTGTAGGTCCGTTCGGTGCGCTGCGGCATCTTGAGCACCCGTCCATCCTGATGGGTAAAGGTCTCGGGAGAGAGCTGTTTGGCCACCATGTCAGCCAATCCCAGCCCCCCCTTGCTGGACATGTCGGCAACCCGCTGCTCATCAAGCATCCCTTCATAGAACTGGGTATAGCTGCTGTTCATCGGGTTGTCCTGAGTCAACACCGTTGGCCTGACGCATGCTCTGAAACAGCATCTGGGTAAAGATTGACTCGAACTGGCGTGCCGCACTCTTGAGCGCTTCGGCCTGTCCCTCTTTGCTTTGGCTCATCTGGCGCAAACGATCCAGGTTCTTGATGTCCTGTACCATCCCGAGATTCATGCCGCTGTTGCTGTCAAACTCCGCCATTTTGCTTACCTCATTGCCACCCGTGGCAACCACTTGCCGCTTGTTACAATATGACCAGTTGCCCCTCGATGGCGCCTGCCTGCTGCAGTGCCTCAAGGATGGCCATCAAATCACCGGGGGCGACCCCGACCTGATTGACCGCCCGGACCAGATCGTCCAGGGTCGCACCGGTATCAAACTTGAACATCCGCCCCGGCTCCTGCTGGACATTGATGGTCGAGTTGTTGGTCACCGTCGTCTCTCCTCCCGCCAGCGGGTTGGGCTGGGAGACCTGCTGGTTTTCGGCGATGGTCACCGTCAACCCGCCATGGCTGATGGCCGCCGGTTTGAGCTTGACCTGACTGCCGATCACTATGGTGCCAGTGCGGGAGTTGACGATGATCTTGGCCGCCTCGTTGGCCGGATCCACCTCCAGATTCTCGATGGTGGCGAGATAGGAGACGCGCTGACCCGGATCCCGCGGGGCATAGACCTTGACCGAGGTGGCATCGAGCGCCTGAGCGGTATTGGGCCCCACCAGATCGTTGACCACATCGGCCAGACGGCGCGCCGTAGTAAAGTCGGGTCGGTTAAGGTTGAAGGTGATAGTGTCCCCCTGACTGAAGGAGTTGGGCACCTCCCGCTCCACGGTCGCACCGTTGGCAATCCGCCCGACGGTCGGGGTATTGATCACTACCTTGGAACCATCAGCCCCCTCGGCCCCCAGACCACCGACCACCAGACTGCCCTGGGCAACCGCATAAACCCCCCCATCGAGCCCTTTCAGGAAGCTCTGCAGCAGAGTGCCGCCCCGCAGGCTCTTGGCCTCGCCAATGGCAGAGACCGTCACATCGATGGTCTGGCCCGGCTTGGAGAAGGGGGGCAGGTCGGCATGGATCGCCACCGGAGCCACATCCTTGATCTTGGGCTTGATGTTGTCCGGCACCTTGATGCCAAAGTTGTTGAGCATGGTACGGAAGGTCTGCTCGGTGAAGGCGTTGTTCTTCTCGCCAGTGCCGGGCAACCCCACCACCAGACCGTAACCAATCAGCTGGTTGTTACGCACCCCTTCAACCGAGCTGATGTCCTTGATCCGGGCCGCATTGGCCACACCCAAGGGCAGCAGACAGCAAAGCAGAGTGACAAGACGGAGTGACTTCATAACATCTCCTAGAGCGGCCACCAGGGACCATTGAAAAAGCTGGTAAGCCACCCTTGCTCCTGGCTATTGGCCAGATCGCCGGTACCACCGTAGTAAATGCGGGCATTGGCCACTTTCTGGGACGAAACGCTGTTATCAGACGTCACGTCCTCCGGGCGAATAAGGCCGGTGATCCGGATATATTCATTGCCATTATTAAGCATGATCCACTTCTCGCCGCGCACCACCAGATTGCCGTTGGGCAGTACCTTGGCCACGCTGACCGAAATATTGCCCTGCAGGCTGTTGCTCTGATCCGCCTTGGCCTGCCCCTTGAACGCGCTGTCTTGAGCAATGGAGGCTGAGAGATCATAGGGGCTGGCGGTCACGGGCACGCCACCCAACTTGACCGGGTCCAGATTGAACTTGTTATTCTTGCCACTCTGGGTATTGGCCTTTTTCGAGGCAGAGGTCGACTCCGACAACTCGATGGTAATGATGTCACCTACCTTGTGTGCCTTGATATCCGAATAGATGCCATTGACCTGATCCGGCTGGAAAATCGCCCCTGTCGGTCGCACCGACACCGGCTCCGACTCCCCGTAGACGGGGGAAAACTCGGGATCATCAGGCTTGGGCGTATTGGGAGTGCTGCTACACCCTCCCAGCACCAACAATCCCAGCATCCATACGGCTTTCATCATGCACCTCCTAATTAGGTACGCTGGATCAGGAAGGACATCATGCCGTCCACGGCGGAGAGCACCTTGGAGTTCATCTCGTAGACCCGCTGAGCCTGAATGAGGTTCACCAGCTCTTCGGTCACGTTGACGTTGGAAGTCTCCAGCATCCCCTGCTTGATCACCCCCAAGCCATCGGCACCGGCAGTCCCCTGAGCGGCAGCACCACTGGATTGGGTCTCGACAAACATGTTCTCCCCCATCGGCTGCAAGCCGCTGGCGTTGACGAAGTCGGAGATGTTGATCTGACCGACGACCTGAGAAGCGCCATCGCCCTTGAGCTGCACCGAGACCTGACCATCTTCACCCACCGTAACGCTCTGGGCGTTTTCCGGGATCTGGATTTCCGGTTGCAGCGGGTAGCCATTACCCGGGGTCACTATGGTCCCTTCATCGTTGAGGGTGAACTGACCGTTGCGGGTATAGGCCGCACTACCATCCGGCAGCTGAATTTCAAAGTAACCACGACCACTGATCATCAGGTCCAGCGAGTTGTCGGTGGTTTGCACGTTGCCCTGGCTGTGGTTTTTCTGGGTCGCCACCACCTTGGCACCCGCCCCCAGCATCAAGCCGGAGGGGAGCTCGGTATCGGCAGAGGAGCGGCCACCGGGCTGGTTGATGTTTTGATACAGCAGATCTTCAAAGATGGCCCGTGACTTTTTAAAGCCCACGGTGCTGGCGTTCGCCAGGTTGTTCGAAGTGACCGAAATATTGGTCTGCTGTGCATCCAACCCGGTCTTGCTGATCCAGAGTGCGGGATTCATAGGTAACTCCTTGATTAGCTGATTCGCAGCAGTTGGGTTTGAGCTTCATCATTCTCTTCGGCCGTCTTCATGATTTTGACCTGGGTTTCGAACTGGCGTTGCAGCCGGATCAGGTTGGTCATCTCATCCACCACATTGACGTTGCTCCCCTCAAGGGAGCCGGCAATCAGGCCGACATTGGCAGAGGCGGGTTCATTCTGGCCATCTTTGCGGCGAAACAGACCATCTTGCCCCTTCTCCACCGCATCGGCGGCCGGGTTGACCAGCTTGATCCGCTGAAAATCTTCCGGCAAGTTGGCGGCAGCCCCCTCCGGACGACCGCTGATGGTGCCATCCCGATTGATCTCAAGTTTCTCCATCGGCATCGGCAACACGATTGGCTGACCGCCGTCATCCACCACATTCAGGCCGGTCGAGGTCTGCAAGTTGCCGGTCGCATTGACCTGCAAATTCCCCATGCGGGTATAGGCCTCGCCCCCCTTGGGATCCTGCACGGCAATCCAGCCCGGCCCATCCACCGCCACGTCCAGATCCCGTCCGGTGGTCATCAGCATGCCATGCTGCAGGTTCTGACCCGGGCGCTCAGCCATGGCAAACACCCGGCTTGGCAAGCCCTCTCCGAATGCCTGCATGCTTCTGGCCTGCTCAAAATCGGACTTGAAGCCGGTTGTATTGGCATTGGCGAGGTTGTTGCCGCGAACAGCCAAGCTGTTCATGGTCTCTTTGGCCCCGGACATGGCGATATAAAGCAGGTGATCCATGGAATTCTCCGTCAAACAGATGACTCTGACAGGAGAAATGCAATTAGAGTGCCAACAGCAGAAATATGGGGGGATAAGGATGGGAATGCGACAGAAACAGAGAGGGGGCCAAGCCCCCTCTCATTATCATGTATTGCGCGATTAACGGATCTGCAGGATGGTTTGCTGCAGCGAACTATTGACCTCCAGAGAACGGGAGTTGGCCTGGAAGTTACGCTGGGCAGTGATCAGGTCCACCAGCTCCGAGGTCAAATCCACGTTGGACTGCTCCAGCGCCGATGATTTGATGGTCCCGAAAGTGCCCGAATTTGCCATACCCGGTAACGCGTCTCCGGAAAGCAACGATTGTCTCCAGGAAGTATCTCCGACCTGAGTTAGTCCTTGCGCATTAGCAAACTTGGCCATTGCCACCATGGCAACTTTGACAGTAGTCGCATTGCTATAAGTTGCAGACACAATACCGTCAGGGGTAATTTCAACTTTGGTCAAACGACCGACTGTCGAGCCGTCTTGCGTCAACTTATAGGCCTCGAAAGGAGAAGCGTAAGAGGTAAGATTACCTAAAGAAATTTCAATGACTTGGGTAGGGTCTGCACCATTATTGATTATCCCTGCGCCAGCTCCTAATGCTTCGGTCTTGATAACCGCCGGTGCAGTCGGTGAAATCATTTTTCCATCAGCATCAAATGTGATTCTCGCACCAGCAGGAGCCTGATCCAAACCAGGTGCCATCGTCGGAGTAACCGCACCAACACCATCGATATCAATAGGCTTATCTCCCTGGTAAAGATACATGCGCCATGCTGTAGGATTTGCTGGGTTAGCAAGATTGGCAGGATCTGCTTCTTTAACAAAATATTGGGTAATGGTATGTGGCTCACCAAGCGAATCGTAAACCGTAATTGACGTGGACGCAGAATAGGTATTTGAGTCTTTTCGATTAAATGTAGATGCATCAGGCGGGTTAGGAACAGGAACCGTTGGTGCCGTAGCACCGGCCGGAAGCGGCTTTGTATTAGCTGGCAAGTTGTAACTTGCCTCGATCTTGGTCGTTTTCACAGGCTCACCCGCCTTATCAGGGATCTGGATCGGCTTGGTAGAGTTAATACTGACCGCCTTCGGGGTGCCATCGGCGTTAATTTCATAGCCTTGCAGGTAATGACCCTGATTATTAACCATATAGCTGTTTTCATTGAGCTTGAAGGCACCCGCACGGGTATAGGTGCGATCCAGGTTGGTCAGGCCATCGGAGGTCACAAAGAATCCATTCCCCTGAATCGCCAGATCCAGTGCGTTATTGGTGAATTGCAGCGCCCCCTGATGGAACTGTTGGGCAACCGCACCGGTTGCCACACCGTTACCAACCTGGGTCTTGGCATTGACAAAGATGGAGTTGGCGTAGACATCCGCAAACTCGGCACGGGACTCTTTAAAGCCCATGGTGTTAACGTTGGCAATGTTGTTGGCGGTGACGTTCAAGTCTTTTTGTGCCGCGTTGACACCGCTCAAGGCATTGTTAAATGACATATCCAGCTCCTTAGATCGATGCTGTCGACGTGGTTTTTGACGGTGTAACCGTCGGATTTGAATTGGTGCCTGAAATTTGCAGAATATTGTTCAGATATTCGCTCCCCAGCCCTCTCAAGTTGAGACGAGTCGGGTTGGTGGCATTGCCCAAAGCAACGCTATCTACTTTGGCATAAGCAAATGTGGCAATACTTTCCGACTTGCCATCGAGAGTGCCGCTGGCTTTGATGACATACTTGCCTGCGGCAACTCGGTTACCGGCCTTGTCTTTACCATCCCAAGCAATTTCCACATTACCTTTTTGGTCGCCTTCGAGGGGAAACTCCTTGATAACCTGTCCCTTTTCATCCTCAACGGTAATTTTGACGCCCGCATATTTATTCGTTGTGCCTACAGCAACGACCGCAGATAACGAACCATCCTTGTCTAAAAATCCTGTATTGCCCTGTAGCAATACATTTTGGCCCACCAGAGAAGACGCTTGGAGAGCCTGGCTGGATATCATCTGGTCATTAAGCTTGCCCATCTGAGTAGACAGACTACTGATCCCCTCGGATGTCGACATGGATGCCATCTGGGAAAGCATCTGGGCATTGTCGACCGGCTTGAAGGGATCCTGATATGACAGCTGCATGGTCAGCAGTTTCATAAATGAAGCCTGATCCAGCTCTTTCTTAGGCGCCGTTGTGGTGCCTGTCGTCTGGGTCGTGGTACGGCTGATGCCGTTCACATTATTGGTTGTATCGACCATGCTGCATCCCTCCTATCAGGACTTGCCAAGCTGGAGCGTCTGCTGCAGCATCTTCTTGGCCGAATCTGCAACCTGTACGTTGGTCTGGTAGCTGCGCGAGGCGTTGATCATGTCGGCCATCTCTTCAACCATGTTGACGTTTGGCTTGAAGATAAAACCGTCTTTATCCGCCATCGGGTGATTGGGGTTGTACTCCTTGAGCAGTGGCGCCTTGCTCTCTACAATCCCCTTCACCTCCACCCCGACTGAGCCCTGCTTCTCAGACATCGCCTGATCGAGCTGGGCGGCAAAGACTGGCCGCCTGGCGTGGTAAGTATTTTCCACACTGGAGCTGACGCTGTCCGCATTGGCCATGTTGCTGGCAACTGTGTTGAGGCGCACTGACTGTGCACTCATAGCCGAGCCTGCTATGTCAAAGACCTTGAACAAACTCATCACTGCTCTCCTTTCAGGGCCTTGAGCAGGCCACTGATCTTGCTATTCATAAATTCAAGGGAGGTTTGATACTCGAGGCTATTGCGCAGAAATTCGCTGCGCTCCTGCTGCACATCGACTGTATTGCCGTCACCGGTATCCGGTTGCAGCGGGTTGCGATATTGCACGGTACCCGGAGCGTCCATATTCAAGGCAAAGTGCTTTTCGCTGGTCGTTGCCAAACCAAAACCCTGATGTGACTGAGCCTCCTGCAATGCCTGAGCAAAATTGATATCCCTGGCTTTAAAGCCAGGGGTATCTGCGTTGGCAATATTGCTGGAAAGCACCTCTGCACGCTTGGCGCGAACGCTTATGGTGTGTTGATGCACACCGAATGCCTTGTCAAATGAAAGAGCCATAGCACACCTCCTGCTTGGTATATTTTGTTTGCAAGAGGTGTGCCATAAGCAAATCACTCAGTTCGATGGTTTGGGTATGAGCACATTTCAGACCGAAAACGGCAGGAGCATCTCGCGCATTGAGTCAGACGGCATCATTTAGCCACCTTAAGGCTTCAACCACTTTTGCTGTGGCGAGATATGGTAAGTAAATAGAAAGACTAAGCTGTAGATAAAGAAAGAGGGAAGCTCGCTGCTTCCCTCTTTGTATGAACTGGCTATATCCGGCAGACCCCGAATATCAAGGCCATCAACCCTATTTGACCTTGTAGACAATCCCCGGATTGCAGCGGATCATCTCGAACCGATCGGTTAACCCGGCCAGTGACTCCGACGCGCCCAGCATCAGATATCCACCGGGATTGAGACTGGCAGCAAACTGGTTGAGGATCTTCGACTTCACTTCCGGCGCAAAATAGATGAGCACGTTACGGCAAAAAATAATGTCAAACTTGCCGAGCAGACTATAACTCTCCAGCAAGTTGAGTGGCCGGAAGGTGGTCAATTTTCTGACTCGCTCGGCAACCCGCATCTTGTTGTCACCGTAAGGCTCAAAAAACATCTTCTTGCGCTCCGGTGACAAACCGCGCGCCAAAGCAAGGCTATCGTAAACGCCTTCCTTACACTGATTGAGCATGGTCGTCGAAATATCCGTCCCGACAATCTGCACGCCACCAGGCAAGGTCCCCGGCTTTTTCATCTGCTGCTCCAGTGCCGTCATGGCAATGGAATAGGGTTCCTGACCTGACGAGGATGCAGCCGACCAGATCTTGATGGGGCGGCCACTTTTCCCCAACTCGGGGAAAATCTTGTCGGTAAGAAGCTGAAACGGATAAGTATCACGAAACCAGAGGGTCTCGTTAGTCGTCATGGCATCCACCACGGCCATTTTCAGGTCACGCTCTCGCACACTCATTGCACGGGTAACCAGATCAGACAGACTCTCGATGCCAAACTGAGCCATCAAAGGTGAAAGACGGCTCTTCACCAGATACTGTTTGTTATCCCCCAGCACAATTCCGCTCTGTACCGCCAGAAAGTTGCTGAACTGTTTGTATAAGTCGTCCGAAAGTGTCTTCATGCAGCTGTTCTTCTTTATTAGAGTGCGTTTTGTACGGCCTTGGCCAATTCATCAGGCTGGAACTTGGCGATAAAATTGTTCGCACCAACTTTCTGCACCATTGCCTGGTTGAATACTCCACTGAGCGAGGTATGCAAAATAACATGCAAATCCTTGAGATTGGGATTATTCCGGATCTCGGCAGTGAAGGTATAACCATCCATTTCCGGCATTTCGATATCCGAAATAACCAGCGCAACCTGATCCTTGATAGGACCATTTTTGGTCATTTCCAGCAGCATGTTCAATGCTTCGCGGCCATCTTTTGCCAACACGCACTCGACACCGATAGCCTCAAGCGCACGTTGTACCTGTTTGCGTGCCACTGAGGAGTCATCCGCAACAAGAACAGGACGCCCCAGAGTCGGGTGGTCGACGCTGGCCTGAACCAACTCCTCACTAACATCCGTTGCAACCGGCGAAATTTCGTTCAAAATCCGCTCAACATCAAGAATTTCGACCAACTCGCCGTCGACTTCAGTCACGGCAGTCATGTAGTTGATGCGACCCGCACCTTTAGGCGGAGGCAGGATGGATTCCCAGTTCATGTTGATGATGCGCTCGACCGAATGCACCAGAAATCCCTGAATAGAGCGGTTGTACTCGGAGATGATAATGAAGCATTTGCTCAGATCATCAATCGGGCGTTTGCCAACCGCCATGCTGAGGTCGATAACCGAAATCGTCTGGCCACGAATATGTGCAACCCCGCGGATGCAGGAGTTCAATTTGGGCATCACGGTCAAGGGGGGACACTGCAACACTTCACGCACTTTGAATACGTTGATGCCAAATCTTTGACGTCCATTGAGACGAAACAACAACAACTCCAGCCGGTTTTGCCCCACTAGCTGGGTACGTTGGTTGACCGAGTCCAGGATACTGGCCATAAACACTCCCTAAAAACGCTTGGCATTAATCATGCATGCGTGATGGATTGCGTCAGACTATCGATGTGACAACGAACAGATTCTGAAGCAATCATAGTTAAATATGGTGATATGCGTGAACAACTTATCGACCAACGAGCGAAAATGATTAACCGACTTTTACTCATCAGCCTCTTTTTTGGCAGTATATCTTCCAGCTACGCCTCGGACGTCACTACTTATCTGCAAGAAAAGGCACAAGAGTTCGTTTACAGCCAGCTGGATATTCCGTTGGATGCCAGAGCCGAGGTCACCTCTGCCACGCTGGATGAACGGCTCCCACTGACCCGCTGCGAAGATCTGCTCACTATCAGCTTACCAGCAAAAATGGAAATTCGCCGTAATACAACAGTTTACCTTAAATGTGAGGAAGAGAGGCCCTGGGACGTCTATCTCCCGGTGCGGGTCAGCATTCAAAAACCCTATGTCACTGTGACCAACCCCATCGCCAAGGGGGACCTGCTGAGTGAAAGCCAGCTGGTGTTGGCCTATCAAGATCAGACCCTCATCCGCGGCGACTACCTGACTGACACCGCCCCTCTTATCGGAGTACGCAGCAAGCGGGAGCTAAAACCTGGGCAACCCATCCGTTTGAGCCAGGTTTGTGTCGTGTGCAAAGGGGATCAGGTCACCCTGACGGCAGAAAATAGCAACTTCCAGATCAAAACCATGGCCCGAGCCTTGCAGGATGGCAGCTTCGGAGAGATCATCAAACTCGTCAATATTCGCTCCGGCAAAACCGTTGAGGGTAAAGTCAGTGCAGTAGGTGCCGTATCGGTCACTTTTTAAATCCGGATCCTTGACAATTTTTTTCTAAAGTTTTGATCTGCCGCACCGATAAACAGGTAAGCAAACCTTAAAGCAGACGAAGGTAACTAAAATGGCCATCAACAATATCAACAACTTGGCGAATAATCGGTTGCAAAATACCGCTAATAGCCAGGGGACAGGCAGCAAGTCAGTCACCTCATCGCCCGAAAACAAAGCGGCTACTGTCAAGCTGGACTCCGTCTCCTTGACCAGTGAGGCGCAACAATTGCAAAAGATGCAACAAAACCTCAATACCGCCTCAACCGGCAATGAGAGCAAGGTCGAACGGCTGAAAAAAGCCGTCGCGAGTGGCGAATATCAGGTTAACAGCGACGCTGTGGCCAAGAAGATGTTCAGTTTCGAGGCCAATCTGGACAAAGTTCTGGGATGATGGATTTACCTTCGTTACTGCACACCCAAGATGATTACCTCAGCCAGATGCAAGGCATTCTGGAAGAGGAGTTCAGCTTGCTCGAACAGCATCAGGCACTGGCCCTGCCCGCACTGACCGAGCGCAAACAGCAGTTGCTTGCTGCGATAGAAACTCTGGACAAGACACTGGCAGAGATGCCGGAACTGGCACTGCAGCTGGCAGCCTATCCCGACGAGATGGCGCAGCTTCGTGCAAAACTGGATGCCTGCCAAGCACAAAATGATATCAACGGTCGATTGCTTGAATTGAGCATCGTCTCAAACCGTCGTCTGGCAACCTTTCTGAGTCAGCTGCGCGATCGCAACAGCCTCACCTATGACGCCAAGGGTAACACTCGCTCTGGCACCCGCTCCTACGGTATCAAGGCCTGACATCTCTTATCAGGCCTTGCATTTTTGCTCTCCGTTTTAAAGCACCAGTCGCAACAACTCTCGCCCGTCCTCACACGCATTGACGCGCAGTACTCCGTCCTCATAGCTCCCGTAACTGGCAGGCAACTCGCCACGCGGGAAACAGATCGACCCCGGGTTCATCAATACCCGCTCCCCCTGCCACTCCAGCACCGGCACATGGGTGTGACCGCTCAGGAACAGACTGCCCAGCGGTAGCTGTACCTCGTCCGGGCGATAAAGATGGCCATGGCTGACAAACCAGCGCCGCTCATCGACCAGCAACTGGTTGTAGGGGGCTGTGATGGGAAAGCGCAACAGCATCTGATCCACTTCGGAATCGCAATTGCCCCGCACCGCGATGATCTGTGGCGCCAGCTCGTTGAGCCGATCGGCCACAGCGGCCGGGTTATACCCTTCCGGCAGAGGATTGCGCGGGCCATGGTTGAGCAGATCGCCGAGCAGCAGATAGTGATCCGGCTGCCAGGGCTCAAGTTGGGTCAGCACCCGCTCCAGCGCAATGATGCTGCCGTGGATGTCGGAAATGATGGCAAGTTTCATGAAATGCTCCTCACTGCGGGCTGAAATAGAGATCCTTGGTGGCAATCGTCCCTTTCAAATTCTGGCTGGGCAGCCCTCGCAGCGCGGGATCGACCAGTCTCATCTGATTGTAATGATACACGGGGAGGATCGGCGCCTCCTCAAGCAGCAACTGTTCGGCATGCCGGTAGAGTTCAACCCGGCTCGCGCAGTCCAGCGTATTGGCAGCCTGCTCCAG
>OJJG01000096.1_pt1 | contig 16427 bp, 17 predicted proteins | sample 1596291 | NCBI WGS metagenome assembly OJJG01 (sample SAMEA4350149, study PRJEB24818) | metagenome | biome: human; feature: gut; material: faeces | place: Denmark | collected 2013-09 | reverse complement strand
CGTAGCGCAGTATGGCTTCCGGGTCTTCCACCAGTTCCGTGGAGGTCTGCCAGCCGTTCTGCGGGTCGGTGTAATTCACCTCCACCGCCGTGTGCCGGTCCTTCAGGGCACTGAAGCTGTAGCGGAATCCCACGCCGTTATCATCCACCACCACATCGCTGTTGGTGTACGGCCACACCACATCCGACGGGCGGTCCTGAACGAACGTCAGCGTCTGACCGTTCCATACCGGCATACAGCGCATCGCAGAGCAGAAATCACTGAGAACGTCCCACGCCTTACGCTGTTGTGACAGGTACGCATTGAAGGTCATCCGCGGCTCTGTGCCCCCGAAACCATCCGGGACCGTCTGGTCGCAGTACTGCGCAATGGCATACAGCGCCCATTTGTCCACGTCTGCCGCCCCCAGACGTTTTCCCATGCCGTAGCGCGGGTGAGTCAGCATGTCCCACAGGCACCAGGCCGGGTTGTTGCTGTATGCCGGTTTCAGGCTGCCGTCCCAGATGCCGCTGTACGTGCGTTTTTCCGGGTCATAGTTTGACGGTACCTGGATGATGCGACCGCGGATATGGTAGTTCACCGTCATCTGCTGACCGCCAAACTGCTCCGCATCCACCTGCAGCCCCACAATCGCCGTGTTCGGGTAGCACTGTTTCACATCGATGATTTCGGTGTATGACGACCACAGCGTTCTGTTCTGCAGCTGGTCTGTGGTGCTGTCCGCCGTCTCCCTGACCATCCGGATGTTAAAGGGCCGGGGCGGCAGATTCTCCAGAATCACCGACGCCAGGAACTGCGAGGTGGTCTTGCCGTTAATGGTGACATCCTTTTCCGTCATCCATTTACCACCACGCTCAAGCTGAATCAGCAGGCGGACAGACGTCGGGTTACGGTCACCCTTTGAGGTGGTCTCCACCAGTGACTGCACCCCGAAGGTAACCCGCAGGCGGTCAATGTTCGCGGACGTAATGGTGCGCGTCACCGGCTTTGCCTTCGTCACTTCCACGCCCAGTCCGGTTTCAGCTCCGGAGGACTCAAAGCCTTCCGGTGGTGTCTGCTCCTGCTCCCCGGCACGCCAGACCGCAGTCATACCGTGTATCACGGGATTACCGTCCGTGCCCGTCAGCGGGGTTTTGTTCACCAGAATACTCTGCAGGCCTTTCACCGGGCCTTCTATCGGTCCCTCACCAATCGCATCAATCACGCTCATCATCTGCGTGGATTTGAGATTATCCTTCGCCTCACGAGGCGTGTGTGCCTTACCGCCACCTTTTCCCATACAGCCTTCCCCTGAATAAATTAACCGCCACTTGCCATTCCGTACAGAAGTCGGATATCCTTCGCCCGAAAAGCATGAAACACATTTCTGCCATGCTAAAGAGAACCCCCGGTATCAGCAGATACCGGGGTTTTCTTTCATGCCCACCGATAATCCTGTTGGTTAAAACCGGTAATGGCATAAAAATTCTGAATATCTTCACATTTTCACACACTGACTGTGGCGCTTATAATTTCGCTGCGTTAGTGTTTTTTTGCCCGAGTAACAAAAACAACTCCTTAACATTGATCTTCATTTGTCTGTCCCCGCAGCTCCGCGATCACTGCGGGATTTTTTTATGTTTTATCCCTGTCGCCCGATAACCACGACCGTTCCGCCCCCGCCTTCATCACGGGTGCTGATGTCCTGGGAGATTCGCCGGGAGCCAACCAGCATTTCACCGTAAGGCACCGGCATCGGGTTCCCCTGGGCAATCATGTTATCCAGCGACGAAAAGTACGTGTTCTGTTTACCGTTATCCGTTGCCCTGTATTCCGGTGTTTTTGGCTTCGGGGCCAGCATCTGGGCCACACCACCCAGTATCATGCTGGCACCCAGTGAAAACAGCATCGTGGTGGCAGAAAAACCGCCGGCACTCAGCGCTGCCCCCCAGGCTGCCATCGATGCTCCGGCCGTGAAGAAAGAGCCCACGATGGCTGCCGCCCCCAGCACAATCTGCAGTCCGCCTTTCCCTGCACCGGCCAGTCGCGGCACAATATGGATGACCGCCCCCTCACCCAGTTGTTCGTGAAGGCGGGCATACACCGCCTCCGGTGCCGTGTCCTCACCAGCAATACGTATCTGGTACCAGCCTTCGTTCATCTGGCGGCGGAATCCCGGCACCTGCAGCGACAGGGCACGGATGGCTTCCGCTGCCGTGTTCACGTACAGGCTGAGGCGGCGGCCAAATCGTTGCAAATCCCCGTGAAGGCAGATGCGTGCCAGTGGCGGTGACGCCAGACAGAATGCGTTCGTCGTTGCCATTTTTCGGAATACCTCTCCCGTTTACTCAGTTGTTCAGGCAGATGGTGAAGCAGTTCACCGTTGCCGCAGTATATGGCGGCATGATTGGCCACCGATGCGCCAAAGCAGCACAGCAGGATATCGCCAGGCTGTGCGGAAGGCAGGGAAATCCTGTAAAAACCAGTCGCCTCCATATTGTCCAGGTACAGGTTCTGACCATTGCGCCACCAGTCATCCTCACGCTCAAAATCCGGCATATCAATTCCCGCCAGATGGTATGCATCCCGGAACAGCGTGTAACAGTCCGTCACCCCGTGCTCAAAGCGCCGTCCTGTCAGATGTGGCACACAGCGGAATTTATGAATGTCCCCCCGGCAGACCAGCCACCAGGACAGTGCACTTTTTATCTGCAGCCGCCGGTCGGCCTCGCTCAGCCAGGGCAGACCACCGGGATGACTGTGGACCAGTGCCACAATCTCCCCCTGCATCTCTGCCCGCAGCCAGTCTTCCGGTGCAATACGAAAATACGCCTCCGGCTCTGCAGAGATATTCACACAAGGGATATACCGCTCCCCCTCCGGCGTTCTCACCACGAAGCCGCACGACTCCGCAGGCACACACCGCCGGGCATGCGCCAGAATCGCTGATTCAGTCTGTGTCATAAACCGGGATTTACTGCGAAAGTTTGTTAATGGAAAGGAAACCGCCAAAATTGCCGACATTCCTGCGCAGTTCACACCCGCGCATGCACTTGCTGCATCTGTCCTTACGGATATCCGTGGTGGGTTTATCGAACTCATCCGCCACAGCCCCGCCCGTGTAACCACACTCATCAGAGCGGTAGGTCCACATACAGGTGTTCGCCAGCATGATGCGACCGGGAAACAGCGCCCCGTCCGTCTCGGTCGGTGTGGCCAGCACAAACGAGGCCGTCATGGCCGTCAGCTCTGATAACTGCTCCACCACCCAGCGGTCGCTCAGCTCCTGCTCCGGGTCCGCTTCCGGATTGCCCGCCACAAAATTCACCGCATCCAGAAAACGGGCATACACCCGGCGGCGGACCACCGTGGCCCCCACCAGGCTCTGCAAATCCTCCGCCATTCCGGTGACCAGACCAAACAGATTGGACACCGTCAGCGACGGGCGGGCACTGCTGCCCTTCCCGCTCATCTCAAAACCGCTGCCGTCAATCGGGTATGCCTGATATTGCCGCCCCTGCCAGGTGACCGGCTCCCCTTTTTCATTCAGCTCATTACAGAAAAAATACCGCTCACCACCCTGTACCGTCAGGTCGATTTCCCAGAGTACCACCCGCGGTGACTGCTCTGACTTAACCGACTCGTTCAGGCTTTCTTCGTGAATATCCTGCATCAGTTCACCACCTGCTCTATCGTGCAACTGAAATCACTGTACCGGGCATTATCCGTGACACTCCACTCACGGCACACAACCCTCACCGTCCGGTTATGTTTCGGCGGTCGCCACAAAAAGGCACGGTAACCACCATGCCACGATAAAAACTCTTCCAGCCAGCGCCGGGTTGACTCATCCGTCACCCGGAACACCGCCTGAAACGTCTTCAGTTGAGGATTCAGTCCTGTGGGGCGACGCTGTTCATAACCGTCACCAAACCGCACCCTCACCACCGACGGCTTCTCACTCACCTGCATCCCTTCACGCGGGACCAGATGCAGCGTTTTTATCTCAGCCACTCAGCATTCCTCCGTCACGTCGCATGGACAGCATCACCGCCTGCACCCGCTGGTCAATCAGCTGCACAAGACTGCCTGCCGCCTCCGGCCCTATCTGGCCATTAGTCCCGTCATTCTGAATGGCGATGTGGTAGACCGGGGAATACACCAGACCCGCACTACCGTTCATACTACCCACGGCGCGTACGCCCAGCGAGCCATCCGCCGCCCGGGTCAGGGGCATAATGGCTTCAGGTCCGGCTTCCCCCATCAGCCCGGCCCCTTTTGCAAAGGCAAAGTACGTGGGCGTGTCCACAATGCTGTTGCTGTACGCGCTCAGGTTTGCCGAGGTATACACGCCGCCTTTTGCATTGACCACCGCACCGCCCAGCCAGTCACCAATGCTGCCAAGAAATCCTCCCGCACCGGACATACCGTTTGCCGCCGTCTTGATCCCGTTGACAATCGCGGCATTCATAAGGACTTTTGAGATTTCCTGCAGTACGGATGAGGCCCAGTTGCGCCATTCCACTTTGTTTCCGTTCAGCATCTCCGTGATGTTATTCACCAGTCCTGAAATCCCCTCAGTCGCCAGCTGTGCTGCCTGAGAGGCGTAATCGGACGCATTATCCACCCAGTTACTGAGCCCCTCCTGCAAGCCTTTCTGCCAGTCCGCACGCTGCGCATCCGATTCGGCATAAAAAGTTTCCTGGTCTTTAAGGCGTTCACTCAGATACTGCGCGTTCTGTGCCAGAGCCTGTCTGTAAAAATCCTCACTGATATCCCCGGTCTGATACTGAGACTGAAGGTCCGCATCCTTCTGGCGGAAGCTGTCGCGGATCTGCTGCAACTCCCGCATGCGTTCCCTGGCTCGTTCCCCCTGCCCGTACCCCAGCAGTTCAGATTCATTTGATGCACGCGCAGCCACATTATCATTCTTCAGGGTCTCTTCCCGGTACCGCAACTGTTCCCGGATTTTTTGCTGGTCAATCAGGGCCGCGTTACGCAGCAGTTCCTGCTTCTGCATCTCCGTCAGGGTTTTCAGTTCGCCCTGCGCAGTCTGGTACTTCAGCTTCGCCAGCTCTGTATTCTGACCCGCCAGTGCCAGTTGCTCTTTCTGCTGCTTCAGTAGCCGGGAAAAACTGTCTTCCGCTTTTTCCGTCTCTGATTTTCCACCCCGGGATTTAGGTTTGTTCGCCTCGTTATTACGCCAGGCTTCCAGAGCATTACTGATATAACGCTGTCTCGCCTCCTGATACGAATCCCCCACAAAACCAAGGTCATCCGCCGCATACCCCAGCCGGGCACGCTCTTTTTCTTCCCCTTTCAGTCTGGACAGGGCCAGCTCACGCTCTGTTTTTGTCAGGGCACTCTGCTGTTTATCATCCAGAGTGGCCTGTGGCAGCCGTAACGGCACATTCACCAGTCCCTGCCGCTGCTGAAGCAGTTCATTACCCAGCCCCAGCAGACGGTTGAATTCCGTATGCTGACCGTTCATAACCAGCATGGACTGGTACACCTTATTCTGCTCTGCCGCCTGCTGACGAATTAACGCCACACGACGGTCTTCCAGCCCGGGTTCGCCAGAACATACTGATATCCTGCGATTTTTTCCTGCAGGGATTTCACCCGACTGGCCTGTTCATCAATCAGCCGGTTCTGCTCTGTCAGCGCCGCCCGTGTTCGTCCTTCATTATCTGAGGCTTCAGGCAGAGACATTGACGGCGTTTTATGCGCGATTTCATCTATCGTCAGTGCATACTGGCGCGCAGACTCCCTGGCCTGCTCCTGATTCTGGTACAGCGTGTACCATGCTGCAGCCCCCAGCATCACCAGTCCGGGTACGCCACCAACCAGCCCCAGCGCACCGCTCATCAGACGTGAGCCCACCGCCGTTGTACTGTTCAGCGCATTCTGGGCGGCGCTTCTGGCAGCAATATTTCTGTTCAGGCGTTCCTGTGTGGCCGCCAGACGGGCCTCTGCTGCAATCTGCATCTCCGTCCCGCGGGCTGCCGCCACGGCCTGCTGAGCACGGTACACGGCTGCCCTTGCCCGCGCCGTGGCAATCTGCGTTCCCCTGAACTGTGCTTCCGCCAGTGCAACTTCATTACGTGCAGCCGTCACAAGTCCTGCCGTGGCAGACACCGCTCCGGAGGCCATATTGCCAAAGTACCGGGCAACCCCGACGGCAACCAGCGCCCCCGCGGCTGTTGCCACATTATCAATATTACCGGCAACACCGTTCAGCACGCCGGAGAGCGTTTTTGTCACCCCGCTGGCCTCATTCGCACCACCCACCCAGGCCATAAAGGCGTTTTCCACCTTTGTGATCCCGTCAGAGACCGTTTCCGGCATGGCCGCGTATTCATCACGCAATACCTCCAGCTGGCTGATTAACGCAGGAACGACTTTATCCGCCGTCAGTTGACCATCGTCCGCCATCGCCTTCAGATCTTTACGGGCCACGCCCATGCCTGCAGCCAGTGCACGAATGATCCGGTCACCACTTTCATTGACCGAATTAAATTCCTCACCGCGCAACACACCCTGTGCCAGCGCCTGGCTGAACTGGGTGATCACCGAACCCGCCTCAGCCGTACTGGCACCGGAGATTTTCAGCCCCGTGGAAATGGCCTCCGTCACCTTCAGCACATCATCAGCACTGTAACCATATTCACGCATCGAGGCTGCCGAACGGGCAAACAGGGCCGCATTATCCGAAAAAGCGGTACCTGTCCGCTGACTGATATCCATCAGCACTTTCTGTGATGACGAAAATTCATCGGATGACTGTGATGCCTGTTTCAGACGGGCATTCACGGAACTCCACTCATCCGCCAGTGAAATCAGGTGTCCGGTGGCAAAGGCACCGGCAAACGCACCGGTCATTCCGACAGCCGAAGCGCGGATTTCCGTCAACTGGCTGTTCAGTTCTGCCAGGGCACGTCGCTGCTCCCGGGCTGCCGCAGCGGCCTGACGCCCGCCATTCTGCAGGGTCCGGTAATATTCACTGCCCATACGGGACGCTCGCTGGATCTCCGACTGGAATGACTGTGAATTTGCCGAAATTTTGATAATCAGTTCACGTAACGTCGCCATTCACCTTTCTCCGGGCGTAAAAAAACCGCCTCAGCGGTTCTCATCATTCATGACTGTGCTGCAAAGCTCAGCGCGTCTTCCAGCGCCGCAAACGGATCCACCTCCGGCTTATCCTCATCCTCGCCCCAGCAGAGCATGGCGTCCTTCAGTGCAACATTCATCCCCTGTGCCCCGAAAACCGCTTTCACGATCTGTGCATTACGGATATCCCCGCGCTCATCACCCAGCGGGGACACCCTGTCAAACTCCATCCACATCATCGCCTCGCTCGCACTCAGGCTGTGCCGCAGTTCGGATAAGGTGCGCCCCAGACGGAGCGCAAGTCGCATCAGAAAGCGAATTTCCGGGCGGGCTACTTTTTTCTGGCCGACTCTGCATCAGCGATCAGTTCCAGTGCCTGACGCAGCAACCGGGCATGTACCGGACCATAGACGGCCAGCACCTGCTCACGGTCGTCCGGAGTGAACACCCGTTGCAGGTCAGTATCACACAGGACATCGCAGAACAGCGTCACATCCGCTTCCAGGTTACGGCGGGTTTTCGCCACCACCGACAGGGTATCGTCATCCTCTCCATCACCATTGAGCACTTCCTGCCACAGATACCAGGCCTCTGCCGAAGGCTCCCGCAGCACCACGCTGACATTACCCCATTCCGGCACCTTCACCGTTTTATGACGAAACCCTGACAGTCTGGCCAGCGCCAGCGTTTTCAGATCCTTTTTCATGATGACCCATCCCCTTATCCGGCGGCTGCGCTCACTGTCACGGTGCATTCAACAGACGTCACACTCTGTGCTTTCTCTGCCGAATCGGTCACCACGCAGGTATATTTCCCCGCATCAGCGGACTGCGCACCTGGCTTACTGAAGGTGTCTGTCGTCTGCCCGTCAACCGGCTGACCATCCTTCTTCCAGGCGTATTTATACGGCGGCGTTCCCCCGTTGGCACTGACTGACATTGTCAGCAGCGCACCTGTATTCACGGTAAGTGTTTTATCCAGATTTTTCACAAACGCCAGCGGTACCACAAAGGACACCGGTTTGCCTTTCATACGCAGTGAAAACGTTGCTGCCACCACGCCGTTGGTACCGGATGACCAGGTGTGCTGACGCACTTCCGCCAGGAACTTAAAGCCCTTACCGGACGGAAACTGCACCTTAAACGCATACACCGTGTCATTGTCATAGGCATCACGCAGGGCGTTCTGGGCCTGATTCAGATAAAAATTACCCGACATGGAAATCTCAGACGACGCCCCCAGACCGTTGATGTTCTCCTGCTCTGTGGAGCAGAGCGTGGTCACATCAATATCCTGTTTCTGACCGGCGGTGAACTGGACCTCCTTGATGGTGCAGTCCAGACGCAGATATTCCGCCTTCTCCATGGTTTCAGCAGTCGCCGGGGCAGATGAAATCATCACCTGCGTCAGCTGTGAACGTTCATACAAAGCAGACATTCTGCCTCCTGATAATAAAAAACCCGCACGCGGCGGGTTATGGGTTCTGTTGAAAAAATTACACCGTGACCTGAAACTCCAGGGTAGCACGGTAACAGCGGTTTTCCGGAATATAGTCCTGCATTTCACTGACGGATCCCGGGGCCAGCAGCATTATGGCTTCACGGGCGTCCTGACGTATCTGACGCGCCTGCGTCACTGTCCCGGCATAAACGTCTATCTGCACCGACACTGAGGACTCCGCCTGCCCGCCCATCACGTCCGCTGACACCGATGAAATCAGGCTGAAAACCACCCACGGAAGCGCCACCGACGGCCTGCCATCCAGCAGGGGGACCACATACGGGTACACCTGCCCGCCGGCAAGATGCGCCAGATGAGGATACAAATCCGCCTCCGTCATCGTCTCAGTACCTCATCAATGGCCCGGTTCATCCGCGCAATCGCCACCTGTGCCGCCTGTTCACTGCGCACATCAAATGCCGGGCGCACAAACGGGTGCGGTGGCATATTCACGGTCCCCATTTCCACAAACCGCCAGTAGAAAGCATTGCGCGGGTTATCCGCCTTCATGGTGTTATCGCTGTTACCGGTGTCCGGATTAACACCACGGATATGGACACCGGATTCCATCCCGCCATCGCGGGAGCACCGGGAAAGGACCACCACATTGCGGCGCAGTTTTCCCCTGCGTACCGGTGCCCGTGACACCACTTCTTCTTTCAGCACATTCGCACCCGCACGGGTTGCCTCACGCAGCACCCGGTTATTTTCCGCACCACTCAGAAGCTGCAAATCGCGGCTGATGTCCTCCAGCCCCGAAAAATCCAGCAGGGTTTCGATCATTTTTCCCCTCCCAGCCGACAGAGAATTTCCAGACGCCCGCCGGTCGCATCCGGCACGGGCAGCCCGACAACGTTCAGGATCCGGTCACGCCATGGACCACTCAGCACATGAAGTCGTGACGCTGCCGTGATTTCCCGGCCGGACTGACCGCGCACCCAGATGCGGATTTCCGCCTGCGCCATTTCCGCACCGGACTGCATCCGCTCCCGGCTGCTCCTGCCACGGATATCCGCATGAATTTTCCCGCATGACACCCATTCTTCCGTCATTTCTCCGGCAGCATTACGGGTTAACACCGGGTTCAGAACACTTATCATCTGTGTCAGACGACCTGCAGATATTGCCATTCCCCCTCCTCATAACACCGTCGGACAACGCAAATCGTAAATCAGCACGGAAACAGAAAACGGCAGCTCCCCCTGAATCAGTTCTTCCCGCTCCGCAAGATCCGGATTCCGGTACAGCATCCCGGTCAGTCGCATGGCAGCCCCCTTCATCCGGGTTAATGCCTCGCCCGGGATCAGTTCACCGTCCTCACGAATCACCTTATCCCGGCTGCCCTGAATGTAGGCCAGCAGCACGGCGGTAGCCTGACGAACCTTGTCCATCAGCATGTCATCATCCGCGTCATGGTCGACACGCAGATGTGCCTTGATCTCTTCCAGTGTCAGTAATGCCGTCATTTTCCGCCTCCAGCATCCCGTCCCCGTTTGGCAGCCAGGGTCCAGCCTGATGAATGAGCTTCTCCGGGTTTATCACCGGTCATACTGTTGCAGTGCCACAGCGAGCCCCCCCATGTCACTGTATCGCCGGGGTGGTAGGTTTCACCGGCTCTGAACACACCGCGGTAGAGCATCACCGGCAGGGAAAATGTTTTTTCCGTACGCTGGCCACTGCTCTGCCGGACCACCACAGTGAACGACCGTTCGCCGGTCATGCTGACGTCAATATCGGCCACCCCGTCAACCAGGCATTCCCATCCCCGCATCCCGTGCGTTTTTTCATACGCCCGCCAGAGTCCGCCCAGGTGTGTGGCATACGTGCCCCGGGGAAAGGATTTTTGATCGTCAATAGCGGGGAGCACTTCCAGTGCCGTGGCATCACGCCCGTCCTGCGGAGCCGGAAGGGCATTCACCGCCTCCAGAACCGCCTGCTTCAGTACTTCCGGATCGTAATCACGACCATCACGCGGAGCAGGGATATGGCTTACAGCCTCTTTCACCATCTGCTCAAGCATCGGACGCACATCATCGGGGGTGATACTTTTGCCGTCCGCCGGTACCGGAATATTCGCAACCGCATCATTCACCGCCTGCTGCAGTACATCCGGATCATAATCACGACCATCACGCGGTACCGGAATGGTCCCCACAGCGTCATCCACCATCGCCTGCAGAACCGGATGTACCTCATCCACCGTCACATGCTTCTGTAATACCGCCGACAGGGAAGCCAGTTTCTCTTCAAACGCTTGTGCCTGCGCGGCCATCTTCTCCTCAAATGTGTGCTGTAAATCCGCCAGCACCGTGGCGAATTCTTCGCCCAGTGCACGAATAATGGACAGTTCCCGTTCCGTCATTTTCGCAGTATCCCCCTCAACATCGCTTTCAACGCACCATGCTCTGTTTCACTGATTGCCTTATTACCGTCAGATGCGCCGTCAGGCAGTTGGGCTGAAACTCTTTTCCCGGACGACGCAAACGGATCTTCACGGGCATCACGACGGGACAGCGCCTCCAGACTGTAGTTCTGCTGCTGAAGATACAGTGCATCACCGCCGGCCAGGGGCGGCAGGTTCTCACGTTTACGGGCCTCATTGGGCGTGAGAAGCGTATTTTTCACCGACTCACCCAGCGTTTTCATGCGCCGTTCGCTGTCCATTCTCAGCAGCGTGGTGACGTCAAACTCCGTACTCTCGTTTTCCCCCGTTTCCAGCGCCTCATCCAGTAACAGTTCAATGGACTCAATCAGCGTCTGCAGGCACTGGGAATAATACTGCTGCTCCAGCGCCTCCACGTTGTCACTGGAAGGTGGCTGGCCAACGCCAATCTTGTAGGCCGGGACACGGAACACCGAACAGACAATTTCAGCGGTCATCTTCAGTTGTTCCACCGTCTGCGCATCCACCGGTGAAAACGTCGTGGGGTTGTATTTTGCCCCGTTGCTCAGAATGGCCGTTTTCCCCGCATTTTCGCCGGTATACCCGCTGTCCCAGTTGCTCTTCAGTTTTTTCGCATTTTCTTCCGTAATACTGCCGGGGATCTCAATCACCCCGGATGGCCTGCCGCCATTTCTGAAAAAAGACGTCGAATTTTCCTGAATATGATGCCCCTGCGTGGCCGCCAGCCCGGCGGCATACACCGGCGGCAGCCCCACAAGCGGATGAAAAAAACAGTTAAACCGGTCGTGGATCACTTCCCGGGCAGGCACCGTCACCGCCTCCGTGATCCCGCAGTTCCGGTCCGGCGTGATGCGATAGAACACCTCGCCGTCATCCGCCACCAGAGGTTCAACCCGGCTCCAGTCCAGAATACGCAGTTCTTTGATCTGCCCCCGGGAGTTACGGATTTTCAGCACCACCGTATTGCCGTGACGCAGTTTGGCGTTCAGCCACAGTTCAAAAAACTGGATACGATTCTGCTGTGCATTGGGACGACGACAGAGACGGGCAATATCCCCCTGCCGTTTTTCACGGCGGATCCCCTGTGTATCCGTCTGCATCAGGCGCAGCCGCATTTTGGCGATATCCTGGGATATCAGCGAAATGCAAGAAAACACCGCGTGAAAGGACAAAACGGTTTCCGGATCGGCTTTCACACCCTGCTGCCAGGCACCGGCAAAAGGCTCAGCCATCGCCTGAAACAGGGACCGCCAGCCCACTTCTCTTACGTCACGTCCTGATTTCTGGTTTTTTCGGGTTCGCCGCAAAAGGTTCCACATTCGCCATGCTCCGCATCACGTTTCTTTTTCTGACCTGCCGGACGTCGCGCTGTGATGTACTCCGCCTTCCCCAGGCGAACCAGCACCTCCGCACACGGCTGTGCCACATCACGGATATCCCCGGCCCGGGCATCATGCGTGCCCTGCAGATACTGGATTTTTGCCATCTGTTACTGCGGGACGCTCTCACCTCCCGCCCTCCTCATCAGACTCAGCCGCCGGACGCACTGCCGTAGTTCACACCGGTGATCACAGCCACCGCCGCAGTACGGCGACGACGCCAGTTGATCCAGCGCTCCGCACGGATGGCCACGCTGCCGGTCTGGAACATGGAAACCAGCTCCACCGGCGACGGTGTGGTGCTGTCGCCGCCCGGCTCAGACTGCATTTCCAGTGACGCTTCACGGGACATATCCACTGCCACACCGCCGTCATCCGCCAGATAAATATCCGGTGCATTCACCAGTACCAGCTGGTCACCCACATACTGGGAGACAATCACCGGAAGCCCCTGAAAGATCCCGCCCAGCAGGGTCATGTCCGGATATTCCTTCTGACCCAGCGCATTTTTACGCATGGACAGCGCCAGGGCATTGGTGCTGGACATCAGCCAGACCGCACCAGTGGGCTGCAGATTTGCCGTCACAAACTGGCCAAACGCGGCCTCGGCATCCGCATCCGGGTTACCGGTTGATGCCGTGCCCTTCACATCATGGGTGATGGACGCCGGGGAGACATCTGCCACTGCAGCTTTTTTCGGGTCCACAAAGTCTGTGTCCAGACGCGCCACCACCGCTTCTGCCAGCGCATTACGGACCAGCGCATCAGCTGCCGGACTGGAAAAACGGATCAATTCTTCCGTCAGTACCGCAATGGCCGACACCTTCGCATGACTGAAGGTGATGGATTCAAAATCAAACTTCGTCAGGGGTTTTGCCTTACCCTCCCCCACCCAGCCGGCAGCACCGCCGGACACCTGGGCATGCACGCGGATATTGAACGGCACCTGACGAAGAGCAGGGATCCCGCCCTGACCAAATCGCCCGATAATGGTCTGAGGACGCAGGTAATCAATAAAGTCCTGTGCGTATTCCTGATATTCAGACAGGCTGCCTGCCCACTGTGGGTCCGTGGTGGTCCCTGCCCCCACCGCCGATTTCAGGACATGATGCAGACGGCTGTCATCCGGATACTGACGACGGGCCACTTCCAGGGCTTCAGAGCGGACACCTTTAGCCGCGGCCAGTGATTTGGCAAAGCGGGCGAAACCAATCCCCTTCTCCAGTTTCTGCTCAACACGGATCACCGGCGCTGAAGCCACCGTGGCCACATTCCCGTTACCGGCCTGTTTCACCGGCTGTGCCGTGGCGGCCTTACTGGTTTCCAGTTCACGCAGACGCTTCAGGTGCGCATCCACCTGACGGATTTCCGCTGCGGTGTTGTCGTAGTGCTCTTCCTCTTCCACATCCAGTGTGCGGCCTTCCTCTGCGGCTTTGTTCATGATCTCCTCAAGGGAGGCTGCCAGCGCCGCACGCTTGTTTTCAAAACTTTTAATCTGTTCACCAGTATTCATTGCTGACTTTTCCTTATGAAAAGAGGTTATTGACTGTGCCGAAGCGCCGGCAGAAGATGCGATTTTCACCACCGGTTTCCGGTTGCCGGACGCGGCAGAAAACGGGCGGTCGAAATATTTAATGGTCCGGATGGTGCATTCCGCATTCGCGGGCACGGTGACGGCAGACACCTCCATCAGCTCCCAGCGCAGAAAATGCAGTCCGCCTCCGTCCAGATAAGTGTATTCATGGGGCCGGAAGCCCACAGAAAGCCCCCTGACCAGCCCGGTCTTAATGGCAGCCCAGGCCTCATCCAGCCGGGCTGCCATCTGGGAGGGCATCCCCGGCTCCGGCTTCACCAGCATTGCCGTGATTTCCAGCCCTTCCCTGACCCGACGCACCGTACACTGGCCTACAGGGCGGGAATGGTCATGCTGCCAGAGAAACGGGATCGTACTGCCAAACTCCGCCCCCTCCGGCTCTAGGATGTCACCATCCCGATCCGGAGAAGGCGTTGACGCAATCCCGGTGATCACCCGTTCATCCTCGCTGAAGGATTTCACCGTCAGCAGGGAACAGGCCCGTTTAAGAGTCACATCAGCCTCCTGAAAATAAAAAAACCGCCGCAGCGGTTCATGATGGTTACAGGGTGAGCAGGGTTATATGAAAAAAACCTCATACGCTTTCTTTTTCGGTTCCGGATTCAGGGACATCAGGGACACCGCATTGAAGAGCGCCATCAGCGGGTCAATTTTTCCCCGTCCGCTGGCCTGTTTGGTGATAAGAATGGCGTTACCTTTAGGCTCCACCCGGGCATTGCCAACGCACCAGGCCATCAGTGGCTGACCACCATGCACCAGTACTCCCTCAGCCAGTTTGCGCTCGGTGGTTTTTATGGCCCCGCCCAGCTTCCAGCCCTGGCTTATCCCCACAACAATTCCGTCGGGGATCCCGGCTTCCGCCAGTGAATCCAGAATCTGCCCCACACCTGACGGGTCAATACCGATATGCTCCAGTAACTCAGCCTCATGAATACGACGCACATACTCCGCCACTTCCGCCGTGTCATCCCCGACCCGACGGACAATCGTCATGTCTCCACAGGCCACAAAATCCTGAAAACGGGATGCCTCACTCTTCCGTCTGACCACCGCGGTTTCATGCGCCCAGGCATGGCCCCAGCCCAGCCATTCGCGGGTTTCCCTGTCACGGCCAATCACGTACATTCCCAGCAGATCATCCAGGCCCCCGCCGTCAATCCCCACCGTCACCACATCAGCGCGCTGCAGGATATCGTCCAGGCTGACGCGCCTGCCCTGCTGCTCCCAGAAATCCGCACCCACCCAGCGGTCAGAACGCAGGGCAAGACCAATTTCCACATTGGCATGTTTTGACATGAAGCCACGAAATGCTTCCTCACCAGCCTCCCGGGCTTTACGGTACTCCCGGTACAGAAAAGCCTCATCCACCGAATAACCGAGATTCGGGTTAACCATGGCGAGGTTTTCCATCAGCAGGTGAGCCCCGCTTTCCACCATTTCAGGAGGATGCTCAAAAATCACCGGCAGAAAGTGCGGATCATGAATTTTGCCGTCACGGACATCCCGGGCATACTGCAGTTTCTGTCTGAACACCCCGGCGGGCGGTTCATTCGACTGGGTGGTCGTATACACCACAAACCCTTCCGGACGGGAGGCAAGCCCGCCGATGGCTTCACGTAGCATGTCTTCCGCCTTGTACTGCTTGCCAAACAGCCACAGTTCATCAATCAGTGTCCCCACGGACTTGATACCGGACACCGTATTCGGATCGGCTGCCACCACCTTCAGGGTGGTGTCCGTCACCCGATGGGTGATGGTCCGGATATGTGTCTGCACCTGACAGAGGTCATCCAGATCATCGTCCCGTCGTACCATATCCCTGGCAGGGTTGAAGGCGTTAGCCGCCACCTCCACGGTCGGGGCCAGAATCGTGTAACCCGCCGCCTGCCGCCAGTTCAGTAACAGTGCAGTCATCATGATCCCCGCGGCCAGCGTGGACTTCGAGTTTTTCTTGGGGATAAGGATAAAAACTTCCTTGATATGGCGTACACCGGTCTGCGCATCGTAGGAGCCAAACAGGGCCGCCACCAGGTCAAACACCCACGGTGCACAGGACTCCCCGAACGTAGGGCTACCAGGTGCATCCACAATCCGCAGTTGTTTAAAAATCGCCAGGGCATGTGCGGCCTCGTCCGGATAAATCGGATCCGGAATAATCGACAGCCCCTTTTGCAGGCGCTCTGCCCAGTCCGGGCAGGCTGTGCTCCATACAGGTATCATCCGTTGCCCTCATTATCGTTATTCACCACCAGTCGGGGGGGCGGTGGCACCGCAAAACGGTTAGCCGCTTTTTTCGCGGCATCACCTTTTGCCGATTTTTTACCGGCATCGCCTTTTTTATGGTGCGTGAACTGCGCCAGACGCCAGGCCGCATCCAGTGCCAGTTTCGGATCAATGCAGAGGTTTTCCACCAGGATCCGCCCCATGGCTTTCACCGGATCGGGAAGACCATCCTCCA
>OJJG01000094.1_pt1 | contig 16612 bp, 10 predicted proteins | sample 1596291 | NCBI WGS metagenome assembly OJJG01 (sample SAMEA4350149, study PRJEB24818) | metagenome | biome: human; feature: gut; material: faeces | place: Denmark | collected 2013-09 | reverse complement strand
TAAAACCCATAACCGCAATGATGGCAAAAAGGACTTTCCAGTGCACAAAGTGCATCAGAGCTGCGCCGGAAAGCGGGCCAATAATCGGCGCAATCAGTACGATGGAGGTGATAATCGCCATCAACTTAATCCCTTTTGTCTGTCCGAACGCCTCCTGCACCGTGACATAACCAACGGTAGCAATAAAACAGATACTGGTGCCCTGAATTGCACGCGCGATAAGAAACTGTGTCATAGACGTGGTGAACATTGTCGCAGCGCAGGCAAGGGTAAATATTAGCGCCCCGGTAATCAGCACCGGCCTGCGGCCAATCCTGTCGGAAAGTGGCCCCAGCAGCCACTGCAACGCCATACCGCCAGCGAGATAGAGACTGACGGCTGCCGGGGCCAGACTGACATCGGCATTAAAATCACGGACCACATTAATGATCCCCGGCTGGATCAGATCCGTCGACAGGTACGCGGCAAAGTCATACAAAATCAACGCCATCGGGAAAAACAGCGTGGCGGCATGGCGGGCAAAAAAACGTGGCATAACAAACAACTCCTTGTCCGGAGAACCCCAATGGGGAAAACGAAATTCAATACCGTCGGTAATGACGAAAGGCAGGCGAGAAGGACAAATGTACTGAATTTCATGTAATCAACCACTCTGCCTGTGAACACACAGACAGAGAAATACCTTCTGATTCCAGGTCAGAATGTATAACGATTACAAATAGTCATCAGCACATTACACCTCTTGAATTGATGGGTTGCATAGAAAATATACACCTTAAGTGTAATTAAAATTTGCGGTTAATCAAAAGAGCGCGGTGGAAAGGGGAATATCTGCCGGGTACAGGAAATGTAAAACGCGAGCCTGTTTCCGGAAAAATGTATCGTTTGCAGACGAACAAAAATAGCCTGGAAAGCGCCTCGGGGAACGAGAAATTGCCGGGTGAGAATGGTTTTGTTAGTCGCTAAAGTCGGGCCATCTTATCAACAGGTGACGGATCGCCATGACAAACTTCACGACCAGCACGCCGCATGACGCATTGTTTAAATCTTTTCTCACGCATCCGGATACCGCGCGGGATTTTATGGAGATCCACTTACCTAAAGATTTACGTGAACTGTGCGATCTCGACAGCTTAAAACTTGAATCCGCCAGCTTTGTCGATGAAAAATTGCGGGCGCTACATTCCGATATTCTGTGGTCGGTAAAGACCCGCGAAGGCGATGGCTATATTTATGTGGTGATTGAACATCAGAGCCGCGAGGATATTCATATGGCCTTTCGCCTGATGCGCTATTCTATGGCGGTGATGCAGCGCCATATCGAGCATGATAAACGCCAGCCGCTACCGCTGGTCATCCCGATGCTGTTTTATCACGGTAGCCGTAGTCCTTACCCCTGGTCCCTGTGCTGGCTGGACGAATTTGCCGACCCGACTACCGCACGGAAAGTTTATACCGCCGCGTTCCCGCTGGTGGATGTCACTGTCGTGCCAGACGACGAGATTGTGCAGCACCGCAGAGTCGCTCTGTTGGAGTTGATCCAAAAGCATATTCGCCAGCGCGATCTGATGGAGCTTATCGATCAACTGGCAGTATTACTGGTTACAGGGTGCGCTAATGACAGCCAGATAACCGCGCTGTTAAATTACATTTTACTGACTGGCGATGAAGCGCGTTTTAAGGCGTTTATCAGCGAACTTACCAGGCGAATGCCACACCACAGGGAGCGAATAATGACAATTGCAGAGCGAATTCATAATGATGGATGGCTGTTGGGAAGGGAGAAAGGGAAAGAAGAAGGGGAACAGCGCCTCCTCCGATTGTTGTTGCAGAATGGGGCAGATCCTGAATGGATACAAAAGATTACCGGACTTTCGGCAGAGCAAATGCAGGCATTAGAGCAGCCCTTGCCTGAAAGCAAGCGCGAACCATGGATCGAATACTAATCAGAGGCTGATGACAAACGCAAAGCAGCCTGATGTGCTACGCTTATCAGGTCTACATAACCCATTAAATATATTGAACTTTAAAAATTTTGTAGACCTGGTAAGGCGTTCACATAGCATCCGGCATGAACAAAGCGCACTTTGCCTAAGCCATGCTGTAACGTGGCGATGACCCTGCAAAGATAAAACGAGTTACAGGCGATTCGTGAGAGTAAATCAGGGGCCTCGGCACTAATTCGAATTTATTCCATTGCCCGATACACGGCATCGCCAATTTGCTTTAGTGCTTCGCGATAGGTTTCGCTGAGCGGCAAAGCGCAGTTGATGCGCAGACAATTACGGTATTTGCCGGAAGCCGAGAAAATCGAGCCTGCTGCCACCTGGATTTTCATGCGGTACAGCTGCCGCGCGACGCAGACCATATCGACCTGTTCAGGCAATTCGATCCACAGTAAAAATCCGCCTTTCGGGCGCGTAATACAGATTTCGCAGGGAAAATATTCCCGTATCCAGCAGGTATAAAGCGCCAGATTGCGCTGATAAGTCTGCCGCATCCGCCGGATATGGCGATGATAGTGACCTTCCAGCACAAACGTTGCCGCCGCCATTTGCGTGGACGGCACATTAAAGCTGCTGATGGCGTATTTCATATGCATCAGTTTATCGTGATAACGCCCCGGTGCGACCCAACCCACGCGCAGGCCTGGTGCAATGCTTTTACTGAACGAGCTGCACAACAGCACTCGCCCGTCGATATCCCAGGAATGAATGGTCCGCGGGCGCGGATACTCCGTTGCCAGTTCGCCGTAGACATCATCTTCAAAAATCACAATATCATGACGCTGAGCGAGAGAGAGAACGGCCCGTTTGCGCGCGTCCGGCATAATAAATCCCAGCGGATTATTACAGTTTGGCACCAGAATGATGCCTTTAATCGGCCACTGTTCCAGCGCCAGTTCCAGCGCTTCAACGCTGATGCCAGTTTCTGGATCGGTTGGGATTTCAATCACTTTCACGCCCATACCGCGCAGCATCTGCATCGAACCGTAATAACAGGGGGATTCGACCGCGACAATATCGCCCGGTTTACACACCGCCATTAACGCCAGCGACATCGAGTTATGGCAGCCGCTGGTGATAATGATGTCATCGGCGGTGACCACCGAGCCGCTGTCGAGCATCAGGCGGGCAACCTGCTCACGCAATACCCGCTGACCGGCTAACAAGTCATAACCGAGAACGGTTTGCAGATTATGCTGCACCACCCGGCTTAGCTCCCGCCACAGCGGTTTCAGGCTGGGCGTTTCGACATCCGGCGTGCTTTTGCTTAACGGAACAATGGAACTGTCGCTATGCGCTTCCAGCATATCCAGCACCTGATCCCACTGGGTAATTTCCACCGGACGCTGCACCGGACGCGTCATTGGTGGCACTGGCGGCTGGGCTTTACGTTGTGCGACAAAATAACCCGAACGCGGCTGTGGGGTGATGAGCTTCATCGTCTCCAGCGTCTGATACGCCTGCTGCACGGTGCTGATGCTGACGCCGTGCTCCTGGCTTAAGCTGCGCACCGACGGCAATTTCTCCCCGTGACGATACAGCCCTTGCTCAATCCGCTCGGCAAGTAGAGTCGCCAGATGTTGATAACGCGTCATGCTGTATTCCTTATTTGGACCATACAGAGAGAAAAACCGGTACAGATGAGGCTAAAAAACCGGATGCAGATGCTGTTTTAACCTGTCTGTATGTTAAATAAAACTAATATTTGCATCTGTATTGTGAACTGCCAGAAGACGGATGATGAAGCCTCTGAAAGATGAGGAGGCAGCAGATGGAATTTCACGAAAACAAAGCCAAAACGCCGTTTATCGGCCTAGTGCAACTCTGGCAGGAGGTGAGGCGTTGGCGGCGGCAAATGCAGACCCGACGAGTGTTACAGCAGATGAGTGATGAACGGTTGAGGGATATCGGGTTACGCAGGGAGGATGTGGAGTGAGGGGGGATATAAATTTATATAATAAAACGTTTTTATGTTTTTAAATTAAGTTATAAAAATTTTCCCGAGACTATTCATCAATAGGTATGGAGTGTACAGGAATATCTTCTTCACTAACCTCTTTAAACTCATGTCGATAATGGTCAAAAAACGCACAGTGATTACTTGTGTTTTTTGACTGACTTTACAACTCTCATTATTCGCTATTGTGAAGTTTCTCTAATTGTTTTATATCCTGGAAAGTTAAATGTTAGTTACTGCATACTTTTTTATTTTTTGAGATTTATTTTCATTTGAAATTATAAAGTCAGGTGATAAATGAGTTGTGATTAATAGATAGTTGATATCATTTTTATCTAAAATTGATTTATGGTGCCGACCTGAAAAATTAGCTATTGCCGCCTGATTAATTATACGATATTTTTAAAGGTTTTCTTTCAAATTAGAAATATTCTGGGGTTTTGTTTTTGTATCTTTTATCTCTAAGGAGCTTGCTTTGGGTCAATCAGAATACATTTCATGGGTAAAATGTACTTCCTGGCTAAGTAACTTTGTGAATCTTAGAGGGTTGAGACAACCGGATGGCCGTCCTCTTTATGAATATCATGCAACCAATGATGAATATAACCAATTAACGCAGCTACTCCGTGCAGTCGGTCAATCACAATCTAATATATGTAATAAGGACTTTGCTGCCTGTTTTGTTCTTTTTTGCTCTGAGTGGTACCGCAGGGATTATGAACGGCAATGCGGATGGACGTGGGACCCTATATATAAAAAAATAGGGATTTCATTTACCGCCACAGAGCTTGGTACCATCGTACCGAAAGGGATGGACGATTACTGGCTGCGCCCAATTCGATTTTATGAATCTGAACGACGCAATTTTCTCGGAACATTATTCAGTGAAGGTGGTTTACCTTTCCGGTTACTCAAAGAATCAGACAGTCGCTTTCTGGCTGTTTTCTCCAGGATCCTTGGACAATATGAGCAAGCAAAGCAGTCAGGTTTTTCTGCCCTTTCGCTGGCAAGAGCCGTCATAGAAAAATCAGCGCTGCCAACTGTTTTTAGCGAAGATACTTCTGTAGAACTTATCAGTCATATGGCTGATAACCTCAATTCCTTAGTACTTACTCACAACCTAATAAATCACAAAGAACCAGTACAACAGCTTGATAAGGTTCACCCTACCTGGCGAAGCGAGTTTCCAATACCGTTAGATGATGAAACAGGAACGCATTTTTTGAATGGACTGCTATGCGCAGCCTCTGTAGAGGCTAAGCCTCGACTACAAAAAAATAAGAGTACGCGTTGCCAATTCTATTGGTCAGAAAAGCATCCAGATGAGCTTAGGGCGATAGTATCTCTCCCTGACGAAGTTTCCTTTCCTGTAACAAGCGAGCCGTCAACTACGCGCTTTGAACTTGCCATTTGTGAAGATGGTGAGGAAGTCTCTGGCCTTGGGCCAGCTTATGCTTCCCTGGAAAACAGACAGGCAACAGTTCGATTACGTAAAAGCGAAGTGAGATTTGTCAGGCAAAATCCATCGGCAGGTTTGTCGTTAGTGGCTCGTGCTGGAGGGATGATTGTTGGGAGCATTAAACTTGATGACAGTGAAATTGCCATTGGTGAGGTGCCGTTAACCTTCATCGTTGATGCAGATCAATGGCTGTTACAGGGACAGGCCTCCTGTAGTGTGCAAAGCAGCGATGTTCTGATTGTGCTCCCTCGGGACAATAGTACTGTTGCTGGTTTTGATGGCCAATCGAGTGCAGTAAACGTATTAGGACTTGTCGCTATGACTCTGGCGGTTGCTCTGCGTCAGGCGCTAGCGGGCGTTCTGGGTATCTCCGGCGCAGAACTCGGCTATTCTGTACGCCCGGTCAGACTGGAGGATGGGCAATCGGTATTAGCCGTTCAGCTTTATGATGTGATCAGCGGTGGTGCAGGTTTTGCCTCCAGCGCACCGGTACACATTGAAGCTATTTTGCAGGGAATGGTGAAACAGTTAGGTTGCCGCCATTGTGATACTGCATGTAGTGAATGCCTGCTTGATTCCCAGACTCGCCACGATCACGATTTGCTGGATCGCAAAGCGGCGCTGGCCTGGCTTGGCGATGACTTCACGTATTACATCGGTTTACCGGATGAAGAGACATTCTCGCTGCCGGATGCCCGCTACTGCCCTGGCGCTATTGGCGATACGATTCGCCGGGCGATTAACGAAGGCGCTGAAAAGCTCACCCTGTGGATGACCGGCGCGCCCAATGAGTGGGATTTATACGCCCGTCAGTTCCGCGCGGCGGTTCAGAGCTATCGGCTAAAAGACAACGTCGAGGTCGATCTTGTTATACCTGCGGGAGTGGATGACCCGGATCTGTTGTATGAACTATCGCAATTTACTGCGCTGGGTGTGCGGCTGTGCCATGTTGAACAGGATCTGCAATTGCCGATCGTTGCCCAGGTTACCTTTGCCGATCGCGTGATGACGCTGGCTTCTCGCAGCCAGCAGGCAACGATTCCGGGGCCGGAGTGGCACCTGAATGACGAACTGGTGGTGCGTAGTCTCGGTTATAAAACGGTAGAACTGAACGAGTTTATTCTGCCGGCTAAAGCCGCCAACGCTGTCGAGCGGGTCAAAGACATTCAGATCCACAAACAGTTGAATGGACCACTTTCGCAGTTTGGACAACGCTTCTGGGACGTGCTGTTTAACGACCATGAAGAAGCACAGTCACTGATGAATAACACGCGAATTACCGGCGTTCACTATACCGATCGCTATCTGCAAAACCCGGTTGCGCTGGCGTTGTTGGGATCAATTCTGAGACCGCTAAAAACAAAGCTGACCGATGGCGCTGAAGTGGCGCTGGATACGCTGTTTAAAGATAAAGAGCGCCCCGGTAACCGGCCTTTCCATGACTGGATGAGCATAGCGGATTTTCAGGATTTCGCTGATCAGTGGTTTGCTGCTGCGCTGGGCAGGCCGATAGAACTAACGGTGTTCGACTCGCCGCGCGATATCCCTCACCATCGTAAACTGACGGTGACTTTTGAGGATGGTCAGGTTTTGAAGATCCGCTTCGATCAGGGGATGGGCTACTGGCGTATCAACTTTGCATCGCAATGGCATTACTTTGACTTCCGCGATGACGTTTCTTTCCAGTTAGTCAAAATGGCTCAGGCCTGCAATGAAGGAAATGTGGCCAACAGCGAAGAGAGCTGGGCAACGGATGTGCTGGTGGAGGTGAGCGCCTCCTGATGATGTGCCGCTCCCGATGTGGTGTCGGGAGCGTTTTTCCATTCAGGCAACTTTCTGTTTACCGGCAATCACCCCAATAAATTCCTGCACCTGCTTTTGTTTACGCGCCGACAGCTTGCACACCCTGCACAGCGACTGCATCAGTTCGCTCTCTTCGGCGGCGGGTGGTTGAGCGGTGAGGACGATGCAGCCTTCCATCACTTTGACATCTACCGCCGTGCCGGTGGCAAAACCGGCGGCTTCCAGCCACTGACCTTTCAGGGTGATGGCGGGAATATGCGCGTGATCCGGGTAGCGGCTCGCATAACCGACGGTGACATGACGGTTATTTGCCGGAGAGACTTCTGCTTCGAACGGTTGTGCAATAGAATACGTGTCAGTCATAACTGCTATTCTCCGATAATAGTGATTGTGATGAGCGGTGCGGGTGTGTTGGCGCACATCCGCACCGCGCTAAATACCTGGATATATCATCAGTAAATACAGGGAAAGTCCAGCTAAAAATAGAATAAAATGGTCAGTTCCTGGAATGATTTAAATATATTTATGTGAGTTATGATTGGCGTGAAATAATAAAAGGCGCACCGGAAAGGTGCGCCAGAAAATAATGATCAGGATTTTTTACGCGAGGCTTTTTTACCTCCGCTGGCTGCGCGTTCAGCTTTGATTTTTTCCAGCAACGCGGCGGCGCTGTTTTCTCCGCTGATTAATTCCGGGTTTTCGGCCCGCCACTGGGCGGTGAGTTCACCACGGAACGCTTTTGCCAGGATGGATTGCGTCAGGTTGTTAACGCGGGCTAAGGCGTTGTTGACCTGTTTTTCTATGGTGTCTGCGTAGGCGAAGAGCTGCTCGACGCGGCGAACGATTTCGTGTTGTTCGGGGAGTGGAGGAACAGTTATTGGGTATGCAATTAATTTCTGTGCATTAATATTTGATTGACTGACCCCATCAGATTTTACTGAGTAGCAATATTGCCTCCCCAAAATGCTATTTAAATGGTAGTTAAGATAGTCAGGGTTTAAATCAGGTAAACATTGAACCCTAATCAAATAACCTGCATAAATAGCTGGTTGCTCTGATTTATATATGGCTGTTTTCCCGACAAGTTCAGGACTATTTGTACGATTGAATAATACATCATTGTACTCAAGTTTATACTTTTCAATTTCTATGGTATCTGAAGTATAGACTAGATCCGTCCAGTCCAATTTTCCGCCCTGAAGATTGCCCATTCTTAATACAGGAATGAGTCCTTCTTTATTAGACTTAGATGACGTTCCATAACTTGGTTTTTTTATAAATTCCCCAAGTTTGCCTTCTATCCACCCAGACAGGCTCGAATTATCTCTCCAGTCTTCAGTTAGTTTTCCACTTACCGCGGCACCCAGCACCGCCTGACGAAAACGTTTCAGGATTTGTGGGATTTGCTCAAGACGTGCTTTGGTGCTCTCTACCTGCGCCAGCAGCGTATCGAGTTTTTCAGCGATGATTTTTTGTTCTGAAATTGGAGGAAGTTGTATTTCCCAAGCCTCCATTCCAGCTTTGGTAATATGTGGCATTGCCACGCCGTGAGCCGATGCTTTAAGTGCCTCTGTAATATTCAATAATGCATAATAAGCAAATTGCTTATTAAGTGCAGGGGATGTTTCAATCTTCCAAATATGGTAGTGATAAATTAGTTTATGATCCCACTTCGACCAATATGGACCAAATGTTGCTGACCAAGCATATAGGAGATCATTTTTATAGCAATATTTATCTTCCTGTAGCTCTAAGTTGGAATAAAACCATTTATTCCCTCCATTCAAATTTTGAATTCTGAGAATAGGAACACCTTCTGTGAGCATTTCTTCTTTCTTATATGCTCTGCCATTGATGAGGGTCAAAACATCACCCAACTGGCATATTTGCCAATTTTTACTCATTCCTTCACCCCACCAAACGCTTCTTCCAGCAACTGACGCTGTGCATCCGCCTCATCGCTCGCCCCCAGTTCACGCATCAGCGCATCCAGTTCACCCAGCGCCTGTACCAGTTCGCCCATCGCTTCTGCCGCTAATACATCCGGCTCTGGCAGGTTGTCGGCGTCAATGCTGTCTTTATCTTTCAGCCAGGAGATATCCAGCGAATCGGATTTCGCGGAGCGGATCCACTCGCGGCTGAACTTGCGCCAGCGGCTGGTAGCCAGATGCTGATCGGTATTTTTGTTCTCTTCGCTGTCGGCAACTTCCGTCTCTTCGGCGTTAAAACTCCATTCCCCTTCAGTACGCGGGCTTAAGCCGTGGGGATCTTCGCCATACACGCGCTCAAACGGCTGCAAATGCTCGTCGGTAAACGGCGTGCGTTTACCAAAGCTCGGCATATTGGTCCGCAGGTCGTACACCCACACGTCGTCGGTGCAGTTCTTATCCTGATGCGGGTTCGCCACAGTGCCTTTGGTAAAGAACAGCACGTTGGTCTTCACGCCCTGCGCGTAAAAAATACCGGTCGGCAGACGCAGAATGGTGTGCAGATGACACTTATCCATCAGGTCACGACGGATGTCGGTGCCTTTGCCGCCTTCAAACAACACGTTATCTGGCACCACCACCGCCGCACGACCGCCGGGATGCAGCGTTTCGATAATATGCTGCATAAAGCACAGCTGTTTGTTGCTGGTCGGGTGAACAAAGGTGCGGGTAATGTTGGTGCCTGCGGCGCTGCCAAACGGCGGGTTAGTGGCGACAATATGCGCCTTCGGCAGGTTTTCACCGTCGCTGCCCAGGGTGTTGCCCAGACGGATTGCGCCGCCGTGGTCGAGGTTGCCTTCAATATCGTGCAGCAGGCAGTTCATCAGCGCCAGACGACGGGTGCCGGGCACCAGTTCGAGGCCGATAAACGCGCGGTGGATCTGGAAATCCTGTGTGTCGCCATCAAGGTCGTCCAGATCGTTAGTCTGCGACTTAACGTAGCGGTCGGCTTCAATCAAAAAGCCCGCCGTACCCGCTGCCGGGTCCTGCACCACTTCACGCGGCTGCGGTTTCAGCAGATGAATAATGGTTTTAATCAGCGGACGCGGGGTGAAGTACTGGCCCGCGCCAGACTTGGTTTCGTTCGCGTTCTTCTGCAACAGCCCTTCGTACATATCGCCGAAGTCATCGCGCGACTTACCGTGCGCACCGTTGTACCAGTCCAGTGAATCCATATTGCTGACCAGTTCGGTCAACTGTTTTGGCTGGGTAATGGTGGTGTTGACGTTCTGGAACACCGCCTGCACCAGCTTTTGATTGTCGGCGCCCAGATGTACCAGCAGGTTACGGTAGAACTGCAACTGCTCCTGACCGATACGGGATTTCAGGTCGTCCCAGCGGTAGCCTTCCGGCAGGTATTCCGCTTCCTGTCTGGTTTCTTTACACATTTTCAAAAACAGCAGCGAGGCGAGTTCATTGACGTAGTTTTGATAGGAAACGCCGCCATCGCGCAGGTTGTCGCACAGCTTCCACAGCTTGGCGACCAGATCGTTATTGTTCATTGTGAGTTCCGTAAATTAAGCAGCGGCCCAAATTTATTGGGCCGCATAAGAATAAATTGCCGAGGGTAATATACACAAAATCATTCAGGTTGCATCAAGGCGGCAAGTGAGTGAATCCCCGGGAGCGTACAGAAGTACGTGACCGGGGTGAACGAGCGCAGCCAACGCAGAGGCAGCCTGAAGGATGAAGTGTATACGTGTCAGGCCAGCTCGTCCCAGATATAATCGCTGAATTTATCGAGCAGGTTGTCGAGATTATCGTCAAAGGTTCTTTGCAGCATCGCCTTCCCGCCGCGACGGTGGAAGTTGCCGGTTTTGAAGACATCGTCGTCGAGCACCACTTTCTCTTTCAGCGCCTGTGCTAAACGATCGAGCCAGCTTAATTGCTCGCTGCTCCAGTCGTTTTCGCCCTTGATGCGCGTCAGCGCGTGATCGACACGTTCCTCAAACGGTTTCAGCGCATCGCCCACCGCAGCGCGGCGAATATGTCCAATCAACCGGGCGGCAATATCTTCATTACGCGTCTCTTTCCACGCTTTGCGCAGGGAAGATTCCTCAAAGTGCTGGCGGTCAAACCACTCCTGGAGTTCGACCAGCCCTTTACGGGTGAGATCGCGCGGGCGATTGATCACCGCCTGCAATGCCGGTTGCGCGTTCGGGGAACGTTGCACCAGCGAGTCAAAGGCTTCGAGGAAATCCTGCGGCGTGTCGTAATCACCGTACAGCGATTTTACGCTCAACACTTCATCGTCGATATCGAGGAAGATCGGCGCATCATTCAGGTTATTGATATCAGTTTTCAGCTTTTCCAGGCGGGCGATAAAGCCAGGCAGCTTGTTAAAGACTTCGGCGCTCCAGTGCGGCCCTTTTTCCCGCAGGCGCGAGGCGAAGCCGTTAAAGCCCACCCCCGCCGCGTCCTGGCATAGCTCATCCAGACGACGCACCTGTTTATCTATCGTTTCGCTGCGGTCACGGTTAAACGTGGCCAGGCCGATGATGCGCTGGAGCTTCGCCACCAGTTGTTCATGGCTGTGCTCGGCAAAACTGCGGCCATCCGCTTCGGTGATTTTATAGGTTTCTGAATCGGTAATTTCGTTGACCAGCGTTTGCAGCTCCACCTTAGGACGCACCACCACCGGACGCATGGTGTCGACGCTCTCCAGCGTGCTGTATATATCGACGCAGTCGAAAATCTTAAAGCTGGTTTTATTCACGTCCGGGCACAAGCGCGTGGCGCGGCCTTTCATCTGCTCGTACAGAATACGGCTGCGTACTTTACGCAGGAACACGATGTTACAGATCGACGGAATATCGACGCCGGTCGTCAGCAGGTCGACGGTTACCACAATATTGGGCAGCCGCTCTTTATTGAAGCGGGTGATCATGGTCTGCACTTTGCGCGCGTCTTTATCGGCATCACCGGTGATCTTGATTATCGCGTCGTGCTCCAGTTGCGGATACTTTTTCTTGAACGCGGTACGCAACTCTTCCACCACCATATCGGCATGGGCATTGGTGACGCAGAAGACCAGCGTTTTTTGCGACCCGGTCGGGTCAAGGTAGTTGGTGAGTTCGTTACAGACGGCGCGGTTAAACGCCGGGATCACCAGGCCACGGTTAAAGTCGGCGACCTCAAAATCCTGATCGTCTTCCAGGGTGTCGTTGATTACTTCCCCCTGCGGGCTGATGCGCTCTACCTGTTCGCCTTTGGAGAGATAAACACCCTCCTGTGCGTTGCGGGTGGTGATCTGAATTGGTGGATCCTGGTCGATCAGAAAACCGTCGATAACCGCGGTACGGTAGGTATAACGGTAAACCGGCTCGCCGAAAATCTGCACCGTATGCAACGCCGGGGTGGCGGTGAGGGCGATTTTTATCGCATCGAAGTGATCGAGAATGCGACGGTAGGCAGAGACATAATCCAGCTGGCTGCGGAACTGTAGTTCGCCTTCGGTCTGCTCTTTATCGAGAATATAGCCGCGATGCGCTTCATCGACGACGATACAGTCGTAACGGGCCACCGGCATCGGTTCATCTGATTGCAGGGTGCGTTTCACCAGCGACTGTACGGTGGCAACGTGAATTTTGGTGCTGTCTTCCGGGAATTTATCCGTCAGCCCTTTAATGTCGAAAATGCTGTTGAAGGTGTCGCCGTTAATACGCGTATCTTCAAACGCCCCCAGCGCCTGCTCGCCAAGAGAACGGCGATCCACAAGGAAGAGAATGCGTTTAAAACGCTGGGACTGGATCAGGCGGAACATCATGGCAATTGCGGTGCGGGTTTTACCGGTACCGGTCGCCATCGCCAGCAGGATCTCTTGTTGACCCTTGACGATTGCCTTTTCCACCGCGCGGACGGCATCTTCCTGATAATAACGCAGGCCCAGCTCGCTCATGCCGGGATTATCGGCAAACCACTGATTCTGTTTTTGCGGTTCGCTGCCGAGCATTTCCAGCAGCTCTTCCGGGCGATGCCACTCGGGTAAGGCTTTCGACATATTGCGGGTATCACGCACGTCGCGATACCAGATGCCACTTTTAGTCTTCATTGCTGCGCGGTATTCGCGCCCGTTGGTGGAGTAGCAGAAGGGGATTTTAAACCGTTGTTGGCCGCTGGAGTCCTGCCAGCTAGTTTCATACTCCGGCACCGCTTCATGCACTTCATCCGGTGAGTAGTGCTCAAGCAAGGTTTCCCGCAGGAAGCCATTATCGAAGCATTTACTGTAGCGATACGACTCATTGAGCTTGCCGGGAACGTCGATATTTTTACGTTTCGCCTCTACCACCGCGATGGGTTTGAGGCCGACAAACAGCACATAATCCGCAAAGCCCTGTTTACCCGTTTCATCTTTCCCGGTCGGCCATTCGGCAATGGCTTTATTGACGCCGGGTTCCGGGCGCGCGCCTTTGGAGAAGCGCAGGGTTTTGCTATCGGCCTGCCAGCCTGCTTTACGCAGTTGCGCATCAATCAGGAAGCGGCTCTCTTCTTCGCTAAGGTTGAGTGTGCGCTTGATGGCCTGATCGGTAATTTCTTTGTGGTAAGCCTTACGTTCCTGTTCAGTCTGTTTGGCCAGTTCCGCGTTCTTCTCGGCGAGCTGTGCTTCCAGCGCCGCAAGGCGAGCCTGGGTTTGCGCTTCTGTTTCCTGCTGTTTGCCTTCCAGAATAGCGATATAGCCGTTCAGGGCAACCAGCTTCTGCTGTTGCGCTTCGACTTCTGCCTGAGTCTGCGCTTTTTCTCGCACCTGCTGTTCAAGCTGTTGTTTTAGCGTCAGCACTTCCTGGTGATAGAGGTTCTCGCCACGTTCTGGTAACACAAACACCGGCACCGGGAAGTCATAATCTTTAGTGACCAGACGGTAGTACCAGACAGCCAGGCGGAACCCGAGTCGCAGGCACATCTGGGCATCGTCGAGATCGTTGTGATATTCGTGCACCGCCTGGTTACCAATGCGGCGTAATTTGTGAAATACAGAGAGAATGTTGTCATCAACGAAGGCGATTTTGCCGAGTTCGCGCAGGAGATCGTGTTGATTCTCACAAGGGGGGATGTTGAGTAACAGACCAAGATGTTTCGCTGTGGCTTCGCCAAACATACGCATTTTAATTAGCGTCGTATTGGGATCATCCGGGTAGTTATTTTCCGCCGCACAGGCGATGGCATAAGTGAAGTCGTTGACGCCCTTCAGGAATTCGAAGTTGGATTTATTCATCATTGTTATTAATCCATTGCTGTGTGGGCCTGTCCAAATATTTAAGGCCCATAACGTCTTATCTTAGCTTTCTGTACCTTTCCGGACAATGACCGGAGTCACAGCAACTGACTCATTTCTAACGTGTTCGTCTATTTTGGTAGTGTTATAGTAGCCGAAAAACATCTACCTGATTCTGCAAGGATGTACTATGACGGTTCCTACCTATGACAAATTTATTGAACCTGTTCTGCGTTATCTGGCGACAAAACCGGAAGGTGCAGCCGCGCGTGATGTTCATGAGGCTGCCGCGGATGCATTAGGACTGGATGACAGCCAGCGAGCGAAAGTCATTACCAGCGGACAACTTGTTTATAAAAATCGTGCAGGCTGGGCACATGACCGTTTAAAACGTGCCGGGTTGTCGCAAAGTTTGTCGCGTGGCAAATGGTGCCTGACTCCTGCGGGTTTTGACTGGGTTGCGTCTCATCCCCAGCCAATGACGGAGCAGGAGACGAACCATCTGGCCTTCGATTTTGTGAATGTCAAACTTAAGTCACGGCCGGATGCCGTCGATTTAGATCCGAAAGCCGACTCTCCCGATCATGAAGAACTAGCAAAGAGCAGCCCGGACGATCGGTTAGATCAGGCGCTAAAAGAGCTTCGTGATGCGGTGGCTGATGAGGTTCTGGAAAACTTATTGCAGGTTTCTCCTTCGCGCTTTGAAGTCATTGTTCTGGATGTTTTACATCGCCTGGGGTATGGCGGCCACCGTGATGATTTGCAGCGTGTTGGCGGTACTGGAGATGGTGGCATCGATGGTGTGATATCGCTTGATAAACTTGGCCTGGAGAAAGTTTATGTTCAGGCAAAACGTTGGCAGAACACTGTAGGCAGGCCAGAATTACAGGCATTTTACGGCGCACTGGCTGGGCAAAAGGCGAAACGTGGGGTGTTTATTACCACTTCTGGATTTACGTCTCAGGCGCGTGACTTTGCTCAATCCGTCGAGGGTATGGTGTTGGTTGATGGGGAACGCCTGGTGCACTTAATGATCGAAAACGAAGTAGGGGTTTCTTCACGTTTGTTGAAGGTGCCGAAACTGGATATGGACTATTTTGAGTGAAATATCAGGCCGGATGCGGCTGCGCCTTATCCGGCCCATAACCCCTTACTTCCTCAACCCCGCAAACGCCGCCCGAATCTCATCCTCCGGCAACTGAATCCCGATAAACACCATCGTGCTATGCGGTTTTTCATCGCCCCACGGTCTGTCCCAGTCGGCGCTGTAGAGGCGCTGGACGCCCTGGAACAGCAGGCGGTTAGCTTCGCCGTCAATCCACAGCATCCCTTTGTAACGCAGCAGTTTATCCGCCGATTCCAGCAGCAGGTTTTCCATCACGCGGGAAACTTCGCTGATATCTACCGGGTAATCCAGTTCCACCACAATCGACGAAATATCGTTTTGTTTATCCGCGATAAAGTGGAAACGCGGTTTGGTGCTGACGACGTTCTCTTCCAGCATAAAACCGTTGGTGTTGAACAGCAGGCCCAGGTCGATGTCGCCGTGGGTAACGGTGTAGACCGGTGCACGGGCGTTGATGCGCGCCAGGCGTTCGCGCAGTTTTTCTGCTTCGCCTGCGACGTCGGTTTTAGTCAGCAGAATACGGTCGGCGTAGCCAACCTGTGACTGGGCGATGGTGAACTGGTTCATCTGCTCATCGGCATGTACCGCATCCACCAGCGCAATCACGCCGTCCAGCAGGTAACGCTGGCATAAAATCTCATGGGAGAAAAAGGTCTGAATAATCGGGCCGGGATCGGCCATGCCGGTGCATTCAATGACCAGACGGTCGAACTGAATATTGCCCTTGTCGAGATTATCCAGCAGGTCGAGTAGCGCGTCCTCCAGCTCGTTGGAGCGCGAACAGCAGATGCAGCCGTTGGTCAGCGTTTTGATCTGCGTGGCGCGGTCACCAATCAGTTGATCATCAACGGAGACTTCGCCGAATTCGTTTTCAATCACGGCAATCTTGTAGCCGTGTTGTTCGTTAAGAATATGGCGCAGCAGGGTGGTTTTGCCCGCGCCTAAAAAACCGGTGAGTAGGGTAACTGCAATCGGGTTCATGCTCTCTCCATTAACAACAGCGCATACCGCCTTTACCATCGCCGCCGTAGCGCGCGTTCTGGCGTTCGCGGAAGAATTCT
>OJJG01000093.1_pt1 | contig 16616 bp, 19 predicted proteins | sample 1596291 | NCBI WGS metagenome assembly OJJG01 (sample SAMEA4350149, study PRJEB24818) | metagenome | biome: human; feature: gut; material: faeces | place: Denmark | collected 2013-09 | reverse complement strand
GCCTGACACTGGTCTTCTTCGGTATTCGTCCGTTGGTGAAACATCTGGTTCGCACCCAACAGCAGCCGGATATGGAAATGGGTGAGACTGAAGAAGAGCTGGAGCCCACAGTCGGATTGTCCATGCGCAGGGATGACGATGATCCCCAGCTGACGTCTGCTCTTTCAAATAGTCTGATCCGTACTGACAACAAGATGGAGCCCCAGTTCTCGTCACTCGATATGGAGTCGTTGCCGGAACCGGGATCCGAGCTGGAGGTTCAGCTCAAGCATTTGCAGTTGCTGGTTGAAAAAGATACCGCCCGGGTGGCGGAGGTTGTCAGAGCATGGGTGAGTGGCAATGAACAGCGTTAACTTGAATCAGAGTGCCGTTGATATCGATATCGACAACCTTGAGAAGGCCGCCATCTTGTTGCTGAGCATGGGGACCGAGTCTGCTGCCAAGGTAATGCAAAAGCTTTCCCGTGACGAAGTGCAGCGTTTGATCTCCAAGATGGCCTCTCTCTCTGGCGTCAGCTCGATGGAAGCCAAGTGGACGTTGCAGCAGTTCTTCAATCACTACCGTGAGCAGAGTGGAATTGGCAGTGCCTCACGGGAGTATCTGGAACAGACGCTCGATCTTGCTCTGGGGCAACGACTCTCCCGTAGTCTGCTCGACAGTCTGTACGGCGATGTGATGAGTCAGGATATCCAGCGCCTGCAGTGGGTGCCTGCCGATGTGCTGGCCCGTTTCTTCCGCAACGAGCATCCCCAGATGCAGGCTGTGCTGCTGGCCTTCCTGCCGCCCCAGACTGCGTCCGCCGTGCTTGATGCCTTGCCCGGCTCGGTGCATGACGATTTGCTGGTGCGCGTCGCCAGTCTCAGCAGTGTCAGTGAACATGTGCTGGGTGAGCTCAGGCTGACACTGGATCGCTGTCTCACCTACGTGGCAGATCAATCCGGTGCCAAGGTAAACGGGGTACGGCAGGTAGCCGATATTCTCAACCGTTATCAGGGGGACAAGGAGCAGATGCTCTCCCTGTTGCGCGAACACGACGGTGACATGGCGCTGGAGATCGAGAAGAACATGTTCGATTTCATGGCGTTGCGCCGTCAGAGCGACGACACCTTGCAACGTTTGGTACAGGAGCTGCCCAGCGAATTGCTGGCATTGGCTCTTAAGAACACCGAAACCAGCTTCCGCAAGGTGGTGTTGGGTGCCATGCCGAAGCGGATGGCTCAGGCGCTGGACGATCAGATCCAGAACCAGGGCAGTGTCTCTTTGCGCAAGGTCGAGCAGGCAAGGGAAGAGGTCATGCAACTGGTCCGCGAGTTGGTGGAGCAGGGCGAGATCGAGTTCCAGCTGTTCGAAGAGCCCACCGTCAGTTAACAGGAGGCATTCATGAGTCACAATGTGCGCAAATTGATGCCTGGGGCGACCCGTCTGTATCGTTTCCCTGCGCTCGGTCAGAGTGGGGAAGAGGCCCGGAGTCAGCAAGAACAGTTTGAATTCGGCTATCAGCAGGGGCTGGAGCAAGGTCATGACGAAGGTTATCAGGCCGGCTATCAGCAAGGGCTGACCAGCGGCCTGCAGGAAGGCGAGAGCACCGGTTTGCAACAAGGGCAAACCCGCGGGTTTGCTCAGGGCCTTTCGGAGGGGCGAGCCGCCTTCGAACAGGCAATGGTGCCGTTTGCCAAGCTGCAAGAGCAGTGGGAGTCACTGAGCCGGGCCCGGATGGCCGAGCAGAAAGAGCTGATTGCCCAGCTGGTGGCGCAGGTGGCCAAGCGGGTCATCATGGCCGAATTCACCCTCAATCCGCAGCAGGTGATGAATCAGGTCGAACAGGCGCTGGCTACCTTGCCGAGTGAATCGGAAGAGCTGGTGATCTACCTCAACGAGGGAGATCGACAGCGACTCGCCGAGCAGGGGGTGACTCGCTGCGAAGGGTGGCCATTGCAAGTTGATGCAGCACTTGGGGTAGGCGATGCCCGTATCGAAACGCGCGCAGCCGTCGTCGAGGTAAGCACCAGCTCCCGCCTGGCAACCTGTATCGAACAGCTCAACAGCTCGCTGGGCGTGCCGCAAGATGCATGAAGCCTTGCAGCAGGCTCTGACCAGTGCGCTGGACAATCTGGATGAACTGCCCGCATTTCGTCGCTTTGGCCGGTTGGTGCGAGTCACCGGCCTGACCCTCGAGGTAGTCGGCTGTCAACTGGTGATGGGGCAGCGTTGTCGTGTCAGCACGGCAAGTGGCGCCCCCTTGCTGGCCGAGGTGGTCGGTTTTAACCGGGATATCTCTTACCTGATGCCGCTGCAGCCGATGAGTGGCCTCTTCGCGGGGGCTCAGGTCGAACCGATCGATGGAGAAGAAACTGTTCGGCTTGGTCGTCATCTGCTGGGGCGGGTACTCGATGGACTGCTGCAGCCCCTCGACGGGCAGCCGTTACCCGATGTTGGTGACAGTGTCCCCCTGTTTGCTCTTCCCCCCAATCCGCTATTGCGAACCCCGGTACGTGAACCGCTGGATGTCGGTATCCGCGCCATCAATGGCCTGCTGACGGTTGGCAAGGGCCAGCGTTTGGGGCTGTTCGCCGGCTCGGGGGTCGGCAAGAGTATGTTGCTGGGCATGATGACCCGCAATACCGCAGCCCGGATTGTGGTGGTGGGACTGATTGGTGAGCGGGGCCGTGAGGTGCGCGAATTCATCGAGCACAGTCTGGGGGCGGAAGGTCTGGCTCGCGCTGTGGTCATCGCGGCGCCAGCAGATCAATCTCCCCTGATGCGGTTGCGAGCGGCCCAGCTATGCCACCGGATTGCCGAGTATTTCCGTGAGCAGGGGCAGGATGTGCTGCTGCTGATGGATTCGCTGACCCGTTATGCCCAGGCACAGCGGGAAATTGCGCTGGCCATCGGTGAACCCCCCGCGACCCGCGGCTACCCGCCCTCGGTATTCAGCATGCTGACCCAGCTGGTGGAGCGAGCCGGTAACGGCACACATCCGGATGGCAGTCTGAGTGCGTTCTACACAGTGCTGGCGGAAGGGGATGACCAACAGGATCCGGTGGTCGATGCGGCGCGCGCCATTCTCGATGGTCATATCGTGCTGACCCGCCGTCTTGCGGAAGAGGGCCACTATCCTGCCATCGATATCGGTGCCTCGGTCAGTCGGGTTATGCCACAAGTCGTACCTGCCGAATGGCAAAAGCTGGCGGTCACCTTGCGCCAGCTATGGGGACGCTATCAGCAGGTGCGTGAGCTACTGCCACTGGGCGGTTATCAACCCGGGGCTGATCCGCAGATGGATGAAGCTGTTCAACGTTATCCGGGGATTGCGGCATTTCTGCAACAAGGCCTGCATGAAGAGATGGCCTTTGAACAGGTGATGGTTGGTCTCAAGCAGGTGCTGGGGCAGGGATAAGGATTCGTTATGCTGAAGTCTTATTTGGGGTTGCAACAGGAAGAGCTGGAAAATCTTGGCGCTGAGCGTCAGCGTTTGCGGGAGCTGGCGTTGCGGGAAGAGCAGCGAGCACACAAATTGCAGGAAGTGATCGCCTCGCTGCGACCCGGTTCCGACAAGTTTCACCCTTTGCTATGGCAAAACAAGCAACAGATGGATGGCCAGTTGCGCCGTTTGCTCTCCCATCAGGTGCAGCAATCTACGCTGGCCAGACTGGATCTGGAGCGCCACGAAGGGGAACTTGTCCGGCAGTTCGGGCGGGTCAAGGGGCTGGAGCTATTGCTGGCACGACGTGATGATGTTGCTCGCCAGCAGCAGGAGAGGCGGGATCAACTGCAGCTGGATGAGCTGGCGAGTTTGCGTCATCTGACCCGCAAAGAGTAAGACCAAGGTTAATCCGTAATGCTGTCCGGGTCGCGATAACCTGACTCTTGTCCCAACAGTGAATGAATCGTCTCCATCTGGCCTGCCAGCAGGCGGCCATTGAGATCATTCTGGCGCAGACACTGGTGCAGCAGCTGTTCAAGCTGTTGCCATTGATTGGCTACCGTGGTGCGCAGGGGAAGTGGCAGCTTGGCTATCAGGGTGGCCATCCCCTTCTCATCGGGTTTGAGGCCCAATGTCTGTAGCTGCTGGCAGCGTAACTTTGCCTGTTGTGTCACTTTGGCCATCAGCGCTGTCTGCTGCTCGTTATGGACTTGCAGGCCATCGACATCATGGCTTGCCAGCAGTGCATGTTGGCGCAGCAACAGGGCGGTGAGTTCGGTATAGTGGCCGTAATCCTGCTGGATCCCGAGGATCAATGCCTTGACGGTGGCCTTGGTATCCACGCTCATCGGCGATGCATATCCAGAATGGCCTGACCCAGCGCATCCAGATCGATCTCCAGCTTGCCTTCACTGATGGCTTTGCGGATCTCGTTGACCTTGTCCATGTCGACGTCGGATGTGGTGGCCAGCTGGCTGCGGGCGTTGGCTACTGACTGCGCTGTGCTGCTGATCCGTGCTTCGGATGACTGTGCGGACCTGGTTTCCGGCTTGGTCGTTACATCCGGTTTGCGGCCAGGCTGGTTTTGAATATAGAGCGAGTCAGTACGGGTAATTTTCATAACATAAATTCCTGATGGTCTGTTTATGACAAGCGACCCAAGGCTTGTCGAACTTGAATCAAATTGCGATCTTGGTTCAAAAACGGGTTTCAACTTCCCCTATATCAGTCACCCATGCCTGTATCTGCTTGCCAGAGCTAAGATTTTTCACTCTGATCCCGTCGCCTATTCCGCCATTATCGAGGGCCTCCCCTCTGGTTGTGGCGGAGAACTCACCTTTCCCTGCGCGGATCAGTACCCCTTCCCCCTGTTTGACCGCCCAACTTTTTTGTAAGTCCAGCTCACCGATGAGCTGTCCGCTTCTCAGATGCCGGTTGCTTTTATGGCCCAGCAGGGAGTGATTGCTCGGGGTGAACCCGCGCTGTATGCGGCTGACATCCAACTCTTTCTCCACCAGATCGCTGGCGCTGATGCCCTGACCTTTTGCGATATCCCGTGCAGCAACCCAGACCGGCAACAGTAGCGAGACCTCTACCCGCCCGCGCACTTGCCAGGCGGGATCTGTGCATTCGATGAGATAGGGGCGTCGTCCCCAGGGTTGCCGATACTGACCGCCTGCTTGTAACGAGAGTGAGTGTGAGGGGCAGGGAGGAAGGTGCTCGGCGGAAGGGGCAAGCCAGACTCGAAACTCCCCTGAAGTTGCAGGCCATCCCTGCTGGGTGATGTAGTCATCAAGACTCTGGCGGGCATCTTGTTCAAGCAACTGTTCAAGCATGGCGCTTTGCGCCTGCGGGGCTCCGTGGGCCAATGCGCTCAGCAGTAGCCAGAGGATGCCGCTCCATTTCCACACGGGAAGTCGCACTTCCTCATTTCTCATCTGCTTGCAGTGGATGGTGCATGGTAACCGCTTGAAACTAGGTATCTTCATGGTTGGCATGAGTCTTGATAAGGGTAACCCCGGTCTGAGTGAACGATAAAGGATGAAGCATGAGTATCTCATTTGACAGCGCCCTCGGCGTACACCCTTATGCCCTCGAGGTCAGGGCGGAGCGGGCGCGTATTCTGGCGGGAAATCTGGCCAACGTGGATACACCGGGCTATCTGGCTCGGGATGTCGATTATAAGACGATTCTGGGCCGTGTCGCGCAGCAAGTTGCTGCGGGCGAGGAGAGTCAGGCCATCAGCCAGGGCGCCATGCGTGACGATATGCGTCACCCCCTCTATCGCATTCCTTATCAGGTCTCCATGGATGGCAATACCGCCGAATTGGGGGTTGAGCAGGGCAAATTTGCCAACAACGCCACCGATTTTCAGACCAGTCTCACTTTCCTCAATATGAAGATTACCGGGATCGCCAAGGCGATCGAGGGCCGTTAACCATGTCGTTCAACAAGATTTATGACATCGCCGGCAGTGCCATGCGCGCCCAGACCGTGCGGCTGGATACCGTTGCCTCCAACCTGGCCAACGTGGATAGCGCGGCCGCCAGTGAAGACGCCGCGTTTCGTGCCATCAAGCCGGTTTTTTCCACTCTCTATCAGAAGATTCAGGATGCCGATGGCCTCGGGGCTGCGTCGGTGCAAGTGGCGGGTATCGTACAGTCCGACCGTCAGGTCGAGAAACGGCTGGAGCCGACCAACCCGATGGCCGATCAGGATGGCTTTGTCTACTACTCCAACGTCAACGTGGTGGAAGAGATGGCCGACATGATGAGCGCCTCTCGCGGTTTTGAAACCTCGGTGGAGGTGATCAACCGGATCAACAGTATGCAGCAAGGTTTGCTGCGTCTTGGTCAGGGAGCCTAAGCCATGAGTCTGCCACAGATAAGCAGTCTGGATACGGCGCGTGGTACGAGTCAGGCTGTTGCTGACCCCAAGATCGCCAGTAATGGCGCCGGTGCTGCTCAGGAAACGCAAGCCAATCAGAATAGCGGGATGCAACTGCGTAACGAATTCCTGCAGATGATGGTGGCGCAGATCCAGAATCAGGATCCCACCAACCCGCTTGATGGGGCCCAATATGTCACCCAGCTGGCCCAGTTCAGCATGGTAGAAGGTGTCGAGGGACTGAAGAAGCTTCAGCTACAGAGCAACACCAAGATGGATACCCAACAGGTGCTGCAGAGTACCGCTTTGGTCGACAAAGAGGTCATGGTGCCGAGCAAAACTCTTAAACAACAGCAAGAGCACAAGATCCGCGGTCAAATCGAGCTGCAAGGTGCGGCGGAGCAAGTTGATCTCAAAGTGTATGACCAGCACGGCGTGCTGGTGGCCAGCAAGAGTTGGGGTGAGAGCAAGGCGGGCGGGCTGGATTATGAACTGCCCCCCCTTCCTGCCGGAGAGTACCGCTTTGAGGTCAAGGCCTCGGCCGGCAAGACCCTGGTGGCGACCAAAAATTATGTGGCGAGCAAGGTGGAACGTGTTGCCTTGCCCGGTACGGGAGAAATCATGCTGCAGGTTGCTGGTGTGGGCGATGTCCCGCTGTTCAGTGCAATCCAGTTCGGCAAATCAGCGTAATTAGAGAGGAGCGACACTGTGTCTTTCAGTATCGGATTGAGCGGCCTGCGCGCCGTAAACCAGGAATTGAGCGTTATCAGTAACAACGTGGCCAATGCCAGTACCGCAGGCTTCAAATCCAGCCGTGCCGAGTTTGCTGCCATCTATGGTGGTGGTCAGGCTGGCGGTGTTGAGATGAACAACGTCTCCCAGAACTTTGATCGCAATGGCGATGTGATGCGTACCGGCCGCGGGCTGGATCTGGCCATTTCTGGCAGTGGCTTTTTTGTGCTGAAAGATGGCAGCGGACAAACTTCCTACACCAGAGCGGGCATGTTCCAGCGTGATAGCGGTAACTACCTGACCACGGCGAGTGGTACTCGTCTGCAGGGTTATACCACGGATGACGCCGGCAAACTGCAATCCGGTGTGGTCGGGGATATTCAGGTCAAGGCGGGCAGCCTGCCTGCCAAGGCATCAGACAAGCTGGAGTTTGTGGCAAACCTCAAAGCGGATGCCAGCAAAATTGATCAGAAGGTAGCTGCCAATAAGTTCGACCCGAAAAAGTCAGAGACCTTTAACTATTCCCAATCCAGCAAGGTGTATGACTCTCTCGGATCTGAGCATACCGTTACCCAGTATTTTGTAAAAACAGACCCGAACAAGTGGGATGTTCATTACATCTTCAATGATGCTGATGTGACACCCGTCGGTAGTGAAAAAATGGTGTTTAGCGCTGATGGAAAGTTACTGACAGCCCCGACAACGAGCTTGACGCTGGATCCTACCGCGAAGACGGGGGCCTCTCCCATTACATTGCAACTGGATATGAGCCGGGTTAGCCAGTATGCCTCTGACTTCAACGCTACCCGCAACCAGTCTAACGGCTATACCGCGGGTGACCTGACCGGTGTACGGGTTGATGCCGATGGCGGTGTCTATGCCACCTTTACCAACGGTCAGAGCCTGTTGCAGGGCCAGGTCGTGATGGCGAACTTCACCAATCCCAATGGTCTGCTGCAGACCAACAACACCACTTGGCAACAGTCGTTCAGTTCCGGCCAGCCGGTATTGGGCGCACCGGGAACCGGCACCATGGGCAAGCTGACCGCCGGGGCCTATGAGAGCTCAAACGTGGATCTGACCGGTGAACTGGTAAGCCTGATGACTTCTCAGCGTAACTATCAGGCCAACGCCAAGACCATCAGTTCCGCTGACAAGATGACCCAGGTTCTGTTCAACTCCTTCTAAGGGTAACCCGTGGAAAAGCTTATCTACACCGCCATGTCCGGGGCGCAACATACCCTGATGGCCCAGCAAATTCGGGCCAATAACCTGGCCAACGTCAATACCGCCGGTTTTCGGGCTGACTTTGAGCGGGTTTCTGCTTATGCCCTGACGGGCGATGGTTACCAGAGCCGGGTGATGGCCAAGGAGGAGATGGCGGGCACCAACTTCAAGGCTGGCCCTCTGATGCAGACCGGTCGCAAGCTGGATGTGGCGATTCGTGGCGAGGGTTTTCTGACGGTGCAGACGCCTGATGGCAAAGAGGCCTATACCCGCGCTGGTAATCTGGAGGCCGATGCCGACGGGCTGTTGACCCTCAATGGTCGGCCGGTGCTGGGGGAGGGTGGCGAGCTGGTGCTGCCCGCTTATCGTGACATCAGTTTCGGCAAGGATGGCACCCTGAGCATCACCCCTCCGGGTGGTGGCGCCCGACTTGATGTAGGCCGCCTGAAGCTGGTCAATCCTGATCCGGCTGAGCTGGTAAAAGGCCACGATGGTCTGTTCCGGATGCGCCAGGGGGGGGATGCCGAAAGCAGCGAGCAGGTGGTGATGGCATCCGGCTTTTTGGAAGGGGCCAACGTCAATGCCGTGGATGAGCTGGTCAGCAGTATGTCATTGACCCGCAATTTCGAACTGCAGGTCAAGTTGATGAAAGCGGCGGATGATCAGGCTCGACAAGGGGCCAAATTGATTTCCGGTCAGGGTTGATATTGACGGCATCGGGCAGATATCCGATGCCTTGCCACATCCCTGTGGATGAGGCTTGATGAACAAGGTGAAATAACAATGCACGCAGCATTATGGGTCAGTAAAACAGGTCTGTCGGCACAAGATGCCAAGATGTCCAGTATCTCCAACAACCTGGCTAACGTGAACACGGTCGGCTTCAAGCGCGATCGAGTAGCGTTTGAAGATCTCTTTTATCAGGTGCAGCGCCAGCCGGGTGCCCAGCAGGATCAGCAGAATTTGGCGCCTATCGGTATTCAGATGGGTAATGGTGTGCGGGTGGTGGGTACCCAAAAGGTCTTCACCTCCGGCCAATTCCAGAATACCAATCAGGAGCTGGATATGGCGGTTGTCGGTGCCGGTTTCTTCGGGGTTGAGCGCCCGGATGGCGAGACGGCCTATACCCGTAATGGTCAATGGCATCGCAATGCCGAGGGGCTGCTGGTTAACGCGGATGGTTTGCCCATGGTGCCGCAGATCCAGATCCCCGATAACGCCACCAAGATCTCCATAGGTACCGACGGCACTGTCAGCGCCTCGTTGCCCGGTCAGCAAGAGAACGTCGAGCTGGGCCGCATCACCCTGACCAATTTCGCCAACCCGGCCGGTCTGGAAGCGCTCGGTGGCAACCTCTACCGTGCAACCGGCGCGTCCGGTGAGCCCATTGAAGGTGTACCGGGTGAAGAGGCGATGGGGGCCGTCAAGCAATTCACGCTGGAGAGTTCCAACGTAAACGTGGTTGAGGAGATGGTTGACATGATCACGACCCAGCGGGCTTACGAGATGAATGCCAAGGTGGTCTCTTCCGCCGACCAGATGCTCAAGTTTGTCACTCAGGCACTGTAATGATGAAGTCGATGCTGCGTTATATCTGGTTGGTATTGCTGTTGGGCGGCTGTGCCACCTATGAGCTGCAGGCGCCCGAGCCAGGTGACGAGAAATGGGCGCCATCCCGTCCCAAGGTGACCGCGGCTGCGCAGAGTGAAGATGGTGGCCTCTATCGGGGCAACTACATGATGACCCTGTTTCAGGATCGGCGAGCTTACCGTGTTGGTGACATTCTCACCGTGGTGCTGGAAGAGCGTACCCAGTCGAGCAAGAAAGCCAATACCAGCATGAGCAAAAACAGCAGCATGAATGTGCCAGCCCCCTCTATTGGCGGTAAACTGCGCCCCGACTGGGGGGCCGCCCTCAGTGCGGATCGGGATTTTGATGGCGGAGCGACCTCCAGTCAGCAAAATACCCTGGCAGGTTCCATTACCGTGACCGTGGCAGAAGTGATGCCCAACGGAGTGCTGGGGATCCGCGGTGAAAAGTGGATCCGCCTCAATCAGGGGGATGAGTATATCCGCTTGGGCGGCATGGTTCGGGTTGAAGATATTGACCAGAGCAACCGTATCTCGTCCCAGCGCATTGCCGATGCCCGCATCACCTACGCCGGTCGCGGTGCCCTCGCCGACAGTAACCAGATGGGGTGGCTGGGCCGCTTCTTTAGCTCGGCGTTTGCGCCATTTTGAGGAATCACATGAACAGATGGTTTATCGCCCTGCTGTGTCTCTGCTTGCCCTGGGTTAGTCAGGCTGCCGCACCGGCCAAACGAGCCTTGCTGGATATTGCCGATGTGCAGGGGCTGAGAACCAACCAGCTGGTGGGTTATGGTCTGGTGGTCGGTCTCTCCGGGACCGGTGACAAAAGCCAGGTCAAATTTACCGGCCAATCCATGGCCAACATGCTCAAGCAGTTTGGCGTGCAGTTACCGGACGATCTCGATCCCAAGCTCAAGAACGTGGCAGCCGTTTCGGTCCAAGCCACGCTACCCGCTTTGGCTGGCAAGGGGCAGTTGCTCGATGTAACCGTGACTTCCATTGGTGATGCCAAGAGTTTGCGTGGTGGTTCTCTGTTGCTGACCCCCCTGCGTGGTATCGACGGTGAAGTCTATGCCGTGGCGCAGGGCAATCTGGTCGTCGCCGGGGTGAAAGCGGAAGGGCAATCAGGTTCATCGGTCACGATTAACGTGCCGACAGCCGGGATTATCCCCAATGGCGCCACCATCGAGCGAGAGGTGGTAAGCAATTTTGCCGAAAAGCCGGAAGTGACTCTCAATCTGCACCAACCCAACTTCAAGACCGCGCGCAATGTGGAGCGAGCCATCAACCATCAGCTGGGGCCGGTCGCCCGAGCGGTGAGTGCCGGGCGGGTTCAGGTTGCTGCTCCCAAGGACGAGAGTCAGCGCATCGCGTTTATGGCACTGTTGGAAGATATAAAGGTGGATCCGGGTCAGGAGCGGCCGAAGGTGGTCTTCAACAGTCGAACCGGTACTGTGGTGATGGGGCAGGGGGTCAAGGTTCACAAAGCTGCCGTCAGTCATGGCAGTCTGACGGTGACCATTGGCGAGAGTCAGACGGTCAGTCAGCCCAACGCCTTCTCCAATGGGCAGACCACCACGACCCCCAACTCCAAGATCCAGGTCGATCGGGAACGTAACAACATGTTTGTCTGGCCGGATGGCACTTCCTTGGAAGTGATCGTCAAGGCTGTCAATTCACTCGGGGCAACCCCCGATGATGTCATGGCCATCTTGCAAGCGCTCAATGAGGCTGGCGCCCTCGAAGGTGAGCTGGTGGTTATCTAAGGACTATCATGACCAGAATTAGCTCGGATCCCGGTTTTTATCAGGATCTCAATGAATTGCAGCAAATCAAAAGCAACCCGGATCAGCGTGCCGCGCTGGATGCTGCAGCCGGTCAGTTTGAAGTCAGTTTTTTGCAAACCGTGCTCAAACATATGCGCTCGGCGACGGATGCCCTGCAGGATGAGGACGACAAGATTATCAAGGGGCAATCCCTCTATCGCGATATGTATGACAGCCAGTTGGCGATGAGCATGGTCAAACGTGGTGGCATCGGTCTGCGGGAGCAGATGGTCAACCAGCTGGCTCCGTCATTAAAGAATCCGGACGGGGTGGTCGCTTCAGAGCAGCAGACCCTGGCTGCGTTCAGCCAGCCTCTCAACTCGGTAAAAATGAAGAAGGTTGACTGATGTCACTGCTCAATATCGGCGCCAGCGGACTAAATGCAGCCCAGATTGCATTGAACCTGACCGCCCAGAATATCGCGAACGTCAATACCATCGGGTATAGCCGTCAGGAAGCCATGATGGGCAGTCTGTCCGGTTTCGGGCGGTTGGATAATGGTGCCGGTGTCGAGGTGACAGGGGTACGCAGGGTAACGGATGACTATCTGGTTGCTCAACACTGGCGTAGCCGTTCGGCCACCGGTTCTTCTTATGCCTTTCATCAGTACATCAATACGACAGAGCAGTTGCTGGGCAGTGAGTCGATGAATATCGCAAAAGGGCTCGACAGCTTTTTTGCCTCGCTCAGTGCTGCGCTCGACAGTCCGGAAACCCCGGCACAGCGCAGCCAGATCGTCAGCTCGGCTGGGGCGCTCGCCAACCGCTTTACCCAGCTGGACGAGAGCCTGGTTACCCAGGAAAAACAGATCGACGATCAGTTGAGCAGCACTGTTTCCCAAGTGAACAGCTACCTGTCACAACTGGCCGAATTGAATGTCCAGATTGGCGATCAAGCAGCCAAGGGAGTCAATACCTCAGCGCTGGAAGATAGTCGCGAACAGGTTGTTCGTGAGTTGTCGACCTATATGGAAGTGCGGGTAAATCGTCAGAGTGACGGCGCTTTCGCGATCAGCCTGCCGCAAGGACAGCCGCTGGTGTTGGGGGGAAGCAGCAGTACTCTCGCGCTTGCTGGCGATAAACTCAGCCTCGCTTTCGGTGGTCAGACGTTTGAAGTTCCTAAATTGCACGGTGGTTCGCTGGCGGGTGTGATGGATTATCGCACCACAGTATTGCGACCGACCAGAGAGGCGCTGAATCAGATAGCGGGCAAGCTCGCAAAGGATTTCAATGATAAACAGGCCGGTGGTTTTGACCTTCATGGAGTAACCGGGAAACGGCTATTCGCTTTTGACGAAACAAAAGATATCCATGGTAACTACATCAATGCGTTGGGAACATTGCGGGTGGCTGATGGTTTTACCGGAGACGACCTGGCTTTTGCCAAGGCCGGTGGTGGCAAGGGCGATAACCGCAACCTGCAGGACCTGCTGACGATAAAAAATGGCCAATACGATGCCTATAGTGCCCTGCTTGGCAAGATGGCGGTGCAGAGCGGGCAGGCGAAAGCGAGCATGCAGGCCGATGCCAATATGGAAAAACAGATGGCGGCCAAGCTGAGCAGTGTCAGCGGGGTGAATACCGATGAGGAAGGGGTGAAAGTGATGGCTTACACCAAGGCTTATCAGGCCAATGCCAAGGTGATCAGCACCTCGGAACAACTCTTCAATTCCATTCTGAATATGTTCTGAGGAGGGTGACCATGCGCATCAGTACCAACCAGATCCAGCTCAGCATGCTAGACAACTTGCAGCATGGCTTCGGTGAATATGCCCGGCTTGATCGCCAAATCTCCACGCAAAAACGCATTCTTCAGCCCTCTGATGATCCTGTTGGTAGTGTGCAACTGCTGGGCTTGCAGAAAGAGCAGGTGGCAATGGCGCAGTACCAGAAAAATATTGCCAACGCCAAGAGCCAGCTCTCTCAAGGGGAGCTTCAGTTTGAAACCATGACCAACATGCTGATGCGGTTGCGGGAGTTGACCCAGACAGCTGCAACAGGCTCTTTGTCGGATGCGGATCGTAAAGCGGTAGCCAGCGAGGTCGCCATTATCAAGGATGGTCTGCTGGATCTGGCCAATGCGCGTAACGAGAGTGGCTCCAGCCTCTTTACCGGTAGCAAGGTTGATCAGACTGCATTGGTAAAGCAGGCGAGTGGTGACTACAGCTACCAGGGGGACAATCTGGTGCGTGAGGTCAGTATTGCAAACGGCGTCACTGTGGGCTTGAACCAGACGGCTGACCAGCTGTTTCTGCAGCCTGACGATTTTTTCAAGCGACTCGATAGCATGGTGACGGCAATTAATGCCGCAGCACCTGACGCCGTCGATCAAGCCCGAGCCATGCTCGGCCGCAGCCAGACGCTGCAAGATAGTATCAGCCAGGCGGTGAGCACGATTGGTGCCCGGATCAATCTGCTGGATCAGATTGATGAGAGCCATGCCGAGAAAGGTGTCTATAGCAAGGAAGTGAGCAACCAGATAGAGTCTCTGGATTATGCCGAGGCTGCGACCCGACAGGCCCATGTCCTGATGGCATTACAGGTGCAACAGCAAGCTTTTGCCAAGGTTAATGGCCTTAGTCTGTTCAACTACATGCCGTAACGAGTGAAGGAGTCATGATGCAGATCCAGCAAACCCGTCTTGGGGGCGTTGCCGAGGCGCAGGCAAAGCCCAAGTTGCAGGGCCGCGCAACTGCACAGGCTCACACTCCGGAAAATCGAAAGCAGAGTGAGCGCCACCCCAATATTATCCGGATGGACAGATGGGCCCTGATCGGCGCAGCGCAACAGCGCATTGCCCATGCTCAGGGTGGGGAACAGGCACTCAATCAGGTTTGGGGTGAATTGAAGCGGCTGGAACGCCAGTTGGGTCAGCGTGAGCTGGCCAGCAGTGACGTTGCCAACCGCTTAAAAATGCTGGAAGAGAAAGTCACCCAACCAAGAGGCCCTTTGACTGATGAGCTCAAGCCCAGACTTCTTGCCTCACCTCAGGAGCTGCGCACCCGGTTCAGTGCCGAGCATCTGGATTTATTAAGCGCCAAAAATAGCACTGAGCGACTGGTGTTTTCTTTCCCCCAAAGCAGTAGTGCGGTGGAGGTGACCATCCCGGCCGGAGCACGAGAGGGGGAGGTCGCAACCATACTCGATCGGGCGCTGCGTAAAGAGCATATCCGGGCTCGGCTGAATGAGTTGGGCAAGCTGGAGCTCTCTGTCGCGGAACCTCATCGTCGCAAACTGGATGAGCCGGTACTGATCCGGGGCGAGGGGATTCGTATCCCGGCAGGCAACCCGATCCCGGTGCAGTTCAAGCCCAGGGCCGGAGCGCTGACTCACATGGCCGAAGGGATTGCCAAAGGGGAGATCCGTCAGGAGCGGCAGCGGCTGCAAAAAGTACTTGGCGAGATTGAGCAATCGGTTCGGGAGTTGAAACAGTTTCGCCAGAAGATGGTGCTGCAACTGGACAAGGTCAAGGCTCGCAGTCAGAACCTGAAACAGGAGGAGCTGGCACAGTTGCAATCCTCTCTGGCCGCCCGCCTCTCACAAGGCGGCTATATGGGCACCATGTCCGGTCTGCTGGCGCAGGCCAATGTCACTCGGCAAGGGGTGGTTGCGTTACTCACTTGATAGCGCTGACCTGTCTCATCGTTAAAAAACCGCACAAGCTGACTTGTGCGGTTTTTTTATCTCTGTGATGCCCTCTTGTGCTTGTGACGAAGCGATCTGCTTGCGAGAACATTGTTGAGTACTTAACGGGGGGCCAAGAGAAACTGCCGTTCAGCAAAAAAAGATTTAATTTTCACGACGCTGTGGTCGTTCTTCATTGGGGTCAACCCAAACGCTGCCTGTGGCAGCATCTATTTCGAGGAAACGAAAATGAGTCTGTCAATCCACACCAACTTTGCCAACATGGTCACCCAAAACCAGCTGACCTCTACCAACAAGATGGCGAGCACTGCTATGCAGCGTCTGGGGACCGGTCTGCGCATCAACTCTGCCGCTGACGATGCGGCCGGTCTGCAAATCGCCACCCGTCTGCAATCCCAGTCAAACGGTCAGAAAGTGGGCATGCGCAACGCTCAGGATGCCATCTCCATGATGCAGACTGCCGAAGGTGCTATGGACGAGATGACCAATATCGTTCAGCGCATGAAGGACCTGGCCACCCAGGCCGCCAACGGCACCAGCAGCGATAAAGATATTGCCGCCATGAACGCCGAATTTGGCGAGCTGACCAAAGAGCTGAGAAATATCGCCAGCAACACCACCTTTGGTGGTGAAAACCTGCTGGATAGCAAAAATGGCAAGTTTGCCAAGGGAGAGGTCACCTTCCAGATCGGTAACACCAGCAGTGAAACACTGGCGCTGGATGTGAAGGAAGTACTGGGTAAGGTTGTGGGTACTGCTGGAGGTAAAGTGACTGGGGAGGCAAACCTCAAGGCACTTAAAGAGTATAAGGATGAAGGCACTGCTGGTTCTGGTGCAGCAGTATTGAAAGCAGCTAAAGATGCGTTTACGGCAGCTGAAAACACCTATAAAGCAATTACTGCAAAGCCATCAGAGGCCGAACAGAAAGCCTATGATACTGCCGTAGAGACTATGGCTAAGGCACAAGAGACTTATGATGATGGTTTGAAGACAAAGGTTAAAGAGGCTATGACCGTGGGTAGCGGTTTGGACTCCAACGTATTGGAAGTCGGTTTGAGCGCGGCTTCAGCCCAGTATGCCATGGGCAAGATGGAAGAGTTTATGCAGGATATCACCAGCGTACGTTCCGCTTTCGGTGCCAATATCAACCGCTTGGAGCACACCGTTAACAACCTCTCCAACATGAAAGAGAACACCGATATCGCCAAGGGTCGCATTATGGATGCCGACTTTGCCACCGAAAGCACCAACATGACCAAGAACCAGATGCTGACACAGGCTGGCATGT
>OJJG01000087.1_pt1 | contig 18073 bp, 12 predicted proteins | sample 1596291 | NCBI WGS metagenome assembly OJJG01 (sample SAMEA4350149, study PRJEB24818) | metagenome | biome: human; feature: gut; material: faeces | place: Denmark | collected 2013-09 | reverse complement strand
TCTGAGGCAGCACCTGGCACGGCTGGGACGGAAGTCGCTGTCGTTCTCAAAATCGGTGGAGCTGCATGACAAAGTCATCGGGCATTATCTGAACATAAAACACTATCAATAAGTTGGAGTCATTACCGAGATGTATAAGTCCACATTATATTCCACCATTGAACAATTTTATGTTTTACCCTGTATGCTCTCAACAGATCATATCATCCGTCAGGCCGTTATTGCCCCATCAGACATGACGTCCAGCGAACTTAATCAGCGAATTGCGCATTTCAATACACAACTCAAAACCGCAGCAATATTTATTCTTGATACGCAAGGAAAGGCTATCGCTTCCAGCAACTGGCAAGCCCCCGGCAGCTATGTAGGGCAAAACTATAGTTACCGTCCTTATTATAAACAGGCAATGGCTGGTTTAAATGGCCGTTTTTACGGTATTGGCAGCACCACAAACACACCGGGATTTTTTCTCTCAACCAGTATTAAAGATAAAGGGAAAGTCGTTGGTGTAGTGGTCGTTAAAATAAGTCTTAATGAAATTGAAAAGGCCTGGTCTGAAGGACCTGAAAACATTATCGTCAATGATGAACACGGGATTATATTTTTAAGCTCAAAATCTCTCTGGCGAATGCGTACCCTGCAACCATTACCTATACAGGCAAAACAAAAGCTACAATCTACACGTCAGTACAGCCTCGATAACCTGCTGCCTGCCGATTACTATCCTTGTTACACTTTAAACAATTTTCTTTTCTTAAAAGAAAAGAAAGAACAATTTTGCTTATTCCCTAAATATTATACACAGCAAATTGCCATCCCAGAGTTTAACTGGAAAATGACGATTATGGTGCCCTTAGATAATCTATACTTGTCATGGGCTATTTCTCTGGTCGTCACATTAATTATCTATTTGCTATTTCTATTATTTATTAAATACTGGCGAATACGCTCTCATGCACAACAATTATTAACACAGGCCAATGAGACTTTAGAAAAACAGGTGAAAGAACGCACCTCGGCGCTGGAATTGATCAATCAAAAACTACTGCAGGAGATAAAAGAACGTAGCCAGGCCGAGCAAGTGTTGCAAATCACGCGTAGTGAACTGGCAGAATCCAGCAAACTGGCTGCGCTCGGGCAAATGGCGACCGAAATTGCTCATGAGCAAAATCAACCATTAGCGACTATTCATGCACTCACCGATAATGCACGTATTATGCTGAAAAAAGAGATGTATCCACAGGTTGAACAGAATCTGAAGCACATTATTTCAGTGATTGAGCGAATGACACAACTCATCTCTGAACTTAAAGCATTTGCTTCGCGTCACCGTGTACCAAAAGGATCTGCCGATGTCATCAAAGTGATGTATAGCGCCGTGTCATTGCTAAATCACAGTATGGAGAAAAATAATGTTGAGAGACGAATTAAAGCCGCCTCCATGCCGCTATTTGTGAATTGCGATGAACTCGGCCTTGAGCAGATATTCAGTAATTTAATTAGCAACGCTTTAGACTCTATGGAAGGGTGTTCTTATAAAAGGCTGGATATCGCTATCCGCCAGACCGATAACAAGGTCATTATTACAATTAAAGACAGTGGCGCCGGGTTTGCTCCGCAAGTTATCGATCGCATATTTGAACCTTTTTTTACCACTAAACGCAGAGGAATGGGACTGGGGTTGGCGATCGTCAGCGAAATTGTCCGTAATTCGAACGGTACTCTCCACGCCAGTAATCATCCTGAAGGCGGCGCGGTGATGACATTAACCTGGCCAGAATGGAGAGAAGATCATGGAAAATAATCCTGATGAAATTACAATTATTTATATTGAAGACAGCGACGATGTTCGTTTTGCCTGTGAACAAACGCTTACGTTAGCGGGTTATCGCGTCATTTCCTGTTGCGATGCGGAACACAGTCTCCCTTTGATTCAAAGTCTGCAGAATATTATTGTACTAACTGATGTCAGACTACCCGGAATATCGGGACTGGAGCTACTCAATTACATCAGTGAGATGGATAACAAAATTCCAGTTATTTTAATTACCGGGCACGGTGACGTAGAAATGGCCGTTGAAGCAATGCGCAATGGGGCATTTGATTTTATTGAGAAACCCAGCAGTTCAGATAAATTACTTAGCATTATTGCCAGAGCAGTGGAAAAACGACGACTGATTTTAGAGAATCAACAGTTACTGGTGAGTCTGCAACAGGAAAATGGTCCGGTACTGATTGGTCGCAGCCCACAAATACAGCAACTGAGAAAGATGATCCTCAACGTTGCAGATACCGATGCCGATGTGCTTATTTACGGTGAAACAGGCTGTGGCAAAGAAGTTGTCGCCAGAATGTTGCATCACTGGAGCACTCGTCGTCAGGGGCAGTTTGTCGCTTTAAACTGCGCAGGATTACCCGAAACGCTTTTTGAAAGTGAAATATTTGGGCATGAAGCAGGGGCATTTACCGGGGCGGTCAAAAAACGTATCGGTAAAATAGAACATGCGAATGGCGGCACATTATTTCTCGATGAAATAGAGGGGATGCCATCGGGTATGCAAGTCAAACTGCTACGTGTGCTGCAGGAAAGAAGCATCGAAAGATTAGGCGCCAATCAATTAATTCCCGTTAATTGTCGTGTCATCGCCGCCACTAAAGAAGATTTACTACGTCGCAGTGAAGAGCATCTGTTTCGCCTCGATCTCTATTATCGTCTGAATGTAGTCAGTCTGAATATTCCCCCTCTTCGTCAGCGGCGAGAAGATATTCCTGAGCTATTTTACTGGTTCGCCAGTCAGGCGGCGCAAAAATACAATCGCCCCCTACCCGATATTTCTCCTATGTTGCTGGCCTGGCTACAATCACAAAGCTGGCCTGGAAATGTACGTGAACTCAAACATAACGCTGAACGCTTCGTGCTCGGTTTACTGACTCAGCATCAGCCAGTACCGATGACACAGCAAGAAGAAAGCGGCCTTACCGCCTGCCTTGACGCATTCGAGAAAAAGTTAATCGAAGATATGCTACGGCAAACAGAAGGCTAGGTCAGTTTGACTGCGCGGCTATTACAACTGCCGCGCAAGACGTTATACGACAAACTCAACAAGCATCAAATTCAGCCGCAGGTTTATCGTCTGGAATCATCCAGCTAATGCGGATTCTTGTGTATGCAGGCCCAGATTGATGCCTTTACGGGCGTAATGTTCAACCACCCAGGACCAGAATGACACCGGGATCGTAATCATTGTCGCATTGCGTTCCCTATTAGCCGCTTCCGGCATCCCGGGGTAAATCACCGGGTGACCGCCCGGCTGAGGCTGCGTGGCTAATAGATAATCCGCAAAGAACTGCCCTTTCTCCCCCGCCAGATCGGTAAATTGATCAGGATCGAGCACCAAAGCAAAAAGATGATTATGTGCCGATCCATCCGCCTGGTGATCTTCGGCGATCGTGTCGCCACCAGATAAGATCCCCGCCATCATCTCAATCATCAGCGCCAGGCCAAATCCTTTATGCTCACCAAAGGGCAATAACGCACCTGGCGGATTGCTGAATAGCACTCCAGGATCGATACTCGGATTTCCCTGTGCATCGATCAATTGTCCCGGCGCAGCCTGCTTTCCGGCGGACGACATTACCCGTGCTTTATTTAGCGCCATGCTACTGGTGGCAAAATCGACCAGAATCGGCGGACGCCCATCACTGAACGGCCAGGCAAAACAGAAAGGGTTAGTGGTCATACGCGGTTCTGCACCGCCCCACGGGGCGACCAGTGCCGGACGCCCGGTGACGTTACTCATGGCCAGCATCGCCAGGCCTTGATCAGCAACCATTTGCCCGTAATGCCCCATACGCCCTAAATGATGCGCATGGCACAACGTTAACAGGCAAAAACCGCGGTGTTTTGCTTGTTCAATGGCAACATTTACCGCCACTTTTCCCGCATGTTGACCAAAGCCATTGTGGGCATGAAAACGCTGTAAATTACCTTCACTTGTTAAGCATTCCGGGCGGGCATTCGCGGTTACATCGCCACGCGCGATATTTTCCAGATACTTCGGTAGCAGCGTGACGCCGTGGCTGGCAAAGCCATAACGTTCCGCTTCAATCATATGTTCCGCCACATCCTGAGCGATATCGGCATCACAGCCATTCAGTTCCAGCAGCCCGGCAACTAACCAACGCACTTTTTCCACGGCAATTTGTAATGACATCGTTGGTTTCCTCACATCAGACCTAAAATTTTCCACCAGGTGGCGGCAAACAACAGTAACAACAGGTAGCCAATCACCGTCAGGTACAGCCCGACACGGGTAAACTGGCGCGGCGTGAAGGTATCCGTGCCCATGCAGACCATATTTTGTGGCGCATTAATCGGCAGAATGAAGCCGAAACTAACACTGAAAGCCAGCAAAATAGTCATACCGACCGGGTTAACACCGAGTTCAGGCGGCAGACTACTTAACAGGCTAATCAGGATAGGCAGCAATGCAGCCGTTAGCGCAGTAGCGCTGGCAAAGCCCAGGTGAATGATGATTAAAAAAGCGGCGAGAATCGCGAAGATGGCTAATGATGGCAAGCCGTCGAGACCAAAACCTTTCACCACATAGTTCGCCATCCATGAAGCTGCCTGTGTATCAAGCAGCGTGGACCCCAGGCTGATACCAATACCAAACATCAGCAACGTTCCCCACTGCACACGTTTTTCAACGTCTTTCCAGCTCATAACGCCAATCCCCGGCAGCAGCATAATCGCCAGTCCGGCAAGGGTGACAGAGGTGGTATCAATGCTGTGTAATTTTCCGCCCGTAGACCAAAAGAACAGCAGCAGCAGCGAAATACCGATCAGGCGTTTCTCTTTCCCGGTGGTTGGCCCTAACTCTGCAAGTGCTTTTTTAATGGCTTCGCTACCGCCTTCAACGGCTTCTGTTTCGGGTGGCAATAATTTACGTGCGAGGAAATAGAGGATAACCGACATAGCGAGGCTCCAGGGGGCGCCCGCTAACAGCCAATCCAGCCAACTAACAGAATGCCCGGCGCCGAAAGTTTTATTGATAAAACCGATAGAAAGCAGGTTTTGCGCCGCCGAGGTTTGAATACCAACGTTCCAGATACTGGTCGCCTGGGCGATAACAATCATCATTGATGCCGCTAAACGTGAATGTTTATCTACCTTAAATGCCGCGATGACGCCCATCATAATCGGCACCACACAGGCCGTGCGGGCGGTGGCACTGGGTACGACCAGACTCAGGACGATGGTGACCACAATGGCGCCGATAATAATGCTGCGACTGCTGGCACCTATTTTCGACATGGTAAACAGCGCAATACGTTTATCCAGTCCGGTAATAGTCATGGCCGCGGCGATAAACATTGCCGCCGCCACCAGCGCCAGAGCAGAGTTGGAAAAACCCGACAGAGTCATTTTCAGCGCCTTCGCGGTGCCGAGAATAGTTTCCGGGTGATTCATATCCGGGGCAAAGCCAACCATAAAGATAATCAGTGCGGAAATCACAATTGCACTGGCGGTGTAATCCATCGCTTCGCTGATCCAGACAATAATGGCGAACACCAGAATGGCGATCATATTTTGCCCAGCGACGGGCAATGTATCGCCTAACGGCAGAAGGGTAATAATAATTCCGGCAATGATCGCCAACCACAAGCCGGGGTTAGGAATAATTCGGCGCTTTTGTGGCGCGTCGTTAGATATTGATGACATATTCACCTCATTGTGAAAAATAAAAAACCTGCCGGGCTATTGCAGGAGCTATGCCATCTTTAATTTTTTAATAACACTTTGTTCTTTAATGATTTTATTATTTATTCTTTTTATTTTGTGCGCGGTTTTCCGCACAGTAAATAAAAGGTGATTCCCTTACCACACAGATAAAAAAAGGGAGCGATATGCTCCCTTGATATCCATTTATGGATTATTTAATAACATTCCATAATGTATCGCCAAGTAATGCTGGATTTCGTGTCCATGCCATACCTGCTTTATCGAACGCCCGGAATTTATCCTCCGCACTGCCGCTACCGCCAGAAATAATGGCTCCGGCGTGCCCCATACGTTTTCCTTTTGGTGCAGTAACACCGGCAATATAACCTACGACGGGTTTAATCATTTCATGGCGAATAAATTCTGCAGCGCGTTCTTCTGCATTTCCGCCAATTTCACCAATCATAATTACCGCGTCTGTTTGCGGATCATTTTCGAATAAACGCAGCGCATCAATAAAGTTTGTGCCCGGAACCGGATCGCCGCCAATACCAATACAGGTGGATTGCCCAAGCCCCAGCGCGGTAGTTTGCGCTACGGCTTCGTAGGTTAATGTACCGGAGCGGGAAACAATCCCGATACGCCCAGGTCGGTGGATTTCACCGGGCATAATGCCAATTTTACACTCACCCGGTGTGATGATTCCCGGGCAGTTTGGTCCAATCAGCCGCACATCCGGGTGGCAATCAAGCAGTCGACGTACTCTCACCATATCCAGTGTCGGCACACCTTCGGTAATCACCACAATCAATTTGACGCCAGACTCAATAGCCTCAACGACAGAATCCAGCACAAACGGCGCAGGCACATAAATCACGCTGGCATCGGCCTCTGTTTGTCGCATCGCTTCTTTCATTGAATCAAAAACCGGGCGATCCAGATGCCGTTGCCCGCCCTTACCTGGCGTCACTCCCCCCACAATCTGCGTGCCATACGCAATAGCCTGCTCTGTATGAAATGTGCCGTTTTTCCCGGTAATGCCCTGCACCAGTACCCGCGTGTGTTTGTTGATCAAAACGCTCATCTTAACCTCCTGTTAATTCAGTAACGCAATGATGCGTTTCGCGGCATCATCCAGAGAATCGACGGCTTCTACCGCCAGACCACTTTCTGCCAGTAACCGCTGCCCTTCGGCAGCATTATTACCGGAGAGACGCACCACGACAGGCAGGGTGATGCTGGCCTCATTCAGAGCATGAATAATGGCTCGGGCGATCATGTCACAACGGACAATCCCACCAAAAATATTAACCAGAATGGCTTTCACTTTGCTGTCGGAAACAATCAGCCGAAAGGCTTCACTGACGCGCTCCTGGGTTGCGCCACCGCCAACATCCAGGAAGTTTGCCGGTTGTTCACCGTACAGTTTGATGATGTCCATCGTCGCCATCGCCAGTCCGGCCCCGTTGACCATACAGCCAATGTTACCGTCCAGTGAGACATAGTTAAGATCAAGCTTTGCCGCCTGGCTTTCGCGCGGATCTTCCTGAGTTTCATCGCGTAGCGCCTGGAGTTCCGGGTGACGATACAGCGCGTTATCATCCAGCGATACTTTCGCGTCTGCGCACATAAATTCACCTGTTTCCCGCAACACCAGCGGATTAATTTCCAGCAGGGCAAAATCCAGTTCGTTAAAGGCTTTCCACGCCTGATTAACCAGACGACTAAAGGCGGCAAATAGCCCGTGTTCCAGTTGCAGAACGGCAAACATTTCGCGGATATGGCAAGGCTGCACGCCTGTCAGTGGATCAATGCTGACGCTGCTGATTTTCTCCGGTGTCTCGTGGGCGACTTTTTCAATCTCCACGCCACCTTCCGGGCTGACAATAAACGTGATCCGCTGGCTTTCACGATCCACCACCATGCCAAAATAGAGTTCCTGGCGTACCGGATAAATGTTTTCGCACAGCAAAATACTGCTGACATATTGTCCTTCTGGCCCGGTCTGATAAGTCACCAGTTGCGACCCCAGCATGTGCTGTGCAAAAGCCTGCGCTTCCGGCAGTTGTTTAAGCACTTTTACGCCGCCAGCTTTACCGCGCCCACCAGCATGAACCTGCGCTTTCAGTACCGCGCCTTTGCTGGGGCAGGCAATATGTTGCCAGGCCTCTGTTAATTGCGAAATCTGTTGAATGGCAATCTCTTTTGGGCACGGCATCCCCATGCCAGCCAGTAGTGCTTTGGCCTGATACTCATGTAAATTCATATATTCCCTCGGTGGTGTGTGTTATCCGTGTAATGCTTTGTTATTCAATGCCATTGCCGCTTCGTGGATGACTTCGCTTAATGTCGGGTGGGCATGGATTGCACAGGCAATATCCTCGCCAGAGGCGCTAAAATTCATCGCCAGCGCAATTTCATTAATCAGTTCCGATGCCTGTGGGCCAACTATCGCGCCACCAAGTACTCGGTCGGTGTGTTTATCGCTGTATAACGTGCAACGCCCACCTTCCTGACCTAATGCTAAGGCGCGACCATTACCTGCAAACAGAGAATTCCCTTTGTTAAAAGCTCTGCCAGAGGCTTTCAGCGAGGCCTCATTTTCTCCTACCCACGCGACTTCCGGTTGCGTGTAAATTACCGAAGGGATCAGCGCGAAATTCACTGGCTCTACCGTCAGTCCGGCAATTTGATCAGCAACCACCACACCTTCGGCCATCGCTTTATGCGCCAGCATCGGCCCCCGCACAACATCGCCAATCGCCCACAACCCTGCTTTTCCGGTACGGCATAAGTTATCGACGGCAATACCGCCACGGTTGTCGGCTTCCAGACCGAGTTGCATGAGATCAACGCCTGAAAGACGTGGTACGCGCCCAATCGCGATAATTAATTTATCGAAACAGCTTTCTTCTTGATTCTCTCCCTGCCGCCAGCGCACATGGACACCGTCATTCCGTTGTTCAATCGCCTCAATCTCAACTGCCAGTTGTATTTTCATCCCACTGGCAATCATTGCTTTACGGACTTCATTGGACAAACGAGCTTCCAGTGCAGGCAAGAACGTTGGCGCCATCTCCAGCAACGTGACGTCTGAGCCGACCCGATTCCACACCGAACCTAATTCCAGACCGATGACTCCAGCGCCAATCACACCGAGACGCGGCGGAACTTCGGTTAACGCCAGCGCCCCACGGTTATCGAGGATCTGCTGATTATCAATGACAATGCCAGACATCTGACGCGGCTGAGAACCCGTTGCAATCACGACATTACGAGCGAGGATTTGTTGATCGTTTACACGTAATTGCCAAATCTCATCCTGGGCGCGTTCCAACGTTGCAAGGCCGCAAAGGTGCTTCACGTTATTTTTCTTAAATAGCAGGCCAATCCCCATCGTCAGACGACCAACAATAGCGTCTTTACGCTGAATCATGGCGGCGGCATTGAAAGTTACGCCTTCAACGTTAACGCCATGAATGCTCGCCTCATGCTGGATTTGCGCGTACAGCTCAGAAGATTGCAGCAGTGATTTCGACGGGATACAGCCGACATTGAGGCACGTACCGCCCGGCGATGGCTCGCCCCGGGCATTAACACCATCATCGATACACACCACGGAAAGCCCATTCTGCGCAGCTCGCAGCGCCGCTACATAACCACCTGGCCCACCACCCATTACTGCCACATCGAAAATCGTACTCATCGGCGCTCTCCTTAAAGATCCAGCAACAGTTGTTCCGGTGACTCCAGTAGCTCGCGTATTGCCACCAGCGTCTGCACGGCTTCCTGACCGTCGATAATGCGATGGTCATAGCTGAGAGCAAGGTACATCATTGGTCGAATAACAACCTGACCGTTTTCTGCGACCGGACGCGGTGTGATGGCATGCATTCCAAGAATGGCCGACTGCGGCGGGTTAATAATTGGCGTCGACATCATCGAGCCAAAAGTACCGCCGTTGGTGATAGAGAACGTGCCGCCCTGTAATGCTTCCAGTGGCAACTTGCCACTGCGCGCCAGTGTGGCGTATTCGGCAATTTGCCGTTCAATTTCCACTAAAGAGAGTGATTGCGCATTGCGTAACACGGGCACCACCAGCCCCCGGTTGCTGCTAACCGCAATGCCGATATCGCAGTAATCACGCCAGATAATATCGTTGCCATCGACGCTGGCATTAACCACCGGAAAACGTTCCAGCGCACGGGTTACCGCTTTCACAAAGAAGGACATAAAGCCCAGTTTCACACCGTGTTTTTCTACAAAGCGGTCTTTCCAGCGAGCGCGTAAATCCATCACGCTTTGCATGTTCACTTCGTTAAACGTGGTAAGAATGGCGTTGTTTTGTTGAGAGGCCAGCAAACGTTCCGCAATGCGCTGACGCAGACGTGACATCGGTTCACGGCGCTCCAGACGTGCACCGGGCGTCAGCGGTCTGGCAGGCGGAATTTCAGCAACAGCTCCGGTTTGCAGAACAGGCGCAGGTGTAAAACGCAGCACATCCTCTTTCAGAATGCGTCCATTTCTCCCACTCCCGGCAACATCAGACAATTCGACACCACTACGCTGCGCCTCCAGCCGTGCAGCAGGCATCACCGGAGTTTCCACTGCGTGTATAACCGTTTCTTCTTTTGCAGCCTGCGGCTTAAGATGCGCCAACAGTTGTGCAGACGTGACCGTGCTACCTTCACTGACGATAATATTGCTTAATACGCCATCCTGTGGGGCCGGAATTTCCAGAATCACTTTATCGGTTTCCAGTTCAGCAATCACTTCATCACGTTTTACGTGCTCGCCTTCTTGTTTACACCACGCACTCAGCGTGCCTTCCGTGACAGACTCGGGTAATACAGGGACAGTAATTTCGATCATAAAATGTTCTCCTTGTTATTTTTGTGTGCCTTTCATAGCTGGATATCTGCAAATGCAGCAGCAAGGAATTCATCGATTTGTTGTTTATGCACGCGACCATAACCCGTCGCCGGAGCTGCCGCCGCCGGGCGACCTGCGTAATGCCAGTAAGGATGGTTGATTTTCAGTGCCGCCAGCTCATGGCGAATCTGCCGCCACGCCCCCTGGTTTTCCGGTTCTTCCTGCAACCAGATCCACTCGTTGCATTCTGGCCAGTTTGCCAGCACATCATTAAGCTCTGCCGCTGGAAACGGGTAGAGTTGTTCCACGCGGACAATCGCCACATCGTCATCCAGCCCACGTTGTTTACGGGCGTCCAGCACGTCGTAATAGACCTGGCCACTGCACAAAATAACGCGCTTAATCTGGCTGGCATTTTGCGGCTGTGGCTCGGTAATAACTGGTTTAAACGCACCATCAGTGAAAGCGGAAAGCTCACTCATCGCACCTTTGAAGCGAAGTAACCGCTTACTCATCACCACCACTAACGGTTTGCGCATCGGACGCAACACCTGACCGCGCAACAAATGGAACATTTGTGCCGACTCACTGGGCATCACCACTTGCATATTGTTTTCAGCGCACAGTTGCAGCCAGCGTTCAGGACGTGCGGAAGAGTGCTCCGGCCCTTGCCCGTCATAGCCATGCGGCAGAAGAATGGTTAAACCGCTATAGCGATCCCACTTGGTTTCGCCAGAACAGATAAATTGATCGATGGCAACCTGAGCGCCGTTAGCAAAGTCACCAAACTGCGCTTCCCAGATAACCAGTTGCTGCGGCGCAGACGTTGAATAACCATATTCAAACGCCAGCAGAGCTTCTTCGTTAAGCACCGAATCATAAACATCGAAAGATGCCTGACCGGAGCGAATATGTTGCAAAGGAAGATAGCGACGGGCCTCGGTTTGATGATGCACCACAGCATGGCGATGGCTGAATGTACCGCGCCCGGAATCCTCACCAGAGAGACGCACACCGAAACCCGCATCCACCAGCGAAGCGTAAGCCAGCATTTCCGCCATTCCCCAGTCTACAGGCTGAGTTCCTGCGGCCATTTCCTGACGTAATGCCAGTTGCCGTTTAATGGTGGGATGCGCGACCACATCGGGTGGCAGCGTAGAGATGATTTCGCCATACGCTTCCAGCGTTTGGCGAGGCAATACCGTAGATACCGGAGAGCTCCAGCGAGGGTTTGTCAGCCCGTTCCAGTTAGCGCTAAAGGGATGAATCGCAGGTTTGAGAGGCTGCGGGTCGCGTTTCTGGCAACTATCCAGCCAGCCGCGATAGCGGCTAATCATCTCATCTTGCTGCGTCTGACTTAACAGACCGCGACGAGCGAGACATTCACCGTAGCGCGTGCGCGTACCGGGGTGAGCATCCACGGCCTGATACATTTGTGGCTGAGTCAGGCGCGGCTCATCGCTTTCGTTGTGCCCGTGCTTACGGAAACAGCAAATATCGATGATGATGTCGCGCCGGAAGGTGTTTCGCCAGTCGCACGCCAACTCTATTGCCTGGCAAACAGTTGTGCCGGGTCTTTATTCAGTAAATTCACCAGCACATTGAGTCTTCCTCGATGTGCCATACCGATGACCACTTCCTCGACGCCTTGCGCACGCAGGCATTTTGTCAGCGTATCAAGCGCCGGGATCGCGCTTTCGCCTCCTTCCAGAGAAAACCGTTTCTGCCCGACATAACGGGTATGCAGATAACGCTCCAGCGTCTCTGCCGCCATCAGTTTTTCAAAACGGGCAATGCAGGTTTGAGCATCAGCTTGTGGTGCATTGCTGCTTTCAATCCGTGATAACAACCAGTTGATTTCTTCACGGTTTTCCAGATGAACAATTTCATAAGCCTGGCTACCGGCCCAGGCTTGCTCCAGTAAGTTAATCAACTGCTTAAGCGGCATTTGCGTAGTGTGTGAGCCGAAGGTGACGCTAAATTCCTGCAACAAGTCTTCTTCGCTTAATCCCCAAAAGCCTGGCTGGAGAGAGGGAACGTCGGCGGGAGTATTCAGGCCAAGTGGATCAAGCTTTGCGCGCAGATGCCCCTGAGTGCGCCAGGCATTGATCAGTTGCATTACCGCAGCCTGTTTTTTTAACGTCGCGCTGCTAACGTTGCTATCACCAGATGCACTTTGGGCGGTCAGTTCAGGTGAAAGAAAAAAACGCCGCCAGTCTTCCGGGAGTTGGTCTGGCGTACGCAACCAGGTCTGGTAGTTATCTTCAAGCCAGGTCGCGTTATCTCCGCTAAGCAGCGTGCCGGGCGAGGTCATGTTCTCCATGTTTTTCTCCTGATGGTCATAGACGGCTGCGCTATTGCATAATCCATACCAATAGTGAAAAACATGACTTTTCAAAAAGTTATATAAAACAGAACATATAAAAGTGGGCGAAAAAAGGGACAGGACAGGAGGTAGTGGCTGGAGTCAGGAACAGGCGGAAGAGCGCTCCGCCTGTTGATTAAAATTACATCACTGCTGCAAACGCCTTTGCCACACGTTGTACATTTGCAGAATTGAGTCCTGCAACGCACATGCGTCCGCTGGCTATCAGGTAGACGCCAAACTCATCACGCAGGCGATCGACCTGTGCCGCACTCAGTCCGGTGTAACTGAACATGCCGCGTTGCTTGAGCAGATAATCGAAATTGCGTCCCGGCATTTCTGCGCTTAATACCTTCACCAGTTGCTGGCGCATCGCCAGAATACGGGTGCGCATTTCCTCCACTTCTGCCAGCCAACGGGCTTTTAGCGCTTCATCGTTCAATACCGTAGCCACCACCTGCGCACCAAAATTCGGTGGGCTGGAATAAATACGGCGCACCGTCGCTTTCAGTTGCCCCAATACACGGCCTGCCGTTTCAGCATCTTCACAAATCACCGAAAGACCACCAACGCGCTCGCCGTACAGGGAGAAAATTTTCGAGAACGAATTACTGACCAGGGCAGATAATCCGGCGCTGGCAATGGCGCGAATGGCATAAGCGTCATCCTCCATCCCCGCACCAAATCCCTGATAGGCGATGTCGAGGAACGGGATCAGATCGCACGCTTTAAGAATTTCAATGACGGCATCCCACTGTTCGTGAGAAAGATCCGCACCAGTTGGGTTATGGCAGCACGGATGCAGCAGCACAATACTGCGAGCAGGCAATGTTTTCAGCGTCGCCAGGAGGTCATTAAAACGCACGCCGTTGGTCGCTTCATCATACCAGGGGTAAGTGCTTACTTCGAATCCTGCTCCAGCGAATATTGCCACGTGGTTTTCCCAGGTCGGATCACTGACCCAGACGCCAGACTCCGGGAAATAGCGTTTCAGAAAGTCAGCGCCCACTTTCAATGCACCAGAACCGCCAAGCGTTTGAATAGTTGCCACGCGCTGTTGTTGCAGCACTGGATGGTCTGTACCAAACAGCAGCGGCGCAATGGCATAGCGATAGCTGTTAAGCCCTTCCATTGGCAAGTAAAGCGAAGCGCCATGAGGTTGCGCATTCAGACGCGCTTCCGCTTCTGCGACGGCTTTTAGTTGCGGAATAACCCCGTCTTCGTTGTAGTACAGGCCGATGCTCAAATTCACTTTGTCGCTGCGAGGGTCTTCTTTAAAACGCTCCATAAGCGAAAGAATCGGGTCGCCAGCATAGGCGTCAACTTTTTGAAACACGCGATGGTTCTCCAGGTTTACAGGCAGGTAGTTAAAACACAATAAACCGGAAAAAGGCGAAGATCGAGAGGATGTTCAGCGACGGACGGCAATTAGCAACGTTATGAGACTAAGCAGCAAGGTAAAATTGCCTGGCACGCTACGCTTACCAGTCCGAGGAGAGAATAGCAGTATGTTGAATTTGCATGATTTTACAGGCCGGATAAAGCGTTCACGCCGTATCCGGCACAGACAATCAGGTATTACAGGACGATCAATCGACGTATTTCATCGCCACCCTTGACGTCAGGCGGGTTATAAGTTCGTAAGCACTCACTTTTGTCATTTCAGCGATACGTTCTACGGGCAAACCTTCGCCCCATAAAATGACCGGGTCTCCGGCTTTATCCTGCGACTGTGGACCTAAATCTACGCAGATCATATCCATCGCCACACGCCCTACAATGGGCACTTCGCGGCCATTGACCAGCACTGGCGTACCGGACGGCGCGGCGCGCGGATAACCATCGCCATAGCCCATCGCCACCACGCCAAGACGGGTATCGCGCTCGCTGACCCAGGTGCCGCCATAACCGACAGGCTCTCCGGCTTTATGCTCACGCACGGCAATCAGGCTGGAGGTCAGCGACATCACTGGCTGGCAACCGAAATCGGCACCGGTAGAGCGATCTTCCAGTGGCGACACGCCGTAAAGAATGATGCCAGGACGCACCCAGTCAAAATGCGACTGTGGCCACAGCAGAATGCCACCAGACGCAGCAATCGAGCGCTGGCCCGGCTTGCCTTCGCAAAAAGTGTTAAAGATATCGAGCTGTTTCTCGGTTGCACCGCATGTGGGCTCATCAGCGCGGGCAAAGTGGCTGACGATATTTACCGGCTGACGCACGTTTTTACATTGGGTCAGACGATGATAAAACGCTCCAGCTTGTTCTGGCCTGACGCCCAGACGGTGCATACCGGTATCGAGTTTCATCCAGACGGTAACCGGTTCATCCAGGTCAGCCTCTTCCAGAGCCGCAAGTTGTTCTTCGTTATGTACGGCAGTATGAAAATGCTGCGCGGAAATGGTCGGCAAGTCTCTGGCGTCAAAAAAACCTTCGAGTAGCAGCACAGGTTTGGTGATCCCTCCCGCCCGAAGTCGTAAGGCTTCTTCGAGACGGGCAACGCCGAAGGCGTCAGCATCGGGGAGCGTTCGCGCGGTCTCAAGAAGACCGTGGCCGTAAGCGTTCGCTTTCACCACCGCAACCAGTTTACTGGCAGGAGCCAGTTCACGAAGACGTTGCAGGTTGTGTCGCAGAGCGCGGCGGTTAATCACAACAGTTGCCGCTTGCATTTGTGTTCCTTGATAAGTGTTTGCTTTGATTGCCTAATTCATAAAATAATTATTATTCGTCGTCGTACTGCGGCCCCGCGTAGTTGTCGAAGCGCGACCATTGACCGTTAAAGGTCAGACGTACCGTCCCGATAGGGCCGTTACGTTGTTTACCGATAATAATTTCCGCGATGCCTTTTAAATCACTGTTTTCGTGATACACCTCATCACGATAGATAAACATGATCAAGTCCGCATCCTGCTCGATGGAGCCGGATTCACGCAGGTCGGAGTTGACCGGACGTTTGTCGGCACGTTGTTCCAGAGAACGGTTCAACTGGGACAGCGCTACCACCGGCACGTTCAATTCTTTCGCCAGCGCTTTTAACGAGCGAGAGATCTCGGCAATTTCCAGTGTACGGTTATCTGAAAGCGCCGGCACACGCATCAGTTGCAGGTAATCGATCATGATAAGTCCGATGCCGCCATGTTCACGAGCGATACGGCGCGCGCGGGAACGCACTTCCGTTGGCGTCAGACCAGAGGAGTCATCAATATAGATATTACGTTTTTCGAGCAAAATACCCATGGTGCCGGAAATACGCGCCCAGTCTTCATCATCCAGTTGTCCGGTACGGATTTTGGTCTGGTCAACGCGCGACAGCGACGCCAGAGAACGCATCATAATTTGTTCCGATGGCATCTCCAGCGAGAAGATAAGTACCGGTTTATCCTGCAACATCGCCGCGTTTTCGACGAGGTTCATCGCAAATGTCGTTTTCCCCATCGACGGACGCGCCGCGACGATAATCAAGTCCGACGGCTGCAAGCCCGCGGTTTTTTTGTTGAGATCGTCATAGCCAGTGTTTACCCCAGTTACACCATCGTGCGGCTGCTGGAACAGTTGCTCAATACGCGCCACGGTGGCGTCGAGCACATCGGCGATATTCTTCGGCCCTTCGTCTTTGTTCGCACGACTTTCGGCTATTTTAAAGACGCGGGATTCAGCAAGATCGAGCAAATCTTCACTGGTACGCCCTTGTGGATCAAAACCGGCTTCGGCAATTTCGTTAGCAACAGAAATCATCTCACGAACAACAGCACGTTCGCGTACGATGTCGGCATATGCACTGATGTTCGCCGCACTTGGCGTATTTTTTGACAGCTCTGCCAGATAAGCAAAACCACCGACGCTATCAAGCTGCCCCTGACGCTCCAACGACTCAGCCAGAGTAATCAGGTCAATGGGGCTACCGCTTTCCTGCAAACGCGCCATTTCAGTAAAGATATGACGGTGTGGGCGGGTGTAAAAATCATCTGCCACCACACGCTCAGCTACATCATCCCAGCGTTCGTTATCCAGCATTAAACCGCCCAACACCGACTGCTCCGCTTCGATCGAGTGCGGAGGCACTTTTATCCCGGCAACTTGTGGATCGCGTTCACGGGGTTCAGCCTGCTGTTTGTTGAAGGGTTTATTTCCTGCCATAGTGAATGGAGTTACCGAGATAAAGAATGGGTCGAAACTTTACCATATGAAGCAGACCCTGACGATACGTTCTGGAGGGCACATGGCAACACGCATCGAATTTCACAAGCACGGTGGCCCGGAAGTACTTCAGGCCGTGGAGTTTACTCCTGCCGATCCGGCAGAGAATGAAATCCAGGTCGAAAATAAAGCCATTGGCATCAATTTTATCGACACATATATTCGTAGCGGTCTTTATCCCCCACCATCGCTGCCCTGTGGGTTAGGCACGGAAGCGGCTGGCATAGTGACAAAAGTCGGCAGTAGCGTGAAACATATTAAAGCCGGCGATCGCGTGGTTTATGCTCAGTCAGCACTGGGCGCATACAGCTCTGTACATAACGTTAATGCCGATAAAGCCGCGATTCTGCCAGCAGCAATTTCTTTTGAGCAAGCTGCGGCATCCTTCCTGAAAGGCTTAACGGTTTATTATCTGCTGCGCAAAACCTATGAAATTAAACCCGATGAGCAGTTCCTGTTCCACGCAGCAGCTGGCGGCGTTGGCTTGATTGCCTGCCAGTGGGCAAAAGCCCTGGGCGCGAAACTTATCGGCACCGTAGGAACCGCGCAAAAAGCGCAGAGCGCGCTAAAAGCGGGCGCGTGGCAGGTTATTAACTATCGTGAAGAGAATCTGGTCGAGCGGTTAAAAGAGATCACCGGCGGTAAGAAAGTGCGCGTGGTGTACGATTCCGTGGGCAGAGACACCTGGGAACGGTCGCTGGATTGCCTGCAACGCCGCGGCTTAATGGTGAGTTTTGGCAACTCATCAGGTGCGGTTACCGGTGTGAACTTAGGCATTCTCAATCAGAAAGGCTCGTTGTATGTGACACGCCCTTCCCTGCAAGGCTATATCACCACGCGGGAGGAATTAACCGAGGCCAGTAATGAACTGTTCTCTTTGATTGCCAGCGGTGTGATTAAGGTCGATGTCGCCG
>OJJG01000086.1_pt1 | contig 18414 bp, 19 predicted proteins | sample 1596291 | NCBI WGS metagenome assembly OJJG01 (sample SAMEA4350149, study PRJEB24818) | metagenome | biome: human; feature: gut; material: faeces | place: Denmark | collected 2013-09 | reverse complement strand
ATGGCGGAGAGCATCAATGGTCTTTACAAAGCGGAGGTAATACACCGTAAGAGCTGGAAAAACCGTGCAGAAGTGGAACTGGCCACACTCACGTGGGTGGACTGGTATAACAATCGACGATTGCTGGGAAGGCTGGGTCATATCCCTCCGGCAGAAGCAGAAAAAGCTTATTATGCTTCCATCAGAAACGATGATCTGGCAGCCTGAGTTCACAGATAAAACACTCTCCAGGAAAACCGGGGCGGTTCATACAGATGAAGGTGGGCTGTATCAGGCAGTGGTCATTGACTTGTGGTCACGTGTCGTTATTCGCTGGTAGATGTCGCCATGTATGACAGTGTGGCCTGCGATTCCCTGCAGATGGCGCTGTGGCTGCGTAAGATAGCCCGGAACGTTATCGTTTACACGGACCGTGGAGGTCAGTACTGCTTTGCAGATTATCAGGTGCTGTTGAAGCGGCATAATCTACACGGCAGTATGAGCGCAAAAGGTTACTGCAATGATAATGCCTGCGTGGAAAGCTTCTTTCTTTCGCTGAAAGTGAAATGTATCCATGGAGAACACTTTATCTACCGGGAAATAATATGGACTACTGATCGAATGTGATTACAATCGGTGACGACGGCACAGTTGGTGTGGCGGTCTCTGTCCGGAACAATTTGAAAACCAGAACCTCGCTTGGGCCTGTGTCTATATTACGTGGGGAGGAGCATCTGGATATTGTGATTAAGGATATATTCTTTTGTTTTTATTTTAATAAAAATGAGTTTTACTTATTACTTATTACTTATTACTTATTACTTATTACTTATTACTTATTACTTATTACTTATTACTTGTTTATTGTTTTCGCGTTGTGGTTGGTTTTTAAATGAGATTAATGCAAAAAAAATAAAATATAGCAATAGCTAATGTTCACTATGTTCGATAAAATGCGATATGTATTTTTTTATTGTATTTTGTAGTTACTGGTTTTGTACCCTGTTTGTTAATTATCACGAAGATAGTGAATTTAACATTTTTTAAACAAAATATTGTGATGGAATATATAGAAGAATGTGATCAGAGTTAATATTTTTTATCAGGTTATCTTTCTGAAGTAGATATAAGTGTGTTATAAAAATCAACACTGGTGAATGAGTGAATCACTCCTGAAAAAATAAAATTTAACACTTCTATTATATCCGGCTGCATGAAATCTAAAATGAAAGATGGAGTACACCTATGAAATTAAAGTATCTGTCATGCATGATCCTTGCCTCTCTGGCGATGGGAGCATTTGCTGCAACTGCTGCTGATAATAATTCAGCCATTTATTTCAATACCACCCAGCCCGTAAATGATCTGCAGGGGGGACTGGCCGCTGAGGTGAAATTTGCACAGAGCCAGATTGTATCTGCCCATCCTAAAGAAGGGGAAAGTCAACAACATCTGACCAGCCTGCGGAAAAGTTTGCTGTTGGTCCGTCTGGTGAAGGCTGATGATAAAACACCTGTTCAGGTGGAAGCCCGAGATGCTAATGATAAAATTCTCGGTACGTTAACCCTTTCGCCTCCCTCCTCACTACCGGATACCGTCTACCACCTAGATGGTGTTCCTGCTGATGGTATCGATTTCACTCCTCAGAATGGAACGAAAAAGATCATTAATACGGTTGCTGAAGTAAACAAACTCAGTGATGCCAGCGGGAGTTCTATTAAAAGCTATCTGGCAAATAATGCACTGGTGGAGATCCAGACAGCAAATGGTCGTTGGATAAGAGACATGTATTTGCCGCAGGGAGCCGAGCTTGAAGGTAAGATGGTTCGCTTTGTTTCGTATGCCGGCTATAATTCAACGGTTTTTTATGGAGATCGAAAGGTCACGCTCTCGGTGGGTAACACCCTGCTGTTCAAATATGTAAATGGTCAGTGGTTCCGCTCCGGTGAGCTGGAGAATAACCGAATCGCTTATGCTCAGCATACCTGGAGTGCTGAACTGCCTGCGCACTGGATCGTGCCCGGGTTAAACTTGGTGATTAAACAAGGTAACCTGAGTGGTAGCCTAAATGACATCAATGTTGGAGCACCAGGGGAGCTGTTGTTGCATACCATCGATATCGGGATGCTGACCACTCCCCGGGGGCGCTTTGATTTTGCCAAGGACAAAGAGGCGCATCGGGAATATTTCCAGACGATCCCGGTCAGTCGTATGATCGTCAACAATTATGCTCCACTTCATCTGAAGGAAGTCATGCTACCTACCGGTACATTGCTGACAGATGCAGATCCCGGTGAGGGTGGATGGCATAGCGGCACGATGCGACAGAGTATCGGTAAGGAGCTGATCTCTCATGGTATTGATAATGCCAACTATGGTATTAACAGCACTGCTGGTTCAGGAGAAAGCAGCCATCCTTATGTGGCTGCGCAACTGACCGCACATACAAACCGCGGTAACTACTCCAATGGAGTACAGGTGCACGGTGGTTCCGGTGGAGGGGGAATTGTTACCCTAGACTCTACCTTGGGTAATGAATTCAGCCATGAAGTCGGGCATAACTTCGGTCTTGGTCATTATGTGGGTGGCTTCAGGGGGTCCGTGCATCGCAGCGCTGACCAGATCAACTCGACTTGGGGCTGGGACAGCGATAAAAAACGTTTCATACCTAATTTTTATCCAGCCCAGACAAACCGGAAAAGTTGTCTTGACGAGCAGTGCCAGGAGCCGTTCGACGGTCACTCGTTTGGCTTTGACGCCATGGCGGGAGGCAGTCCTTTCTCCGACGCAAACCGTTTCACAATGTATACGCCAAATTCATCGGCTATCATCCAGCGCTTTTTTGAAAATAAAGCTGTGTTCGATAGCCTTTCCTCCACCGGATTCAGCAAGTGGAATGCCGATGAGCATAAAATGGAACCGTATGAACACACCATTGACAGGTTTGAGCAGATTACTGCTTCTGTCAGGGATCTCAGTGAAAACAAAATGGCTGAGATGATGGCAGAATATCCTATTGTCAAAGTACATATGTCGGACGGCAACTGGACTAGAGATATTCATGCCCCTGCAGCTTCCGCGGAGAATAAAGGCCGTATTCTGACACTCGATCATGAAGCTGGTTATAACAGCCATCTGTTTATCAACGGTGGTGAAAAGATAATTTCCAAGGGATATAAGAAGAGCTTTGTTTCCGATGGGCAGACCTGGAAAGAAAGTGACGTGGTGAATACCCGCGAAGCGCGTAAGCCAGAGAAGTTTGGCGTTCCGGTGACGACACTGGTGGGTTATTACGATCCCAAAGGCACTTTGTCTAGCTTCATCTATCCTGCAATGTACGGTGCGTATGGTTTCACTTATTCTGATGACAGTGAGAACCTGTCCAGTAATGACTGCCAGCTGCAGGTGGATACTAGAGAAGGGCAGCTACGATTCAAACTGGCTAATAATCGTGTGAACAGTTCAGTGATGAACAAGTTCCATATCAACGTGCCGACTGAAAGTCAGCCCACTCAGGCGATTTTAGTCTGTAATAACAAAGTATTGGATACCCGAACACTCACACCAGCACCAGAAGGTCTGACTTATACTGTAAATGGTCGGGCACTTCCGGCAAAAGAGAACGAGGGATGTATCGTTTCTGTGAAGACTGCCCAGCGTTACTGTCTCCCCGTTGGCCAGCGGTCAGGATCCAGTCTGCCAGACTGGATCGCAGGCCAGGAAGTCTATGTCGACAGCGGGGCCAAAGCGAAAGTGCTGCTCTCTGACTGGGATAACCTGTCCTATAACAGGATTGGTGAGTTTGTGGGTAATGTGAATCCAGCTGATATGAAAAAAGTTAAAGCTTGGAACGGGCAGTACCTGGACTTCAGCAGACCGAGGTCGATGAGGGTTGTAAATAAATAATCCGGAAGACGGTGCGGCCACCAGGTCGCATCGGTAATACATTCGTTCCGTTCATCAAAACCTAGAATAGCGCCCGGTGTTTTATGTTGTTCTTTCTATCATCCCGGAGAGACCGGAACTTATTCATAAAAGATATCGCACTTAAAATGCTTACGCCAAACTGGGTGTTGTGCGTGATTTTACTCATTGCCGGATATCAGCTGGTCTCGGTTATACGCCATTTCTGGCTGACTCCGGCGACATCGGCGTCCGATTTATCCCATGTTAGCGTGTCGGAAACAGCGGTAACCGATGAGCACACAGAAGAAAATTTTGTGTTTACGTTATTCGGCACGGCATCCCCGCCGTTATCGGAAGGGAAAGTGCAGAAAACAACATCTTCCCTGTCTGATGACCTGCTTTCAGGGGGGGATCTTGATGTGAGAGGTATACTTTACAGTTCGGTTACAGAGCATTCCGTTGCCATATTTGCACATAATAACAGACAGTTCAGTCTAGGCATCGGCGAAAAAGTACCTGGTTACGATGCTACGATTAGTGCTATTTTTAGCGATCATATTGTTATTAACTATCAGGGAAAAAATGCATCACTGCCGCTGCGATATGATAATCCAGCAAAAAGGAATGCACAGGACGATAATAATTTAATAGTCGGACCCGTGACAACCCAAGCTAATTTTCGGGTAAAAAATATTTTTGACATAATGAGCCTTTCACCTGTCACGGTGAATAATACATTAAGCGGTTATCGCTTGAGCCCCGGTAAGGCCAGTTCGTTATTTTATAATGCTGGGTTGCATGATAACGATCTGGCCGTATTGCTTAATGGTTCAGAACTGCGTGATACCAGACAGGCGAAGCAGATAATGAAACAATTGACAGAACTTAAAGAAATAAAAATAACCGTCGAACGTGATGGTCAACTGTATGATGCCTTTATTGCTGTAGGAGAGAACTGATTGTTCAGGAAATGGTTGAACGGGCGCTTGTCGGTATTTGTATTCACGACAGTATTTCTGAGTGCCATTCCGGGATGGGGGGCTGAATTTTCGGCCAGCTTTAAAGATACGGATATTCAGGAGTTCATTAATACTGTCAGCAAAAATCTGCACAAAACGGTAATAATTAATCCTGATGTGCAGGGGACCATCACTGTACGCAGCTACGATATGCTGAACGAGGAACAATATTATCAGTTCTTTCTCAGCGTGCTGGATGTTTATGGTTTTGCCGTGGTCGATATGCACAACGGTATACTGAAAGTGGTGCGTTCAAAAGATGCTAAAACGTCGGCGGTGCCGGTAGCTAGTGATGCCAGCCCTGGGACTGGTGATGAGGTTGTTACCCGGGTGGTCCCCGTCAGTAACGTGGCAGCCAGAGACTTGGCGCCCTTGCTGCGTCAGCTCAATGATAATGCTGGCGCAGGAAGCGTAGTGCATTATGAACCCTCTAACGTTCTGCTGATGACTGGTCGTGCTGCCGTGATGAAACGGCTGATGGAGATTGTTGAACGGGTGGATAAGGAGGGCAATCGCAGCGTTGCCACGGTCCCACTTACCTACGCCTCTGCAACGGATGTAGCCAGACTTGTCACGGAACTGACTAAAGAAAGTGATAAGACAGCCATGCCAGCCTGGATGACAGCGAAGCTGGTTGCTGACGAGCGGACAAACTCAGTTCTCGTCAGCGGAGAGCCAATCTCCCAACAGCGTATCATCTCCATGATTAAGCAACTGGACCGTAAGGAGGATGTTCAGGGTAATACGAAGGTAATTTACCTGAAATATGCGAAGGCAAAGGATTTAGTGGAAGTCCTGACGGGAATCAGCAGCAATATTGAAAACGACGCTAAAAAGAGCTCGTCAACGGAAGCTCTGCGAAAAGGGGTGACGATTAAATCCCACGAACAAACCAATGCCTTGATCCTGACAGGGGCTCCTGACGTCATCCGCGACTTGGAAAATGTAATTTCGCAGTTGGATATTCGTCGTCCTCAGGTCCTGGTGGAAGCCATCATTGCTGAAGTACAGGATGCTGACGGGTTGAATCTGGGGATTCAGTGGGTGAATAAACACTCCGGTGTGACGCAGTTCACCAGTACTGGTTTACCCATTACCACGATGGTTCAGACCCGTCAGAGCGATATTTCTGACAGCGATCAGAGCAATACCTTGAGCATGTTTAACGGGATTGCAGCAGGGTTTTATCAGGGAAACTGGGCGATGCTGCTGACGGCGCTCTCCACAAGTAGCAAAAATGATATCTTGGCAACCCCCAGTATTGTTACGCTGGACAATATGGAGGCCACGTTCAATGTTGGTCAGGAAGTTCCGGTGCTTTCGGGTTCACAGACCACCTCTGGGGACAATATTTTTAACACCGTCGAGCGTAAAACGGTGGGGATCAAACTCAGGGTAAAACCCCAGATCAACGAGGGTGATTCAGTGTTACTGGAGATAGAGCAGGAGGTGTCCGGTGTGGCAGATACAGCAGTAGCTACCACTACTGACTTGGGGGCAACCTTCAATACCCGGACAGTGACCAATGCTATGCTGGTAGGGAATGGCGAAACGGTGGTGGTCGGCGGATTACTGGATAAGTCGATCAGAGGGAGTGAGAGTAAAGTACCTCTGCTGGGGGATATCCCAGTACTGGGACATCTTTTTAGCTCAAAAAGTGAACATGCAGCCAAGCGTAATCTGATGTTGTTCATTCGGCCAACAATTATTCGTGAACGCGACGGATTTCGTCATGCTTCGGCCGAAAAATACCTGTCGTTTAATCAGGAGCAGGTGCAGTCGCGTGGTAAAGAAACAATGGCGCTGACGCTGAATGAGGAACAGCTCAAGCTATCCCGAGATCGGGACGATACGACTTTTCGGAAAGTGAAAACGGCGATTGCTGCGTTTTATGCGCGGGGGATGCAATGAGCAGTATACAGAACGTCAGTGAATCACGCCCCCTTCTCCCTTTTTCCTTTTCCCGTACACAGCGAATTTTGTTGCTGCGTGAACAGGAAGGGAACCAAGTGTTTTGCATGGAGGACACACCTGCCAGTGCCCTGCTAGAGGTTCGCAGGGTAGCTGAAGGTCCTCTGAATGTCACAACTCTGTCGGCTGAGGCATTTGAAAAACAGCTGGTGAGCTGCTATCAGCGTGATTCTGATGAAGCGCGACAAATGATGGCTGATATTGGTAATGAAATGGATTTTTATACCGTCGCGGGGGAGTTGCCTGACAGTGAGGACTTACTGGATGCGAATGACGATGCGCCTATTATCCGCCTGATTAACGCCATGCTGACTGAGGCAATTAAAGAGAAAGCCTCAGATATTCATATTGAAACGTACGAACGCCATCTACAGGTTCGCTTTCGCGTTGATGGCGTTCTCCGGGAGATCCTCCGTTTACGCCGGAATCTGGCTTCGTTACTGATTTCACGCATTAAAGTTATGGCTCGGCTGGATATTGCCGAAAAACGCGTTCCCCAAGATGGTCGCATGGTGCTGCGTATAGGCGGACGGGCTGTGGATGTGCGTGTTTCAACGTTGCCTTCGAACCATGGTGAACGCATCGTGCTGCGTTTACTAGACAAAAACAGCGTTAGTCTCGATCTGGCTGCACTCGGCATGTCGCCGCAGAATCAGAGACACATTGATGCGCTGATCCGCCGTCCTCACGGCATTATTTTGGTGACTGGGCCAACTGGGTCGGGGAAAAGCACGACGCTTTATGCTGCGTTAAGCCGGCTGAATCCACAGGACCGCAACATCATGACAGTAGAGGATCCTGTTGAATATGAACTGGACGGTATCAGTCAGACCCAGGTCAACCCGAAGGTGGACATGACTTTTGCCAGGAGCCTGCGTGCTATTTTACGTCAGGATCCAGATGTGGTGCTTGTAGGGGAGATCCGTGACAGTGAAACAGCCCAGATTGCTGTACAGGCCTCACTGACTGGGCATCTGGTGCTGTCAACGTTACATACGAACAGCGCTGCAGGCGCGTTATCGCGCCTGCAGGATATGGGCATCCCCCCCTTTCTGCTTTCCACCTCATTGCTGGCTGTTCTAGCCCAACGACTAGTTCGCACGCTGTGTCCGCGCTGTCGTCAGTCCTGTCAGGCCAGTGCTGAGCTGGCGAAGGACATGGATATTCCCCCGGAAACCACGATTTGGCAGCCTGCCGGGTGTCAGCACTGCAGTTTTACTGGCTATCACGGGCGTACCGGGCTCCACGAACTGTTGCTGATTGACGATCGCATCCGGACGGCAATATATCAGGGGGAAGGAGAGCTGAGTATTACCCGCTTGGCTGGGGGGCGCTATCTGACGCTGCGTGGCGACGGGCGACAAAAGGTGCTAGCCGGTGAGACCAGTTGGGAGGAGGTGGTTCGCGTTACTGAAAGCAGGTTGCAGGAAGAGGAATGATATGGCGTTGTTTCATTATCAGGCATCGGATATTCACGGTAGAAAACGCCGTGGCGTTCTGGAGGCGGATTCAGCTCGACATGCCCGCCAGTTGCTGCGTGAGCAGGCGCTTATTCCAGTTAGGCTGGAAGAGAAACAGCTCCATCACCAGCACTCACCGCGGAGTATCCTTCGATTTCGTCCTCGTGGGGTGAGCAGCGCCGAGCTTGCATTATTGACACGGCAGTTATCCACCTTGGTGGCCGCATCACTGCCGCTTGAAGAGGCGCTGGACGCGCTGTCGAGGCAGAGTGAGAAACCTCGCCAGCGGGATTTAATCGCTGCCGTGCGCGCTAGGGTCCTTGAGGGACATTCCTTGGCCACGGCGATGGGAATGTTTCCTGGTACGTTTGAGCGTCTTTATTGTGCGATGGTGGCGGCGGGTGAAACATCCGGTCGCTTGGATGTGGTACTTAGTCGTCTGGCTGACTATACCGAGCAACGCCAGATCATGCGAAACCGTCTGCTCCAGGCACTGATCTATCCCTGTGTCCTGACGTTGGTAGCGGTAGGGGTGATTGCCATTCTGCTTACTGCTGTTGTGCCGAAAGTGGTTGAGCAGTTTATTCATATGAAACAGACCCTTCCTCTGTCTACCCGCGTACTGATGGGGCTGACTGAGGTCTGCCAGACTTGGGGCCCGTGGCTGCTGCTAGCTGCAGCCACGGGCTGGATAGCGGGGCGTATGATGTTACACAAGCCCTCCCGGCGTCTGGCTTTTCATCATCTGCTGCTGCGCCTGCCGATCGTGGGGCGTATATCGCGTGGGCTGAATACCGCACGTTATGCCCGCACGCTGAGCATCCTTAATGCCAGTGCGGTGCCGCTACTCCAGGCTATGTACATCAGTGGAGACGTGTTGAGTAATGACTGGGCCCGTCATCAGTTAGCCACCGCAGCCGAATTGGTTCGGGAAGGGGTCAGCCTGCATCAGGCGCTGGAGCAGACCTCGCTATTTCCGTCCATGATGCGGCACATGATTGCCAGCGGTGAAAATAGTGGCGAACTCGACAGCATGCTGGAACGGGCCGCCGATAATCAGGATCGTGAATTCAGCGCACAGATGCAGCTGGCGCTGGGATTGTTTGAACCAATGTTGGTGGTGGGGATGGCTGGCGTCGTCTTGTTTATTGTTCTGGCAATTCTGCAACCGCTCCTGCAACTCAACAATATGATGAATATTTGAATTCTTCTTTAATAGTCAACGGAGAAAAACATGCGAAAACAGCATCAGCGTGGTTTTACCTTGTTGGAAATAATGGTGGTAATTGTGATCTTGGGAGTTCTGGCCAGTCTGGTGGTCCCGAATCTGATGGGAAATAAGGATAAGGCCGATCGGCAGAAAGTGGTTAGCGATCTGGTTGCGCTGGAAAGCGCGCTCGATATGTATCGGTTAGATAACAACCGTTACCCAACAACGGAGCAGGGGCTACGGGCACTGGTCAGTAAACCTACAGTGCAGCCTGAGCCCCGTAACTATCGGCAAGATGGTTATATACGTCGTTTGCCTCAAGATCCCTGGGGGGGGGATTATCAGCTGTTAAATCCTGGTCAGTACAGCAATATTGACATCTTCTCTCCCGGCCCGGATGGTATACCGAACACGGAAGATGATATTGGTAACTGGACGCCCGGTCACACGCAGCCGTGAGTCAGCGCGGATTCACAATACTGGAGATGATGCTGATCCTTTTGTTGATGGGCATTACTGCAGGGTTGGTACTAATGTCATTTCCTGACTCAGCGCAGAATCATTTGCAACAACAGCGGGAGCGTCTGCAGGCGCAGCTGGATTATGCCTTGGATAGAAGCATGCAGGACGGCTTGCTGATTGGGATCCAAGTCCGGTCTGACGGGTGGACATTTAAGGTTTTGCAGCGCGTAACAGCTGAAAGCTTCCCGGCATCAGTGGGGGGGGATGTTTGGCAAGGGTATGTCTGGCAAACTTGGCAACCGCGGCGTGCTGCCATGGAGGGCAAACTTCCGGATGATGTGCGTCTTGATCTGCAGTATCTCAGAGGTCTGCAGTGGATGCCTGAGCATAATGACGGGACAGGGCCCGATATTTTGTTGCTGCCTGGAGGTGAGGTGACGCCGTTCAGCCTTCTCTTTAGGCTGGTAGGAGGGGAGGCCGTTACTGGGCTGCAGGTTGATGAGAACGGCCTGATGACCCTATTTGAAGGTGAGGTCGAGTTGTGAAGAGGCAAGAAGGAATGACATTACTAGAAGTCATGGTGGCCTTGGTTGTGTTTGCGCTGGCAGGAATTGCTCTAATTCAGTCCACGACTCAGCAGGCCGCAGGGATCGGGCCGATGGAAGAGAAGGTGTTGGCAGGCTGGTTGGCTGACAACCAGATGGTGCAACTGCAGCTCGAGAAAATCTGGCCGAAAAACGGCTGGGACGAGAAGACGATCAGCTTCGCTGGCAGAGAATGGTATTTACGCTGGCACGGGAGGGACAGCGACATACCACAGCAACGCATCCTAGAGGTAGAGGTACGGCGTACCAGAGAGGAGACGTCCGCCTTAGTTTCCTTGCGTGGTAGTGTGGTTCGTGAATGAGTCAGCAGCGGGTGAAAGGTTTTACGCTACTGGAAATGCTGTTGGCACTGGCTGTTTTTGCAGCGCTGAGCATCAGCGCATTTCAGGTACTACAGAGCGGAATACGCGCGCACGAGCTGTCCCAAGATAAAGTACGGCGTTTGGCTGAGCTGCAGAGGGGGGGCAGCCAGATAGAGCGAGATCTTATGCAGATGATCCCAAGACATAGCCGGGGGAGTGAAGGCCTGCTGCTCGCTGCTCCTCATCTGCTGAAAAGCGATGACTGGGGGATTTCCTTTACGCGAAACAGTTGGCTTAATCCCGCCGGGATGCTACCACGCCCGGAGTTACAGTGGGTAGGTTACCGGCTGCGACAGCAAAAGTTAGAACGCCTGAGCTACTTTTATGTCGATCACCCCTCTGGTATTGCTCCGGATGTCAGGGTGGTGCTGGAGGGGGTTCACGCATTTCGTCTGCGTTTTTTTGTCAACGGCACTTGGCAGGCGCGCTGGGACAGTACCAGCATCCTGCCGCAGGCTGTTGAGGTGACGCTGGTTATGGATGATTTTGCTGAACTTACCCGTCTGTTTCTTGTAAGTAAGGAGACCGCGGAATGAAGTCGCGGGAACAGGGCGTGGCGCTTCTGGTTGTATTGCTGATCTTGTCGTTAATGGTGACGATCGCGGCTGCGATCGCGGAGCGTAACGGCAGGACATTTTGGCGTACGGTGGCGCAGCTGGATCAGCTGCAGGCAAAGTGGGATGGCTATTCTGCAGAGGAGATGGCAATACAAATATTACAGAGGAGCAGACAGGCATCGCCCCGGAAAACGCATCTGGCACAAAACTGGGCGCAGTCAGAACTACAGTTTGAAACCGGCGGAGGAGATGTTCGGGGACGGATAGTGGATGCACAGGCCTGTTTTAATCTTAATGCCATTAATTATGGAGCAGTGGATCTAGCCGGTGTGCCTTATGCCGCCAGAATTTTTCAGCAGCTGTTAATCAACCTGCAAGTCGATATTATACAAGCCAGGCAAGTGACAGCAGCTCTGCGTGACTGGATCGATCGTGATGACGAACCAGTTAAGGGGGGGGCTGAAGACGAGGTGTATATGGGGATGGAGCCCCCCTATCTTGCGGCCAGCCAACCGATGCAGGACGTCAGTGAGTTGCGCCTCATCCGGGGAATAGATGTCAGACTTTACCGCAAACTTTTACCGTATGTTTGTGTACTGCCCACGTCAGACCTGTCAGTGAATGTGAATACTCTGCTGGATTCACAGGCGCCGTTGCTGGCTGCACTCTTTCTGACGAAACCGAACAGTCTTTTGGTGACGAAATTACTGCTGCGGCGACCCCGTACCGGTTGGGATAGCGTGGCAGCGTTTCTTGACTCGCCACAGCTTAAGGGCATCGACACCAGTACAGCCATATCGGTACTGGCTGTTAGCAGCAACTATTTTTTGGTCCGGTTACATGTGCGCTCTGGGGAGCACCTGTTCAGCCAGCAGACTTTAATGCAGTGGAGAGAGGAGCGTTTCCGGAGCATTCAGCGACAGTATGGATTAACGGTGAGGGAGGTACCCTGAACAAGAATAACAAACATGTCGAGGCAGGCCGGCTTTTTTTGCGACTGCCGGAGGATGACACGCAGCCTTTATTGTGGAGGTTGGTTTCGCCGGAGGAGACAGGGGGCGGCAGCGTGGCAGTCGGAGAAACAGATCCGCTGTTAGCAGGTCTGCTGCCTCGTTATCCCGCTTGGGTGCTGGTTCCGTCAGACAGAATTGCCTTCCATCAGGTCACGCTGCCACACCGTACGTGGCGTCAGCGTTTGCAGGTGCTCCCCTTTCTTCTGGAAGAGCAGTTGGCAACAGATATTGAGCAGCTGCATTTCGCCATTCTTCATCAGACAGGTGGCAGGTGTAATGTGGCTGTGGTCGAAAAATCGGTCATGCACCACTGGCTGACGTACTGTGGACAACTTGGGGTCCGGGAGGTGAGGTTGCTGCCTGACGTACTGATGCTGCCGTTGGCAACTGAAGGATGGAGTGCAGTAAGGCTTGCCGGTCAGTGGCTATTTCGTAGTGATCGTTACGCCGGGATGACGGTGGAGTTGTCGTGGCTGACACAGTTCTTGTCTCTTACTGCGCCGCCGGTTATTGAGTCTTACTCCGTGCCGCCAGCACAGTGCATGGGCTTGGAGACCACGGAGTGGCGAGCTCAGCCCGTACGGGATCTGCTGCAGTTGGCGGCTGAATGTGAGGGATATGATGGCGCAGATCTGCGACAGGGAATATTTGCTCGCCAGGGAACATGGTATGCGCGATTCCGCCCATGGCGGTATGTCGCAGGGGCCCTGTTGGCCTGTGTGTTTCTGGCCGGAAGCAACGCGGGGCTGGCACATTACCGGCTCTGGCAGCAGGCTGAATTTTGGCAGCATGAGAGCGTACGCGTCTATCAGGAGCTGTTTCCTGGCGAAACGGTGGTGAAGGATCCCCACCGGCAGATGCTGAGACATCTGCAACAGTCGACGAGTAACAATATGCCGGAACTAGGGGGCGTGATGCACCAGCTTCAGCAACTGCTGCCAGAAACCTCAACGATACGCTTACAGGCACTCGCCTGGGACAGTAGCAGCCAGACTCTGAAAATAGATCTGCAGGCAGCCTCTTTTCAGGCTCTGGAACACTTTCAGCAGAGCGCTGGAGAAAAATATATCATCCAGCCTGGCGAGATACGGCAGCAGCCGCACGGGGTGGAAAGTCGTCTGATCCTGAGAATGAACAATGAACGATCTTAAAAAACGTTTGCAGTATATTAGTCCCCGTGAGCGAAGGCTGCTTACCGGATGTGTTGCCTTACTTGTTGTCGCTTTTGTCTATTATGTCTTCTGGCTGCCCTGGCAGGTACGGGAGGATAAGTGGCGGACTGTAATTGCCCGTGAAAAATACACAGTGGAGTGGATGAAACAACAGATACCCAGCATAAAGAAATGGGAGGCCAGTATGCCAGAACAGGGGGAGCCGTTAGGTTTATCTGCGGCAGTGACTCAAACTTCAGCCGCATATGGTGTATCAGTCACCCGATTGCAGCCTCAGGGGGAGCGTCTGACCGTTACCTTAGCACCAGTTGAATTTAATACGCTGATGCAGTGGCTTACGCAACTGCATCGCAGGTACCGTATTCGTACCGTGGTATTTGATGTGGTCGCGCAGGGAAACCAGCCCGGACATGTAACGGTTAATCGGCTGGTTTTGTCCCGGGATGACATAAACAGGGATACTTCGCCGGGGCACTTGTGATTTACAGGTTAATGCCTGACGTGAAAATGGGAGTGATAAGCAGGAGGATATGTGAGCAGGTTGCCGGAATTTGCGGCTGATTTTCATTTGTTGTGGCTCATCAGCACAGGGGGGCTAGGGGGCATTATCGGTAGTTTTCTTAACGTTGTGATTCATCGTCTGCCGGTAATACTGGAGAGGCGGTGGCGGCGTGAAGCGCTGATGTTGTTGGCACATTCTGAGCCTGAGTCCGAGCCGGTCTTTAACCTGATGATACCGCGCTCTCATTGTCCCTACTGTTTTCAGCCGCTCAGCATCAGGGATAACATTCCCCTGTTAAGCTATCTCTTTCTGAAGGGGAAATCACGCTGTTGTGGTGAGCGTATTCCTATTTACTATCCGCTGGTCGAGATAACGAGTTCAGTGTTATTCATTCTGGCAGCGAGCCGGTTTCATCCCGGGCTGACATTAGTTGCTGCCTGGCTTTTTATTGCCATGCTGTTGGTTCTGGCGGTTATTGACTGTCGTACGGCTATGCTGCCGGATGTGCTGACGTTATCCCTGCTCTGGCTTGGCCTGTTATTCAGCTTACAGGGGGGGAGAGTGCCCTTGGAGGAGGCGGTAGTGGGGGCGGTCTCTGGGTATCTCTGTCTGTGGGGGCTGTACTGGCTTTTTCGTTTCGTTACCGGTAGAGAAGGGTTAGGCTACGGTGATTTTAAGCTAGCTGCGGCACTGGGAGCATGGATGGGGTGGCAGGTATTACCCTCCGTGCTTCTGTTTGCCTCAGTCAGCGGATTAATCATAACGGTACTGCTGCGTTTTGTTACAGCCACGGATTTTACCCGGCCGCTGCCTTTTGGTCCGTGGCTCGCCTTGAGCGGAGTATGCCATTTTTTGTTGATGTAGCGTTCGGTTTCCGGGGCTGGTAATAAAAATGGCTCAGAGAATAACGGGACTATAGTAAACCGGAAACCGGTTAAACAATACCTGGTTAAAAATATGAGGATTAATACGTTGAAAAAACTAAATTGTATCACGTCATTACTGGTCCTGGTGACTGTCGCCGGTTGCCATCAGGTACCTTCCACTCGTAAGCAGGCCACCGTTCCCCCGAGCGAACAGCTAGAACAAACGGCGTCGATCGCCGCTGCGACACGGTATCTGAAAAGGAAATGTAACCGCAGTGATTTGCCAGATGATCAGGCGATACTGAATGGCGTTAACCGGATCGCTAACGGGAAAGGGTGGCAGTCCTTAACTCAGGAGGATATACGTAAACACAGCGATGAGATCAATGAACGTCTGGCTAGGGACAGCACACCTGAGCACATAAAATGCAGTGAGTTCAATCGGCTGTTGGTCCCATTTATCGGTGAATTACTGGCAGGGACTAGCAGATAATAGGGTACTGACAGGTACTGAACCGCGCCTCGGAAATCTAGGAGACTAAACTCCCTGAGAAAGAGGTAAACAGGATGACCAAAAATACACGTTTTTCCCCGGAAGTCCGTTAGCGGACGGTCCGTATGATTCTGGTGCGTCAGGGCGAATATGACTTACAACGGGCGGCAATTTGTTTCATTGCCCCAAAGATTAGCTGTACGCCAGAAACTCTACGTGTCTGGGGGCGCCAGCATGAGCGGGCTACCGGGAGCGGTAATGATGGACTAACTGCCACTGAGCGCCAGCAAAGTGAAGGCCATAAGCTAGAGGTTCATGATATACCCCAGTGGCTTCCATGATGATATGAACTTCGTTCAGTTCACTGGATTGCTTTTTAAGCCACTCTGCCACAGTTTTAGCCGCATCAGCGGTATTTTTTAGCTTACGAGTTTTGATCTTCCCTTTAATGTCCCCCGTAAGAGGCATAGATCAAGATTGTTTTTACTGACATCAATACCTAACTGAAACATCGGCATTTTCTCCTCTTTCACATAACCATCACGCCAATTTGTCTTGTTCATGTATACGGCATCGGTGATGCAGAGTGAATATTGGTGAGGTCAGAAGACGCTGCTGACAGAAAGGGAAGTCAGTTTTATGAAAGGACTGTCCAAAATCGTGGATATGAAATGGTGGTATCTGTGTCCGCAGGTACGGGCTGATATCGTCCGTTGAACGGCGCTCGTTCAGTATTGTTGCAGCAGTAGAGCTGGATGATACCTGTCATTTTCGACTGGAACGCTGGCGCCGGGATATTAGTCTGGAAGAGGTTATGAGGCTGGCATTCCGTTGCTCAGAAGTCACGATGCCAAAAAACTGCTGCAGATGACCGGAGAATAGCTGGATACCTTCAGAACAGAGCTCCAGTCAGAATCGGGATGCAGCAAGACCCGGCATTTTCATACCTGAAAACCATACTATTTCACAGTTTAAATCACATTAAACAACAGTAATTCCCATTGATTTGTGCGCCAACACAGATCTTCGTCACAATTCTCAAGTTTTTGATTTCAAAAAACTGTAGTATCCTCTGCGAAACGATCTCGGTTCAAATATTGAGGAGGCGAGATGTCGCAGACAGAGAATGCAGTAACTTCCTCATCAGGTACAAAGCGAGCATACCGAAAAGGTAATCCTCTGACGCTTGCAGAACGTCAGCAGGCGTCCTTGGCAAGAAAACGTGCTACACATAAAGAACTCAGAGTATTCATTCCTGCTGCGTTAAAAGTTCAATTACAGGAGATGTGTGAGGCTGAAGGCGTTACTCAGGCTGAGATGATTGCTGAACTGATAAAGCAGAAGAGTGCTTTCAGTTAACTAAAATGTAGCGACATCACATTCTTGCAATCGTGAGGCGGTAAAACGCGAAGTGGAGCGTCGTGTGAAGGAGCGCATGATTCTGTCACGTAACCGTAATTACAGCCGGCTGGCCACAGCTTCCCCCTGAAAGTGACCTCCTCAGAATAATCCGGCCCGCGCCGAAGGCATCCACACGCCTGAAGCCCGGCAGCGCACAAAAAATCAGCACCACATACAAAAAACAACCTCACCATCCACCTTCTGGAGCATCCGGTTCCCCCTGTTTTCGATACAAAACACGCCTCACTGACGGGTAATTTTGCTTATCCACATTAAACTGCAAGGGACTTCCCCATAAGGTTACAACCGTTTATGTCATAAAGCGCCAGCCGCCAGCCTTACAGGGTGCAATATATCTTTTAAACATCTGTTTATATCTCCTTTAAACTACTATTTAAAAAGAAAACCTATTCACTGCCTGTCCTGTGGACAGACAGATATGCACCTCCCACCGCAAGCGGCGGGCCCCGACCGGAGCCATTTTAGTTACAACACTCAAATACAACCACCAGAAAAACCCCGGTCCAGCGCAGAACCGAAACAACAAAGCCCCTCCCTCATAACTGAAAAGCGGCCCCGCCCCGGCCCGAAGGGCCGGAACAGAGTCGCTTTTAATTATGAATGTTGTAACTATACTCCGTCATCGCTGTCAGTGTTCTGGCTGGAAGTCCTCAGTACACGCTCGTAAGCGGCCCTCACGGCCCGCTAACGCGGAGATACGCCCCGACTTCGGGTAAACCCTCGTCGGGACCACTCCGACCGCGCACAGAAGCTCTATCACGGCTGAAAGCAGGTATGGTCTGGCAGGGCCGGGGATGGGTAAGGTGAAATCTATCAATCAGTACCGGCTTACGCCGGGCTTCGGCGGTTTTACTCCGGTATCACATGTAACCGCAGAGTGCCGCCTTCCATGCCGCTCACGCGGCATCAGAGCAATACAACCAGCATTAAATTCATTTGCAAATGTATGAGTAATACTGAACCGCCCCGGGAATCCTGGAGACTAAACTCCCTGAGAAAGAGGTAAACAGGATGACTAAAAATACACGTTTTTCCCCCGAGGTCCGTCAACGGGCAGTTCGTATGGTTCTGGAAAGTCAGGGCGAATATGACTCACAATGGGCGGCAATTTGTTCCATTGCCCCAAAGATTGGCTGTACACCAGAGACTCTGCGTGTGTGGGTTCGTCAGCATGAGCGGGATACCGGGAGTGGTGATGGTGGACTCACCACCGCTGAACGTCAGCGTCTGAAAGAGCTGGAACGTGAAAATCGTGAACTGCGCCGCAGTAACGATATCCTTCGCCAGACTTCCGCTTATTTTGCGAAGGCGGAGTTCGACCGCCTCTGGAAAAAATGATGCCACTGCTGGATAAGCTGCGTGAGCAGTACGGGGTCGGACCGCTATGCAGCGAACTGCATATTGCCCCGTCAACG
>OJJG01000085.1_pt1 | contig 18466 bp, 20 predicted proteins | sample 1596291 | NCBI WGS metagenome assembly OJJG01 (sample SAMEA4350149, study PRJEB24818) | metagenome | biome: human; feature: gut; material: faeces | place: Denmark | collected 2013-09 | reverse complement strand
GCTGGGAAGGCTGGGCCATACTCCTCCGGCAGAAGCAGAAAAAGCTTATTATGCTTCCATCGGAAACGATGATCTGGCAGCCTGAGTTCACAGATAAAACACTCTCCAGGAAACCCGGGGCGGTTCAGGCCTCACATCGCCTCTGTTCGGCATCGTCTGTCTGGCAGACAGTGCCTGAGCATCACGTCCCGCTCTGGCAGCAGGTCAGTCAGGTGGAACATCGGCCACTGAGTGCCTGTGAGGAGCGGTTGTGATGCATGAGCTGGAAGTCCTGCTGAGTCGCCTGAAAATGGAGCATCTGAGTTATCACGTTGAAAGCCTGCTGGAACAGGCAGCTAAAAAAGAGCTGAACTACCGGGAGTTCCTGTGCATGGCGCTACAGTAGGAATGGAACGAGCGCGGTATGGAGTCCAGGCTGAAGCAGGCTCGTCTGCCGTGGGTCAAAACGCTGGAGCAGTTCGACTTTACCTTCCAGCCGGGCATCGATCGTAAGGTTGTCCGGGAGCTGGCTGGTCTGGCGTTCGTGGAGCGCAGCGAAAACGTTATCCTGCTGGGGCCTCCGGGTGTCGGAAAAACTCATTTTTAATATAAAAATATCAAATTGACGATATAAATAGTGGCATCATTAAAGTAAATAGAATTAGTTTTGGAAATCATCATGTATAGAGAGAACAAGAAATTCAGTAAAGGCCTTAGCTTGATTGAGGCGTCAATGGTTTTAGCTCTTTCAGCTGTCGTTGTGTCAGGTGTTCTATACTATTTTAACATGGCGTCAAATAATCGTAAACTGCAGGAAAATGTGAAATCAATACAGGCAGTTGTATCAACAATAAGAGCTTTATATGCCAATCAACCTCCAGGCACACCTATTGATTTAGATGCTGTAATAAAATCAGGTAATTTTACTAAAGGCAAAACGGCAGGCAACGAATATGGTATTATACTGCCTACAGGTGATACTATCAGAATTTATGATGGTTCTCGTAACCCTGCTTTAGGAGGTAAAGCATATTCTCTTGAGCTCAGAACTAAATCTTCGGATGTTTGCTCCTATATCGGGGGAATAAAATTTGGCACATCTCATTTTGGTACTGAAATTTTAAATTTTAGTGAAAATGGCACTAACGATTTGAAGAAATTAAAAACATTAACTCCATCAGAGGTCGTCACTCAATGTAGCCAAAAAGCAAAACAAACAACTGATATAAAAACTAAGATATATTTTAAATACTAATCTTGTAAAAATAACATCAGGTTACTAATAAAAATTACTTTGCAGGCATTTATCTGAATAATGAGCTGGCCCCCTGAAATACCAGGCAGTAGATGTATCTTTAAATAAGAGATAGGCTTGGATATATGTCTGACACTGTTTCTAATTGGTAGAAACTGACCACAATTACGGTGCAATGGCACAACTTCAGTTCACTTTCTGATTACTGTCCCCGCCCCGGCACTAACCCCGGGGTATTTTTATATTCAGTTTAAATGACATGATGAAACCACGTTCTTCTTATTCAAAGACAGCATTAATTCTTTTATTCTCTGTTTTTCTGGTAGCTGCAGTAACAAAAGCAAAAAGCTCGCTTCCCGATATCCCCCTGGAGCAGGCAAAAGAAATGAATGCTGATAACACAGTTATTTTCCTTTTTCGCCATGGAGAACGTTGCGACCGTTCAGATATGCCCTGCTATTCAGATAAGAGCGGAATCACTATTACCGGTACAGAGAAAGCACAGCAGGAAGGTATTAAGTTCGCAACAATCTTCAGTGAATATGATATTTACTCCAGCAATACGGTAAGAACCATACAAACTGCAAAATTCTTCTCTGGTAAAGAACCCGTCGTTATGGACAGTTTATCAGACTGCAATAATAATCTTTATAAGACGCTTGAATCAATCGCAAGAGAATCTCATAAAAGAAACATTGTAATAATGACACATAATCATTGTTTATCATTTCTGGCCAGAGATATGCTCGGCAAGAAACTCAAACCGGCGTACCTTGATGCCCTGATCATGCATTACGATGGTATCCGGCTCATACTTGACGGAAAATACAACAAAGAGGCATAGAGGATATTTTAATTTACATTGTTCTTGCCCCCTTATTTCCAGACAGGGGTTGTATCTTAAGTTAACATTATCCGCTGATGTCGATATTCTCGTGGAGAGCGGCATCCCAACGCACGGTGCGGATAGTTTTCATTGCAATGATTGAACGCTGCTGCGAGATTCTGTAACGCTGATCGCACATCCGGTTTTGACATGAACGCGTTGTAGTCTTCCTTCATCGATTTTACGAACCTCTCGACCATGCCGTTACTCTGTGGGCTACTCCGGAAAAGTGGCCTGCTGCCTTCCGGAAAAAATATGCCTGCACTGCTTCCCGTGACGTTAACGCCGGTGCCGGATAATAAAATCCCGGCTCCGGCACAGGAACCAGAGCAGATAAATACACCGTCCGACAGTCTGTGCTGCGAGCTGGTTCTGCCGGCCGGAACTCTCAGGCTGAAAGGTGAACTGACACCGGCGTTATTACAGACACTTATCCGCGAAATGAAAGGGAGCAGCCACTGATGATATCTCTCCCTGCCGGTTCGCGTATCTGGCTGGTTGCCGGTATCACCGATATGCGAAATGGCTTTAACGGCCTGGCCTCAAAAGTTCAGAACGTCCTGAAGGATGACCCGTTCTCCGGGCATCTGTTCATCTTCCGCGGACGCCGGGGTGACCAGATAAAAGTGCTGTGGGCTGACAGTGACGGACTGTGCCTCTTCACCAAACGCCTGGAACGGGGCCGCTTCGTCTGGTCGGTCACCCGCGATGGAAAGGTTCACCTTACTCCGGCTCAGTTGCCCATGCTTCTTGAGGGCATCAACTGAAAGCACCCGAAACGAACGGAACGCGCTGGAATCCGTATATAACCCGATGTAAAGTGAGTACATGGACACCTCACTTGCTCATGAGAATGTCCGCCTGCGGGCACTGTTGCAGACGCAACAGGACACCATCCGTCAGATGGCCGAATACAACCGCCTGCTCTCACAGCGGGTGGCGGCTTATGCTTCCGAAATCAACCGGCTGGTAGCTGTAGGCCGGAAAAACTGGCTGTTCGCGGGTTCCGACAGCGGTGGCGAACATGCGGCGGTGTTGTACTCGCTGATCGGCACATGCCGTCTGATGAACAATGTGGAGCCAGAAAAATGGCTGCGTTACGTTATTGAGCATATCCAGGGCTAGCCGGCAAACCGGGTACGCGATCTGTTGCCCTGGAAAGTTGATCTGAGCTCTCAGTATGAATCGCCACGGATAATTTAGACACTTCCGAGCCGTTGATAATACTGGTTTTCATATTCTGTCGGTGACATCTGATCGCTGGAACCATGCCGACGCTTACTGTTATAAAACATTTCGATGTAATCAAAAATATCGCTGCGGGCTTCTTCCCGCGTTCCGTAGATCTTTTTCTTTATCCGTTCGCGTTTCAACAACTGGAAAAAGCTTTCTGCAACCGCATTATCATGGCAGTTACCGCGACGGCTCATGCTGCCCTCCAGGCCGTGTGATTTCAGGAACGACTGCCATTCATGGCTTGTGTACTGACTGCCCTGATCCGAATGAACCAGCACCTGTTTTTGGGGATTACGCCGCCATACAGCCATCAGCAGTGCGTTCAGGACAATGTCTTTTGTCATCCGGGATTGCATGGACCAGCCGATAATTTTGCGTGAGAACAGATCAACAACCACGGCAAGATACAGCCAGCCTTCGTGGGTCCTTATGTAGGTTATGTCCGTTACCCAACGCTCATCCGGAGCATCCGGATTGAGCTGTCGCTGGAGCCTGTTGGGCGACACGATACTGGCCTCGCCTTTACGAGCCCGCGGGCTCCGGTATCCGACCTGAGCCTTTATCCCGATACGTTTCATCAGTCGCCAGACTCTGTTCACACTCCGCACTGTTGCCCGCTGTCCCGCAGATCTAAATGGATTTTGCGATAACCATAGACGCATCCCGATTCCAGCCAGAACTGTTTAATCTGTCCTGTCAGTCTCAGGTCTGCCTGATGGCGTTGTGAATGCGGCTGCTGAAGCCAGGCGTAAAAACCACTGGGATGAACATCCAGCACCCGACAGAGCAGGCGAACAGGCCAGCAACAGGTGTTGTCACGGATAAAGGCGTACCTCAGTCGGACAGCTTTGCGAAGTACGGCTTTTTTTAATATGTCCCGTTCGTCGGTAACCCGCTTCAGCTCTTTCTGGAGACGGCGGATCTCGGCCTGAGCATCTGACTGTTCTTTATTAGTGGAAGAATCCGGACCGTACTTCTTTATCCAGGAGTAAAGGCTGTGGGTGGTGATATCGAGACGTGTTGCAACGCTGGCAACAGAATAACCGCGATCAACAACCTGTTTGACTGCTTCAATTTTAAACTCTTCGGGATAACGCTTACCACTCATGGGCACCTCTCTTTAAGTCATCTTAAATGACTCTGAGGTGTCTATTAAACCTGTGGCGATTCAGCCTGAGCCACTATCGTTTTAAGAGCCGGGATGAAGCCATCTCAGTAATACGGGAATACATTGAGATTTTCTACAATCGTCAGCGTCGTCACTCTCGTCTGGGGAATATCTCCCCGGCAGCCTTCAGGGAAAAATATCATCAGATGGCTGCTTAAAAAAAGAACAAATGGTAGTGTCCGCTATTGCCAGTACACCTCAGTTTTACCGCTGCCCGGCTCCTGGACCGGGACGGGGATATCATCGGCATGGACTTTACCGAGTAATGGTGTTGTCGAAGGTCATGTAAATCGCCTGAAGATGTTGAAACGGCAGATGCATGGTCGAGCCGGATTTGAACTACTTAGGCAGAGGGGCATGAGTCCACTGGCATGAAAATCTCCACCAAAGTTGCGGAGGAACCACTTTTCATCCGTCGTTGACAATCACGCTTAAAGGCTGGTTTTAAAGCTTTTTTCGATAACGTCTTTCAGTGCCCGGCATTCAAGACTCAAATCGGTAAACATCTGTTTGAGACGACGATTTTCATCCTCCAGATTTAATATCAGACTCTTCAATTCCCCCGTATTTCGCTTTCCAGTTGTAATAAGAGGCTTCGGAAATCCCGGCCTCACGACAGACCTATTTCACGGGAACGGCTGGCTTCGACAGATTTCAGGACAGCAATGATCTGGTGTTTAGTAAATCGTTCTTTACGCATAGTGATCTCCTTCATTAGCAGAATGAGCATGCCGGAAGATATCTAAATATGAATAGCCCTAATTTATGGGATGATTACAGTGAGACACCAAGAGAAGATGAAACTAACATATGAATAACTGATGGACTCAGATATTATTTGATATCAACAAAATTTTATAACAATATTTTTTTTTGATGCTATATCCGGCAAAACTAGATAAAAAATTCCTGCGGAGAAGAAATAAGAAAATGGTATTATTATTTAGTTGTATTTTTATATCGTTTTAATTTTTGCAAGTTTGGTACGGTTGTTACTTGAATAATCTGAGAGTTTCTAAATTTGCTGACTCGGAATGTGTTATACGAGAGGGCGGTAGCGTAAGTGTTTTGTGGTCATCTAAGCTGATTTCTATATAACAAAAGTGTACCAGGAAAGGAAAAATATATCGGAAAGTAGTGTTAAAATATGTCCTAATCATATAGTCTTAGTTATTTTTTTTGTTTGGTTACTGGTTGGTTTAAATCAAAATCCAAATAATCTAAATGGCAATGACATAGAGGTATATTGATTATTCTATTTTTGAAAGGTGTATGTATGAATATTTTTACAAAAAAAGTTTTTGATAAAAAAGCGCAGAAGCGTAAGAGTTCCCTCCTTTTTCAGAAGGGCTTGTCATTAATCGAGGCCTCTATGGTCCTCGCCCTCTCCGCCATCGTCGTCTCCGGCGTTATGTATTACTACCAGGCTGCTTCTGACAATAACAAGACTCAGAGCACCGTCTCCGAAGTCATGAGTATCGTCTCCGCTGTTAACGGTCTCTTCGTCGGAACTGCAGATTATACAGGGCTGACCGAAAAAACCATCATAGATACCTCCGCCGTCCCCGATAACTATAAAAAAGGTAATGAGATTACGCACCCGTTCGGGGGCAAAGTTAACCTCGGACAGGTTGCCACTGGTGGTTATTACATCGTCCTGAATGATGTTCCTAAGGGGCCCTGTGTGAACCTCGCCTCCATGAACTTCGGGACCTCATTACATGGGGTCGGCGTCGGGGTTAATACTAATCAAGCTGGTCAGGGTAATGTGACTGGTCCCCTAAATGGTAACAATGCCAGCCAAGGAACAATTTATAATAAAGCGCTTACCCCGGCTCAGGCGGCTAATGCATGTGTCACTGACACCAATGACATCGCCTTCCTGCTGAAATAACTTCCACGCCCCCTCCGGGATTCATCGCGGGTTCGGGGCGTTCTCTCTATGGAGATTTAATGTGAAAAAAAAAACACTACTCCCCCTGATTATCGCTGCGAGTATTTATGCTCCTCTTGCCGGGGCTGAAACTAAGCCTTATTCTGATTTGGATGAACAACAACCAAATCAGAATATTAAATCTACCAGTAATAATCAGAACTCCGGGTTCCTTTTACCTCCCTCTAACCCGGACTGGACTGTCGTTAAAGGTCAGGACTTGTTTAATGTTTTGTCTCAATGGTCATATACTGCCGGATGGGATTTAGTATGGCGGTCGAACCTTTCATATAAAATGCTGGCCGGCGCTTCATTCAGTAACAAAACTTTTGAACAGGCTGTCGGAAATTTATTTGAAGCAATTGGTGAGACCAATCCCAAGCTATACATTACCCTGTATAAAGGTAATAAAGTTATTCTTATTTCATCTACTCCACAATTCTAATGATAGGTTGTATTTTATGCGTCGATTAAAGCTTATGCTGGCTTTTCCGTTAATTGTGTCATGCTCTACAGATGTCTATAAAAGCGCTAAAAATAGTTATGACACAGAAAAAAATTTTGCAGAAAAATATCTTATAAATTCTAAAAATGATAAACTTACAAAAAATGTAACACCGGTGCAAGTCTCGGACAGTGTTTATATTGGCAACAAAAGTTCAGTCAGTACGCACGGCGAACCGTTACCTATTCAGTTTGAAGGTAAAACTGGAATATCGATGAATTCAGGTATACCTCTTAAACTGGATGGCGTTGTAAGAATGATTGAAGAAATAACCAATATACCAATTATAAAAAAAGATTATGTTGTATACAATACCCAAAAAAATGCAACAGGAACTGCAGAAGTAGCTAAGGTATCAGAAGAATTATCAAAAGTAATGGGTGAAAATAGTGAAAAAAGTGCTGCTTCCACTTCATCACTTCAAAGTTTACTTGACCTTAAAGCCAGCACTGATTATATGGCTGTCGATTACTCTGGTCCATTATCAGTGTTTCTTGATAAATTCTCGTCACATTTTGACCTTGCATGGCAATATGTTGATGGCCAATTATTAATATCGACAGACGAGGTCAGAAAATTTTCTATAAGCTCATTACCAAACAAAATCGAATCTACAAGTAGTATAGGTAGTGAAGGTAGTGGTGGCTCAGGGGGTACCGGTGGTTCAGGCAGCTCAAGTAGCGGTACATCAGAACAAACCTTAGATATGGCAGTTTCATTAGATTTTTGGAAAGATGTTGATTCTGAATTAAAAGTTTTGCTTGGAGACAGCGGTGCATACAGCATATCACAAAGCACTTCATCTATACTCGTGAGAACATCACCATCAGTAATGAAAAAAGTTTCAGAGTATCTTGATGGACTTAATCAGCAACTGGAAAGACAGGTTACCGTTAATGTAGAAGTATATTCTGTATCCACAAATGATTCCAGTAATTTTAACTTGTCATTAAAAGGTCTTTTAACAAGAAATGGTGGCATATTTGGTTCTGTTGCAGGTGATTATGGCACGACTGCCGGGAGTACCTTCGCCGGATACTGGAATGGGAATGGTAGTGATGAAAACCGAGTTCTTATTTCGGCGTTAGAAGAAAATGGCAATGTTAGTAACGTCACATCTGCAGTAGTTACAACGATGTCAGGGGTGCCTGTACCGGTTCTGGTAGGTAGTGAAAGTACCTATGTATCCGAACTGGGAACATCATTTAATGATAACGTAGCAACAACAACTGCAAAAACAGAAACTATAACATCAGGTTTTTTGATGAATTTATTGCCTCGGGTTATGGATAATGGAAATATATTACTTCAATATGGTGTAAATTTATCTACTTTAGTCGGTGCATATGGTGGCTTTGACCAAGTAGTGGTTTCAGGCACTACTATACAATTACCAATTGTGGATAAACGTTCATTTATCCAGTCAAGTATGTTAAAAAATGGTAGTACTTTGGTTTTAGCTGGATTTGAGAAAAAAAGGAATGAAGTTGTTGATCAAGGGACTGGGTCAGCTAATTTTAAACTTCTTGGTGGAAAGCGACAGGGTAATCAGGAAAGAGAAATTATGGTTATCTGCATAACTCCTCGAATTATAGATATTAAAGGTAGTTAATTATGCTTAAGCCAGAGAGCGAAGAAAGAATGATTCATCTTCCTGGGATTATTCAGATAGATAAAAAAGAATATGCAGTTAATTTATTATGGAGTGAAGTTCCTAACGATAAAAAATATAAAAAAATTATTAAAAACAGGCTTAAATTACTCGGCGGTGAACTATATTGTATAGACAGATGTTTGACAGGGAGACAGTATGCAATAGCAGATGAATCTCTCGGGCACAAAAAAGGGCTAAGAGTATTAGGCAGTTGCTTTGATAATCACGGCAAATCTCTTTGCGGATTGTATGAACATGATGGGATATGGCTGATATTTGCCATTGACAGGAATGGTTTTATTGTAATGGATAAAGCAAGCCATGAGCGTAATGACAGCATTGTTACATATAATGCGTTACTTGCTGATAATCAATGGGATGAAATAGTTTGTCCTGCAGGGCTTGGTATCTCAGGAAGTCATGAAGGAGATATATCTCAACTTTTAAATAAAAAAGGGATCAAACTATCCACTATAGGTATAGAACGCTTTTATCCTGTAGTTAAAATTACTGGAGCTGGTGCAATAAGTATAGCTGCTTGTTATCTCAATTATAGTTTTTTTGTTGATAAACAGATAGTCACGGAACAACCCATGGTTACAGTTGCGCCTTCTGAGCCAGAGAAAATAAACGTTCCATGGGGGGGGCGCAGTCATCCAGAATCATTACTCAGAGAGTGTATAAATTCTGTAGAAATTCGAACATTAGATGCCGCTGCAATTCCTGGCTGGAGTGTTAAACCTAATGCTGTCTGTGATGATAATGGAATCCATTATACAATTAAAAAGGAGTTCGGATTAAATCTATGGACAGAAAATGATAATTATAAATCATTTTTTGTAGGTAATAATAAACCAGAACTAAGACCAACAAGTGAGAATACAGCTAATTTAAGCTGGAGATTGCGTTTAGACAGATATGATACAGGATTGCTTGATCTTGAGCAGCTTGAACCTTCAGGCAAAATTAAGAAGCAACTTATGGATTTATTTGAATATTATTTCATTCCTGTTACCATAAAACCTGCTTCTGCTGTAAATGGAGGAATACAAGAAATTAAATTCAGCGTTTCATTGACTATGGAGCCAACCATAATATTACCAATATTATTACAAGTTAAAAACTTAGTAATTGATAAGTTATATTATGATTATAGTGATAACCATTGGGTACTTGATGCAACATTTTGGGAGAAAAATAATGTATAAAAAAGTTTTAATTAGTCTTATTGGAGTAGGGGGGGCGTTTTTCTCTTTCATATCTAATGGGGAAGCAGACGTACAACAAAATATAAAAAATGCTGCTTCAGAAGTACGTGCTGAAAATGCAGTTACGGTCGAAAACTCTGCTACGCTAATTACTCCAGCAGTAACGAGTGAGGAATACAAAAGAGAACTTGAAGAATTCAGAAAGTTGCAACAAGATAATATAAAGCTTAAGTTACAAACTGAAAATAATGAATTGGCAAAAAAGATAGGCAACGCTGCCGGAATATCTAATGTTAGATTAATATCAATATACTCTACTAGCAATGGTATCAAAACGGCACAAGTTTACGGTGGAGGAGAAGGTTTTAGAGAACTTAATGTTGGAGATATAGTTTCTGAAGATTATACAATTCAAAAAATAACAAATAAAAATATTGTTGTTTATTCTGATGATAAAAAAGAAGAAAAAATATTAAATCTTGTCTATCTTGGTGGTTGATAGTGACTAATAATTCTGTTAGTGAACTTGATTTTGAGAGATTTAAAAATAATGTCAGTAATATTATTCCAGTAGATGAGGAATTAAGAAAAAATTCAATTCTTTTTTCTAATGGTGATTTTTTATTCCCTGCTGAGGATGCCATGCATCCAAATGTCAGATTTATGAGAGAGGTTGCTTTAAGAAAAGGAATAAGACATTTAAAAGAATTTAATGTTAGCATCAAGATTATCAGAGCACTATACGTAAAGTTTGAAGCTTTATCGTCGCGTTCAGATAATCTTCCAATGGAGATAATGGCTGGTAGGTTAATAACAGAATGTGCTAATCATAAAGCAAGTGATTTACATATAAAAATAGAAGATAGCTTTGCTGATATATATATACGGAAAGATGGGGATTTGTTTCTCTTGCGACAGATAGAAAGTGTTGTTGCACATAATTTACTTGCTGCATTATATAATAATGCAGATAATGCTGATGCAACATATAAGATTAATTCTTATCAGTCTGCAAGGATCGCGCCCTCTAAATCGAGGATTAATATTCCTGAATCTATTCAAGCTATACGTCTTCAATTTAATCCTATGGGCAATGGTGGGCGTTATTTAATTGCTCGTTTCTTATATGCTGAAAAGAAAAATTTCGCAGAAAAAATAACTTTTGACCCATCGAAATCAGGTTTTCATCCGGTTCAAATAGATGCTTTTGCTAGATTAAGAAGATTATCTTTAGGTGTTAATATAATCTCTGGACCAACAGGCTCCGGTAAATCTACGACACTAAAGAATATGCTAGAACTTCTTTATGAAGAAAAAAAAGGGAAAGTTAATATAATCAGTATTGAAGACCCTCCTGAATATGAAATTGAAGGAACCGCACAATTACCTATAACCAACGTTGAAACAGAGGAAGAACGAGGGAGGGAATACAGGAAGGCTATTATTGCTGCACTACGTTCAGATCCTGATATTATAATGCCCGGTGAAGCACGAGATGCTGAAGTTATTAGTCTGGTGTTTACTGCTGCAATGACCGGCCATCAGGTATGGACTTCATTACATGCAAACAGCGCATTATCTATATTTGACCGTCTAAAGGATCAGGGAGTTGATAATTTTAAGCTTACGGATCCTGATTTAGTAACAGGTCTGATAGCACAAAGATTAGTTAAAAAATTATGTAATAAATGTTGTGTTACGTTAGATAAATATATAGCTAAACATAAAAATCTGGATGTTCTGGAACGAAACATAATTGAAGGATATGAAGATTCTATACGTTTTGCCAATGAAAGTGGATGTGATTGTTGTTATGCTGGATATACAGGACGTACAGTTATTGCAGAGATAGTTGAACCAGATACAACATTTTTAGAACTTGTTTGTGCTGCTAAACGTAAAGAAGCTGTTGACCACTGGATGAATAGCTTGGGGGGGATAACAATGGCAGAGCATGCATGGTTAAAAGTTATCAGGGGGGAAATTTCTGTTTTTGATGCTATTAGTAAAGTATCGCGAATAGAAAATATACCTAAAGAAAGGCGAGCGTATCTAAACGGTCTTTAAATATGAAACTAGAAACATACCTCACCAAATTATTATTTGGAACAAAATTAAGATTAAGGTTTTATGAGAAAATGTCTCGTTACCTTGTTAATGGCGTTCCGTTATCTTATGCATTGAATGAACTTTATCAGTTTACTACCGATTCAGGAAAGAAAGAAACAACATCTTCAATTGTTATTCGTGATGTCTTGCATTCAGTCAGGAACGGGCAGAGCTTCTCTGATGCCTTGAAATTCTGGATTCCTGCTGATGAGATTTCAATTCTTTCAGCTGGGGAGTATTCAGGAAAACTTTATGAGTCTATTGATAATATCATATACATCAATCAGACCAAGAAAAAAATAAAATCAGCTCTATTTGGTATTGTTTATCCGTTAGTGCTTGTTTTAACCACCTGTTTATATTTATATATCTTTGGAAATCGGGTTGTGCCTGCATTTTCTCAGGTTTTACCTGTAGAAGAGTGGCAAGGGGCCGGACGACTAATGTACCATCTTGCATTGTTTGTGCAAAATTATCTTTTGTTGATGATGGTTATTATTTTTATGATTTTTATATGCATTATTGTGACATTAGGGCTGTGGGTAGGTAAGGTAAGGATGTTTTTTGATAAGTTTCCGCCATGGACAATTTATAAAACAGTCGTGGGCTGTGGTTTTCTGCTGTCTTTATCTTCATTAATTGAGGCAGGAATTTCTGCTCCTGAAGCACTCAGGATTATTTCAAGAACAGCTACCCCATGGTATAAGGAACGCCTCTTATCCACCCGTTTGATGCTACTAAACGGGGCTAAAAATCTTGGTGAAGCTTTGCATTTATCTGGATATGTTTTTCCGTCTAAGGCGTTAGTTATGGATATTAGATCTTATGCTGCACTGGATGGTTTTGAAATGATGCTTGGAAAACTTGCTCGTCAGTGGCAGGATGAGAGTATTCAAGTCATATCGAAGCAGATGGATTTTTTCAGAAACGCAGCAATAATTATGATGGGGCTTATCTTCATGTGGATAGTTTCTGGTATGTTCGCGTTACAACAACAAATAAGTCAAGCTGCTCAATTTTCGTGAGATAAATAATGAAGTGTTTAAGAGAAATATTTTTTTCAGATCTACTTATCAGTGACAATGGATACTTTTTGCGCTATTTAGAGGGGGAGTCAGAGCCAGTTATTAAGTTACCTATGGCTTATATGGATGACGCATTGGCGTTAAGGAGTGATTTAGAGAAAAAATATAAAGAGGAGGGGAGAAAAGAATTCTTTTATTCATATATGGACATACCATATCGAGCAGCGGTAGTTGCAACTATTGATGGAGAAGGATATTTTTTAAGAAGATTAAAACTTCCAGTACCTAATATTAATACACTAGGGTTTCCAGATGCTACCCTTGCAACTCTTAAATCTCTTGGTAAATCTAGAGGCGGGCTTATTTTAATTTCAGGTGCAACTGGTAGTGGTAAGTCTACGTCTATATATTCATTACTAACAGAGTATGTATCAGTTTATGGGGATGTAGTTATTTCCATTGAAGATCCTCCTGAATTGCCTGTTCAGGGTAGCTATAATAACAGAGGGATCTGGTATCAAGTTGATGCTGTTCAGGCTGGCGGTTATTTACCAGCGATGATTGCTGCGATGCGCTATAATCCAAGATATATATTCCTTGGAGAAATACGTTCATCTGAAACTGCTCGTGAAGCCATCCGTGCTGCTGTGAATGGGCATTTAGTTATGAGTACTATTCATGGTAATTCTATTCAAGGGGCTATCTTCGCATTACAACAAATAGCATTAGGCAGCGAGACTGATTTGGGACTTGTTCGCTCTATTCTTGGGGATGGTCTTTTGGCCGTACTTCATCAGGAACTATCCTTTACGTCATTAGGGACTAGGCGTTTAAAGAGTGAACTCCTCTATGTAGGTGGCGTTCCTTCTATGGTTTCTAAAATTAGATCAGGTAAGCTTGAGCTTCTTAGTAATGAAATAGAAGCCCAGAAAATTATGTTATCCAAAGGAATAAATTTACACACTCATTATGCCAGCACTTTATAATGTTTTTATTTATGCTTCAATATTCTGGATTGGATCTGTAATAACCAGTTTTATTTGTCTGGTAGTTGACAGGCTCCCTCATCAACTAAACTGGCGAGATGATCCTGAAGGTGGTCTTACTATATGGTCGCCACCTTCGAGATGTAATAATTGTCATATAAATATAAAATGGATATATCTAATACCCATTCTGGGCTTTTTGCTTTCTAAAGGAAAATGTCCTGAGTGTGGAGTGAAAATTCCATATATATATCCTGTTATGGAGTTTTTCAGTGCCATTGCCTGTGTTGTTATTGCATATTTTTACGGAATTGAGAAGGAAGGACTATGGATAATGTTCCTATTTCTTGTTCTTCTTTTTCTTACACTTATTGATATAAATGAGACATGGTTGCCTTTTGTTGTCACTATACCTCTTTTCTGGTTAGGTCTTTTATTTTCACCATTTGAAGATGATTCCTATTCCAGAATTTTAGGCAGTGTATCAGGATTTTGTGTTTTTTATTTTTCTATGTTTTTAGTTTCCGTTCTACATAAGGAAGATCTTATTGCCGGGGGGGATATTGTCTTTGCCACGGCTGCAGGGGCATGGCTAGGAATGGATAAAGTTCTTTTATTTATATTTATTTCCGCAGTTACATTTATTTTATATTCTTTACCATACAGGCTTAAAGGCATTCGCTTTGCTCCTATGGGCCCCTCATTGAGTATAGGTTTTTTGCTATGCCTGCTGTAATTCCGTTGGCGACATGTTTACTTGCTGCAAGTTATGCAAATAATCTGGAGCCTCGTTTGCTCATGTCTGTCATTGCTGTTGAAGGTGGCCGGATTGGGTTAGCTTCAAAAAATAAAAATGGAACTGAGGATCTTGGTATTATGCAGATTAATACAGGAGCATGGCTTAAACTTGTCAGTCGGGTCTTTTTTTTAGGTGATAAAGAAAAGGCTTATATACGTTTAAAGGATGATGGCTGTTTTAATATATCTGTTGGGGCATGGATACTGAGTACCTCAATCAGACAAGAGAAAGGGGATGTATGGTCAGGTGTCGGTCGGTATCATTCAAACACCCCTTTTTATAAAAACAGATATATTTCTAAAGTTCGATATAAATACAGAAAAATAAATTTGTAATGAAATATTGGTTGCAAACATTTTCTGTTACTTTGTATCAGGAACAGAAGGAGTACTTAATATGAAGAAAGAGAAGGGGATGACTCTTCTTGAAGTATCGCTGGCCCTAATAGTAACTACATCAGTAATGGTTACAGTATGGGTTTCCATTCAGGATATGATAAGATTTTATCTTACAAGAACAGTCGCCTATACTGTCATTAATACGATGAACATAGCGATTGATACGTGTAAAAAGCAAAGTGGTCAAAGTGGTCAATGTGTCATTACTGATATTGGTGGCAGTCTTCCTAAAGGAAATTTAACTATAACAATAAATGACCCTGACATAATAGGGTGTCTTACGCTTGATGGAAAAATAAACGAAGATATACTAAAACATATGACTTCATTTTATTATGTTAAAAATTCAGGCGCAAAAGATGATAAATACTTGAGTTCTTTACCTATTCATCCTGTTGAACAACCAAGAGATTTGTGTGGTGAAAAACAGCTTGAATTTTATTACAGGATATTAAAGTGAAAAGACAAAATGGTATTATGCTTCTTGAAGTGGCTATTTTTTTAGTATTGCTTTCTTTAGGATATTTATCGTGGATGAGTGTCCGGAAAAATGTAGAACAATATGATTTTTCAATGCAAGTCGCACGCTCGCTATGCTATCAGCAGGATATGTTGTCGGTTTATATTAAAAAGAAAAAAGCTTCGTCACCAAAAACTACAGGTAACGAAGGTCTTACTGCCATACCATTTAATTTATTAAGCGATGTAATAACTTTAATTGATAATAAAACACCATTAGAGTATTCTTATTATATGGTTAATAACAGCAATTCAAGTCAATCAGACATAGATTCTAAAGATAAACTACAGAAATATATACAAACCAGTAAGGTTAAAGCTATTGTTGTTTTGTCGGTTAAAAATGGTAAGGTTCCTGAATATCTCAGGAAATATCTTGCTGCTTCTCTTGGTATTTTTGGGGCTATACCTGTACGCGATAATAATAATATTTCACTCAGGAATGATTTTTTTGATGTTTCTGTTTTAGAGCGTCAGATGCAAGGAAATATTGAGCTTGATAACGTAATAGCTGTAGCATTGATACCTGAAATATTTAGTCCGTATCAGACATGTTTTTATGGAGCACAGTATAATGAATGAAAAAGGTGTAGGATTAATTGAGATTGCTTTTGTTTTGATCCTTTTTACAGCTGTGCTCCCGATGAGTCTTTATTATATGTCGCTGAGTAAAACAGTTTCTGACTCAATCCTTTTAGGCGAACTAATGGATTCATATGTTAGTGATATAAAAATGAAATATAAAACGGGGGTTTGTAACGATGTGGGTGATTGTATTAAGAAATCTGCTGAATATTTTAATTCCAGAAAAAGTAAAAACTCATTAAAAATAAAAGTAGAAAGTTTTAATAATAATGCTGTATTGATATACCCTGAAGGAAAAATTAATTTTTCTATAGATGAGATTTATGTCGCTATGGCGGGTGCAAAAGAAAATTTAATTCTCGTTAGTAATGACGGGAATAACAAAAATAGTCATAATGGTATTTCTATAGTAGATAAGACCAAACTTTATACGTTTGATAATTTAAGACATGTAATTTCTCTACCTGTTGTATATTTCAAACTGGAACAACAATTATGATATCATATATATACATATTCTTTATAAGTATTATTTATATGTTGAGTATTATTTTTTATACTTTTACTTTTTCATACTTTGATGATGCGAAAAAACATAATATCATAATGGCTGATTATCACTATCTTTATGAAGCATCAGAAAAAACAAAACTGCATAAAAAAGTCCTTAATGCTGAATTAACTCTTGAAGTTGTGGACAATGATAACGGTTCTAATGGGTCAAGGAAAAAATTAAAAAATAAAAAAATGCTTATATGTATAAATAAACTTGATAATAAAAATTACTATTATTATGAAAAACATACTTTATCAGCATATCCATTTAAATATAAGGGTATTGGAAATGAAATATTAGACATGACAGGTAAACAATTGCCTAAAGCTTGTCAAGAGTCAACTAATAGATACATTTTATATCGGTAATTTAGATGGTTTTTAATGTATTTTATATGAGGAAACTATAATAGTATGGTTCATAATACTGAAAAAAATAACAAAAGAAATCAAAGAGGCTTATCATTAATTGAGACCTCTATGGTCCTCGCCCTCTCCGCCATCGTCGTCTCCGGTGTTATGTATTACTACCAGGCTGCTTCTGACAATAACAAGACTCAGAGCACCGTCTCCGAAATCATGAGTATCGTCTCCGCTGTTAACGGTCTCTACGTTGGCACTTCGGGTTATGTAGGACTGACCGAAGATGTCATTATGAATACCTCCGCCATCCCCGAAAACTACAAGGATGGTCAAAATATCATGCACCCGTTCGGGGGAACTATTAAACTAGGGAACGTACGATCAGCTAATGCTAAAATTTTTTATATAATCCTTAAGGATATTCCTAAAGGTCCCTGTGTAGACATTGCTTCCATGAACTTTGGAACTCAGTTAGTCGGAGTCGGGGTGGGTAATACTGCTGCTATTATCGCGCAATACATCGTTCCACTAGCACCAACTGATGGCAGCCAGCAACTCAGTTCAACAGCATTATCTCCACCTGGTGCTGCCAATGCTTGTAAAGAGGATAAAAATAGCATTGCCTTTCAATTGAGATAGCTCGCGCAACTCGTATGTCAACGCCAAGATTATTGGCCGTTTACTGTCTTATATCATTGGCGCTGACACCATGCTGTGGGTCTACGTCCGTGATGACCGTAATGCCGGTTCACAGATGCCCCCGGCGGTCTGGTTCGCGTACAGCCCGGACCGGAAAGGTATCCATCCACAGAATCACTTGGCCGGTTACAGCGGTGTGCTTCAGGCAGATGCTTACGGTGGTTACCGGGCGCTATACGAATCCGGCAGAATAACGGAAGCCGCGTGTATGGCCCATGCCCGGAGAAAAATCCACGATGTGCATGCAAGAGTGCCAACCGACATCACCACGGAAGCCCTGCAGCATATCGGTGAACTGTATGTCATCGAGGCAGAAGTCCGGGGATGTTCAGCAGAACAGCGTCTGGCGGCAAGAAAAGCCAGAGCCGCGCCACTGATGCAGTCACTGTATGACTGGATACAGCAACAGATGAAAACACTGTCGCGTCACTCGGATACGGCAAAAGCGTTCGCATACCTGCTGAAACAATGGGAGGCCCTGAACGTGTACTGCAGTAATGGCTGGGTGGAAATCGACAACAACATCGCAGAGAACGCCTTACGGGGAGTGGCCGTAGGCCGGAAAAACTGGCTCTTCGCGGGTTCCGACAGCGGTGGCGAACAT
>OJJG01000084.1_pt1 | contig 18579 bp, 22 predicted proteins | sample 1596291 | NCBI WGS metagenome assembly OJJG01 (sample SAMEA4350149, study PRJEB24818) | metagenome | biome: human; feature: gut; material: faeces | place: Denmark | collected 2013-09 | reverse complement strand
ACAGCAATCTTGTCCAGATCGAAAAGGTTTAAGGAGTAGCCCATGACCACACAATATGGATTTTTTATCGATTCCAGCCGCTGTACTGGCTGTAAAACCTGCGAACTGGCGTGCAAAGATTTTAAAGTTGGTTACGTATCGTTTAAAATCAATTAGATAGCCCGTCATTTCTGCGCTCACACGTCCCAACATTGAAAAACATGCAAAGCTTTGTAAGCCGATGCAAAGCTTTGTGTGTCTCACTTTTGTCCCAATACCAATCCGAATCCACCCTTTGTCATCATTGAGAAATGGCAAGGAAGAAAAGGATGTTACTGCACGATTTGACAAATCCGCCAGAGCTATCGCATACTGATCGCACTGAACAAATAAGCGGTCTCCGCACCCGATAGCTTTGCGGCTTTTTTATGCCTGCAATTTGGCATAGTTACATCCGTACAAAGGTCGGGTGGAGAGGCGTAATACAACACCCGCAAGGGGAATATGCCCAGAGCTTCTTATTTGGCTCAGTTGACACCCGACCGCCAGCTACTAACTGGCGGTTATAAACTAAACAAATAAGGAGGTCATCATGACCAGTCAACTCATCCCCGTATTCAACGGCACTATCGACAACGAAACAGCCCTACTCTGCAATGCCCGCGATCTGCATGCTTTTTTAGGCGTGAAAAAAGTGTTTGCGGCATGGATTACAAATCGCATTTCAGAATACGAATTCATTGAAAATCAAGACTATATTTTGCTTTCCAATTTGGGAAAGCAAACATCTGGTAGAGGCGGTCACAACCGCAAGGACTACCACCTAACTCTCGACACAGCCAAAGAACTGGCGATGGTTGACGACTGCGTCCAATACTGACTATACTCCGCGCCGAGGCCTCGAAAACCTCCCAAAAGCGGATTAAACCAACCCCGTCAGTGTTGGATTTTTTATGCCTGTTATTCAGTGATAGCACAGTGTGCGGTCACATCCCCGATCAATGTCGGGAGGGCGACGAATACAACACCCGCAAGGGGAATAAGTCCGCGGTATCTTTTGGGCCGTTTCGAGCCTCCCGGCACCACATTTTGTGGTGGCATTTCTCGAAAAAAGCCAAAGGAGGTCATCATGACCACTCAACTCATCCCTGTGTTTGAAGGTACAATCTCAAATGAACCTACGCTTCTGGTGAACGCGCGTGATTTGCATGGATTTTTAGAGGTAGGTAAAGATTTTTCTAACTGGATACGGGCCAGGCTAAACGAGTATGGATTCGTAGAAAATTTAGACTACATTCTATTTTCGCCAAATTTGGCGAAAACTCCAGGCCGCCGCCGCAAGGATTACCACCTCACCCTCGACACAGCCAAAGAGCTTGCGATGGTTGAACGTAACGAAAAAGGCCGCCAGATACGCCGCTACTTCATCGAGTGCGAAAAGAAACTTCGCAACATTCAGCCAGTACAAGCAGAACCACAGCCGCAATTCACAGCCGAGGAAATCATCCTCCTTTGCTACATGCAGCTCTGGATGGAAAAAGCCCAGGACATCAGCAAACACCTGTATCCCATTATGAAAGAGCTGAACTCCTCATACACGAACAAGCTGTATGACATTGCGTTTGAGACCATCTACATGGTGACGAAGAACAGAGACGCGCTACTGAGGGAGGTAACACGTCTCGACATGTCAAGTTCCGTTATCCAGCGGGCCATGCCAATGCTGAAAAGCCTGCGGGCAAGACAATTCGAGTTTTAAGGCCAGATTTGACAAATCCGCATTAACGGGGATATATTCCGCTCCATGGTGCTGAACACACCTTCGAAAGCGGAAACCGCGCCCGTCAGTCATGCGGATTTTTTATGTCCATTTTTCAGATATGGTCGGGTAGCGCGTATACCGAAAAACAGCCGCAAGGCTAAGGATGCGGGCCGAACTTTCGACGGTGTTCAAGTACCCGACCGCCCTGCTGAACACGGGGTGATCTGAACAAATCGAAAGGACATAAAACTATGAGCACTCAACTTGTATTCCACAATGTTCAATTCCAGACCGTTCAACGAGATGGTCTACTGTGGTTGTCTGCCCCCCAAATAGCCAGCGCGTTACAATATGCAGATCAAAGCTCGGTAACACGCATCTATGCCCGTCACGCAGATGAATTCACAAACGGTATGACAGCCTCGGTCAAATTGACCGATCCTAAAGGGGACAAGCAAGAGACTCGCATCTTCTCATTACGCGGCGCTCACCTAATAGCGATGTTTGCTCGAACTCCAATAGCAAAAGAGTTTCGTCGCTGGGTATTGGATATTCTGGACCGTGAAGCTGAAAAAAGCGCTATACCGCCACAACCTCATATTCAGCCTCAATTCACAGCAGAAGACATCATCCTGCTCTGCTACGTTCAACTCTGGATGGAAAAAGCACAACAACTCAGTAAACAGCTATACCCCGTCATGAGAGAACTGAACTCTGATTACTATGGAAAGCTGTTTGATCTGGCCTACGAAACTCGTCATATAACCAACCGGACTCGCGACACATTGCTCCGCGAAGCAGCAAAACTTGATCCCGCCAACTATACGGTGCACAGGGCCAGAAGTATGCTGGCGCAACTAAGAGCAAGACAATTTGAATTCTGAAACCAAAGGAGCTTCGGCTCCTTTTTTCATGCCTGAAGGAAAGGAAAATGGCAGATATCATCGACAATGCCGCTGAAATCGAAGAATTGCAGCGCAATCTCTCCCTGCAAAAATACAAATCCGATAGTAATGCCCCATCTGCTACTCATTGTTGCGAGTGTGGCGATCCGATAGATGAGCGGCGACGCCTGGCTGTTCGTGGATGCCGAGCTTGCGCCAGTTGCCAGCAGGATATTGAACTTATCAACAAACAGAGAGGTGTGAAGTGAACATCAACACCACGATAACGATCGATACAGCCCTGAACACCGGCCTGGCGCTCCTTGGTTATTTCTACATCATGTTCTGCAGCGGACGATGGCTGTCACTGTTGTTCATGAAAAAATGGAATAAACGCCGTAAGCAGGAGCAACGCCAGAAGGCAATGGATGCATTTTTCGAAGCCTTCGGGATTGACAGCATGGAACCAGGGGATCCAGCTCGCGCAATCAGCAGAGGGGCGTAGTAATCCTTGTATATCGGAGTGAAGAGAAAAATGACGATCACAAAACAACGTGTAGAAAAAATCATATATCGCCATGAAATGGGACTGAACAGCGATGTCACTGCCGAAGAGGTTTATGACCTGGCTGTACTGGCGCTGAATTTATCAAATATCGCAAACCTGAAGCGATACGAGCTTGATATGGATGGTTGCGACTCGTGCGGTCAGGATTGTGGCGCGGATATGACTGAAGATCCTGATGGTGATTATGTCCTGTTTGATGACGTGGTTAAGTTGTTTGAGCTTGATACATTCGAAAGCCCAGCAAAGGAGGCAACCAGTGAGCAAGATTGATTATCAAAAGCTTCGTGAAATCGCTGAAAAAACAAAAATTGCTGGTGAAGCACCTGTAATGCCTTTCGATCAGCGAATTAATGCGCTTAACGATTTTATGAAGCACTTTTCGCCAGATATCGCGCTGGCATTGTTGGATGAGATCAACGCATTAGAGGAAACGCGTATCAACGATGTTTGCCGTATTGCGGAACTAACAAAACAACTGGAGTTGGCAAAATCAAAACTCAACGAGCAGCGTGAGTATTACGAGGGCGTTATCTCGGATGGAAGTAAGCGCATAACGATCGTTGTTCATTCGCCTGGTCGCATCGGTTCAACACCATCAGTTGAGGTTCAGTCAATTCAGGCGGGTTTTGATTGGGATGCCGGGAAAGTGATGATTTTTCCAGCACAGCCACTGACCACGCTAACACCGGAGCAGGTTGCTGATATCACTGATAGTGTGCGCAAAGGTCAGTCTTGGCACGCGTATCAGGAATACAAGAAGCATAAAGAGCAGTTGGAAAAATTGTCGATGGAGTTGGAAGCCGCTAAACAGCGGGAAAAAGATCTGTTTATGGAAAATGTTCGACTTAAGTCAGGTATAGCCGGTCTGATACACCTCGGTATTCGATATGCGGATGTTGAGGTCATGAAAATTGCTGGAGATGCCCAGCTTTCTACTCCATGCACTGACAGCATCATAAACAGCATTGCAGCAGGCATTTTCACCAAAGAGGGGGCAGCACGATGAGAACACTAGAGGTTCGCGCTGAAGACGTAATCCCTGGTGATGTGCTCATAACATCTAAAGGTCAACAATGTGCGGTTAAATCTTTTTGGATGGAAAATGACAAAGTGACTCTGTTCGGTACGGATGGTTCCGAAACTGATTATGACTACGACGAATTGCTTGTTATTGAGAGAGCTGCCTAATGACCACCTTTACCAAAGAACAGTTAATCTCCCATGCACGCGAAAGCGTTAGTTATCTGGAAAACTTGAAAGGACGTGTTAGCAAAGAAGGTGCGGACTGCAAAGTTGTTATTGAGATGGTTGCACGAGATCTAAAACTGGCACGGATTGCGCTGGCATCGCTGGAAGCAGATCCAGTTAAACGAGTTAACTCAGATCAGATGCGCCGAGTCTGCTTAGAAGCTAATCGCCATTTAGATAAATATGACGCGATGGCGAAAGAGGTAAATAAGTTGCTTGGACGCATCGCCCCGCCAGCGCCGGTAGTGCCGGAAGAAGCAACTCCGGAAAACGTAGAAATGCTCTCTGGCTATGTTTCCACGTACAAATTAACTGATAGGGAGCGCGATATTGCTGCCGAAATATGGAACGCCTGCCGCGCCGCCATGCTTCAGTCCGGAAACTTTCGGGAAAATAAAGATTCGTCAACCAATAATTTTCGGAAAATCCCGGAAGCGTCAACCAGCTCTCCGGTAACTCCGGATGGTTGGATAAGCTGTAGTGATCGAATGCCAGAAATGGGAGAGCGACAATACTATGTGTTAGCAGCTGACTTTAAAAACAACTACCCACCAAGCATCCCCAACACTCAGGTCGGCGTATATGGCGACTGGTTTAATGATGGCAATCCCACTTGGGATGACGGTGATGGCGAAGACCTGCATCTCAAAGAAGTAACCCACTGGATGCCGCTACCAGAACCGCCGAAGGAGGTACGCCAATGACCTAGCCTGAAGCATTTGCAATTGTAGTGGCTGCCATTTCGATCGCACTGATTGTTTTTGCGATTTTGCCGCTGGGGGTAAAATAGTTCACCTGCATGGAGATTTGATGCCGGGGAATTGTGGGGGAGCATTCAAACCTCTCCCCTTCCCGGTTAAAGACTCCATTGCTTTGCGGTCAGAGAGATACATCAGCTTCATCAGCTTAATGAAACGCATAGATCCGCCATGCTTTTTCAGCAAATACGCTGCCATTTGCGCAACTTTTTCTTCATTAAACATAAATCGGCTCTCTGTCTCACATGAAATACTCTTTCTGACTATATGTTAATAGCTCCGGTTATTACAGGTTAATGTGTGTTTATTTCTTAATCAGCCCCGCACTTCCGTACGGGGCCATTTCTGTTAATCCACTCCCACTTTTTTGTTGTACTCGCGGTTAAACCGATCCACGGCAACCTTCATATCCCGCTCTACCGATTTCACCATCGCCGCCTGCTGCGCCAGACTGAGAGAACTGTCGGCATAAATGGCATCGCGCTGTTTGCGCAAATCCTTCAGTCTCTTCCGGGTATCCTGCATAAGCCCGTTCATCAACAATTTTCCGTTGTTCTCGTCAATGAACGCCGTTCTTTCTGCACCGGTCAGACTCTTCAGCTCTGCGTGATACTGCGCAACCTCTGTCATCCGGTCGTACATCTTCTGCTGGTCTGCATACGGCATCACCTCACCCGAAATTTTCCCCAGGAAGGGCACCTGCTGTTCCGGTATATCAATACCATTCAGCGATTTCACCGCCGCATCCGTGGTTTTGGAAATGAAGCGCCCTGTCCCTCCGGAGATATAGTCAATCCAGAATTTCAGCGATTCCGGTGTGATATCCACCGCGCCGGGACGATACTGGCTGCCACCTGAGAACGCATTCAGCCAGAATGCAAACGCCTTGTACGCTTCTGGCGTTGAACGTCTTCCCAGCTGGCTGTCAGGTTTTGGTGTACCAAACGGCATGTTCTCCTGGTAAATCTGCGCCCCCATGAAGTTTTCGTTCATGGCAAGATTCGCAAACGGACGCAGAATTGTCGGTGCTGCATTTTTCAGCAATGCCCCCGACAACGTTTCCGACGTCTCGCTGCCGATCGGGCTGAATGCCCCCAGGATACCGCCGACAACATTACCGGCAGCACGTGAAGCAGTCAGGTCGCCCGCTGCCACACCTTCAGCTGTATGACCAAGCAGGAAGAACACGTTGTACCCGTAAGGCAGAAGAATACTCCAGTACTCACCGGCCTTGCCCCCGAACATCGATTTCATGATGACGAGGTTACGCTCTTTCACATGAGACGGTACTTTGTCGTACCAGTTAACCCCGTCATCATCCTCACCCGCCACACTGCGGTTAAGCGAGCCAAGCAGATAACCCGCTCCCACAGCTGCAAGCACGATTTTCTGCGGTACATTGAGATTCTTCCAGCGAAGGCGCTCCAGTAACGGCCCGTCGCCATTAAGATGTCCGAGCGTTCTCACCAGGTTTGCGGTCCCCTGAATGCTGGCGTTGGCAAACATGTACAGCGAGTTCATCAGCATCCCCTGCTCACCACGACGGTTAAAGTTCACCGTCATGTTTTTGGCAAGAGACGCCGCCTGCTGGCGTGACAAACCGGCATCACGGGCGTGTTTATAGGCAGAAAGACGCAGAGCGTTTTCAACCGCGCCGTTGGCATCCTCGACCAGGTTCAGGAACGAATGCCATGCACCGATACTCTGGCCTTTCCATCCGCCCTTCGTCAGCGACACAAGGCGATCCATTTCCTTCTGCTGGCCCTCAAGGTCACCCATGTTAAACCAGCCGGTTTTACCTCCGTCCTCAACAAACTCTTTCCACACTTTCTGCCACTGTGCGCCTTTGCCCGTGAGGGTTTTACCCCGCAGACTTGCGTATACGGCTGACATGGCGGAACGGCTGTCTTTCACCACAGCCAGCGCGGATAAGTTATCCAGCTCTTTCAGTTTACCGTCGCTCCTTCCCTGCTCAGCCTTCAGGTTCATCACCGCAGTCTGCACGTCACGGATGAAGTTACTGACCAGAAATTCCGGGTTATACGACGTGTTCACCGTTGCCAGGAAGCGGTTAACTTTCCCCAGCGTACGGATTACGGCGTTACTGGTTTCCGGCCCCATGTTCTTCATCGCACGCATCAGGCGCGGATCATGAAGTTTAATGTAGTAAGTTTTGCCGTCCTTTTTGGTGGTGAAGTAGCGATCCGCCATCATTGCCATCGGCACAGGGCGCTCGACAACTTCGCGAATGGTTTCACCAGTTTCCTGGTCCTTGCGCTCTGCAATCACACGCATTGTATCCGGTCTGTCATCAGTGAATACCTGCCAGTAATCCTTGTCGGGATTATCCTGTACCAGTTTCAGGAAGGCGTTACCCACTTCATTTTTGCGATTGCGGATCAGCGATTCACTCAAATCCTGTATCGCCTGAGTGGAAGGAGACTGTGCGCGGGATGCACGCCCCATGGCCTGCTTACTTTCACGCCCGCCGATGGTGAATCCCTTGCCTGTACGTGGCTGTGACACCACACCGTCAACATCCTGCCCTTTCAGGGGGACGTAGTAACGGTAGGCTTTCTGCCAGGCATCCACCACGCCGCTCTCTTCCAGTCCTGCCTCACGGATAATCTCACGGCGACGGGCCAGCATATCGTCAATAATCCCTGCCAGACGGTCATACTGTGCCTGTTTGCCGCTGTTACGCACACGCTGCATGATTTCCGCCGCTTCCGCGTTGGTCATCCCCGAACCGCCGTCCGGCATTTTCGGGTTGATTTTCGCAATATGCACGTTACGTTCCGGCGCGTGACGGGCGTAGAGGTACTCATCCAGATCGGCCTGCGCAATTTTGTAGTCCGCCAGCAATTTGGCCAGCGGCTGAACGTAGCGCTCCTTCATTACGTTCAGGTCGTTTTCCGCCTTCCCGTGGAAGAGTTCTTCAGCCATATAGGCGTTATTGCTGTCATCTATTTTTCCGCCAGTTTTACGGATATTCTCCTGCACCGCCTTCAGCACCTGGAATTTATCCTGCATCTGGCGAACAAAACGGGATGCAATTGTCTCTTCCGGCGTCAGACTGCTGGTGCGGGAGTAATACGGCCCCTTGCGAATATCTTCAGGATAGAGTATTTTATCAACAGAGCCGCGATAAGAATGTTCCCCTTTGGGCAATTGGAGCCCTCTGTGCAGAAGGTTATCGCGGCTTAATTTTTCTCTCCGGTACAACGTTAAACCGGTCATTTCCATACTCTTCAGTTTTTTCCCGTTTTCCGTACCGTAAACAGATGCCACCTTGTTGATTTCCAGGCGCGACCGGACAGCCTTCATGTGTACCGCTGACACCACCGGATCACCATTTTTATCCACGGCATCAAGCAGCATCACAACCGCGTTTCTTTCTGTCGCGGAACGGTAAATTGCATCCGGATCGTGCATCAGTTCCGGTAGTCTCTCGATAACATCCATCGGCACCACATGTTTCACACCATTGGTGGCCTTACGCACAGTGTCGCGGGAGATAACCAGCGGCAAATCTGGTGCGCCAAGGTGACGCAATACCGGCGGCGTACGCCCGATGTTTACCGTTAAATCCGTTGAGCGCAGAGACTTCATCATTCTGGCAAGGTCATCACGATAACGCTCGCCCTCACCTTCCGGCACTTTGAACGGATCAGGCTTACCGCTACGGGAGTACTGAGACGATGCGTCCGCGCCATCCTCACGCGGCGTGTAACCTTCCCGCACACGCTGGCCTAACGTGCGAATAGTTTCGCGAACAAGTCTGATATCGTTCAGTTCCGTCGGCTTCAGTAACCCCGTACGACGCAGTACCCCTTTGACCAGGGCAACAACACGCTCCCATGCCGCCACGAATTTAATCGGCTGCTTCTCTGCCATATGCGCCAGAAATTCACCCGCCTGCACTTCCGGTGATTCCTTACCATAAGACGCATCAACCTTACGCCAGGCTTCACGGATGGTGGCGTTATCACTGTCACGGGTTTTCAGCACGGTCTTAATAATCGTCTGATATTCCGCTGGCGTGACTACATGCTCCATTGCATGGTGAATAATCTCGTGACGTAACTTCTCGCGAACGGTCCGCCCGTCAGGGATGTTATCCGCCACCAGGACAATTTCACGTTTATCCGGACGATAGAACGCGTGCACCTTGCCGTAACCGTCGAATGATTCACCCGCCAGTGCTTCAGCCTCTTTCTGTGACTTCACCACGCGGACCTTCAGGTCACTGTCCTTAATGCCACTAATCACGCCACGGGCAACAGCTTCAACCTGCGGGACCGGACTGCCTTTGGCTTCCGCACTGCGGTTAACATCCGAAATCAGATTGCCTTCAGGTGTGCGGGTCACGCCCTTAGCCACCCTGCGCCGCATTAATCGTCCCCTGTTCCGTGGCATTTCTGACAATGCCGCTTTTAACGGTCTTCGCCGTGCCCCGCATCGCCAGATTAAGCAACTGAGCATCGCCCAGTTTTGCCGCCATGGCATTCACAGCCAGCAATTCAGGATCGGTTGCCAGCTGCGCACGCACCTCATCGGCAACACGCTCTTTTGCCAGGTCCATTTTCTGGCGGTCAGTAAGCTGCGCGTGCTGCGGATCTGCATCAATTGACAAAAAGGTCTGCTGAAATTTCGGTGACTTCGCCAGCTCAGAATAATCCGCGTTAAGAACAGCATCTGCCGCTGCCATTGCACTCCGCCCTTGCGCACTGACAGTGGAATGGGTGATCAGGCCTGCCTGGAAAAAATCCGGCATTTTTTTATCGACAGCTTCGGCTGCCAGTGCTGTGGCTCTTTCCGGCTGCATCCCTGCCGCGATGTATTTTTTCTCCAGCCCGGCGGTCAGCACTTTTCGCAGAGTGACATCACCCAGCTTTTTAGTCACACCGCCTGCAACCATATCCGGTACAAGCGCACCAATCAGGTTAACCCCTTTCGCTACCCAGACCGCTGAATCATCATATCCTTCAGTCATCGGTGTATTCAGCGCCCGCTGCGCCCCCGGCGACATCTTGCCAGTCAGCCATTCATCCGAGGCTTTAGCGCCGCCACTGACGGCCTTGCCTGTGACCTTCAGACCTTTACCGACAGTATCAGTAACCGCATTTTTTCCATCAGGCAGAGTGTCGATGACCTCATCCGCCCCCTTGCTGCCACCGACAAAAATATCCTGAACAGTTGCGACTCCCGGCAGCCCCATACGGCTGAACTCATTTAAAATACGTACCCCTGTTTTTACCGGGCTCTGAATCATCGCATCACCGAGTCCACGGGCCATTTCCCCTGTCCCCCGGACGGACTGGGCGACACCTTTCCCCATAGTTGGCAATACATCGCCCAGGCTGAACGACGTGCTGTTGTCCTTCCAGCGATTGGGATCGGAGAAAAACACATCATAGCTGTCAGTCTCTCCCGGCTGCTGAATGTTCAGGCTGTTGCGGCTCTGGTTGCCAAATTGCGCTTCAGGGCGCTGTTCATCGGAATAAGCCATACAGACTCCATAAAAAAACCCGGCACAATGACCGGGTATCAGGAAATAGTATTAACGGGAATGGTGAATTACTGCGCGTAATTCTGTTTCAGACCACGGATAAACTCAGATGCAGAGGCCGCGCTATCATCCCTGGCCTGTTCCTCCCTGGCCTTTTGAATACGGAGAAAATTCGCATACCCGTGTTCCAGCAATTTCTGATTCTGAGGCTCCAGCATTTCTGGCTGACGGGAGGCCACTTCTCTGGCAAATGCCTGCTTATCCGGATCATCACCCGCCCAACTGGTAATCCCTTGTTGAATTTTTTGCTGCTGAATTTGCTGCTGATACTGCGGCAGTCCCATCGAAGCATAATATTGCGTCACTGCTCCCTGCGCATCACCGCCGTCCTGTGCAACCTTTATCGCTACCTGGCTGGCTCCTTTCTGAAGTTGATCCGCAGAAAGTCCCTGCTGCTTCGGCGTGAAATAGCCGAAATTTTTCGAAATTTCCGCGAATTTACTGCGTTCCCTGACAAGCTCAACAGCCTTATCAACAGGCACCGCCAGCACGGTTTGATCATCAGGATGTGCACTGCCGTATTCCGTAACGGGTTTATGTGCTGTAGAGCCATCACTGTATGTGAGATCAAGGCCGATAAGTATGTACCCTTCCTGCTGTGCCGGTACTATACTGCCAATCCTGGCCTCTTTTATCGTCTTTTTCCCGGTTGAATCGGGCATGCCAATACGCTGTTGCAGTTCCGGGCCAAACACCCCGGAAAGGACATCAAGATTCTCCGGCGTATTAAGTGAAGCGATAGCCCTGTCTGGCTTGTCATCAAAGATTTTTTGCAGGTTGTTCACGGCCTGACCCGCTTTCGCTACATAGCCATCATTCGCCATCAGCCTCAGCGGATTACCCTCTGACAACTGGCCGTAAAGACGCATTGCTGCATCCCGATCGCCAGCATCCACAGCCTTTCCAAGCGCCGCCATCACAGGCTGATCGCGCGCCAGCATATCGTTATACTCAAGCCGTCGCTGGTTGTATTTCTGCATCCGGAGTCGCTGCTGCTCCATACCCAGCGACGCATTCCGGTAATTCTGGTTGGCGTTAAACTCCCTTTGCGGGAATTTCTCACAACACGCTGCATATACCGGAGAATTTTGTCGTCCATTCTCTCACCAGAAACGGGTGCCATATCGGCTGAACCTCAGCAACCAGTTGACGGGGACTTTCGTCCCCGTCGCGGTTTTCCTACTGCTTACACTGTAAGAACGCCGCAAACTCCGCTCCCCACAAATTCAGCCGGAACTCACACAACGAGCCGTGTAACATCCAGATGGTGAAGATTACCGTCATACAAATTGTGACGGTGATGAGCGATTTTTGCGACATAGCGCTTGCCTCCTGAGTGGAGAGGCGCTAACCTTCTACTTGCTTAAGGTATGATGGTTAGGGCCTCGGGTTAAACAAAATGTTTGACTCGGGGCCTTTCCACATCAGGCCTTCAGGTTCACCTTCCAGCCATCAGCCGAAAGACACCCGCGCATAATCTACGATTTTTGCCCTGCACGGGCAACAAAAAACCCGCCATCACAGCGGGTTATGACATGTTGTCGGGTATTACTCAGAATTTCAGGCCAATGCCTGCAAATAAACCATCAGTTTTCCAGTCGCCAGAGCCTGAGCTTTCATAAGTGACGTCCATAGTAACACTTTCATTGAAGTTAAATTGCGCGCCGACAGACCATGCAATAGACGTTTTTTTGGTGCTGTTACTTTCAGAAAAACTACCTACACCACCATTAAGATTGTCGTTAACTTTCAAATCATAAGTTACTTTTGCAACCGCAACACCTGCCATTGAATACACACTGAGGTATTCATTAAACCGCCACGAAGGACCGGATAGTAGACTCCAGTAATTAGCCCTGATATCAGTTCTCGCTGAAGCTGCCGGTTTTTTTACCTCTCGTGATGGATCGGAAGGCTTAACATCAATGAATGCCTGTGCATTAGTCATGGATCGAGCCCATGCAAAAGAGGTTATAACACCGATCTCATCCGTAATCTCATAACGATACTTAATGTTCATTCCCAAGGGACTTTTCTCTTTACCATCATGGCCCCGGACAAACGCATCGTCATATTCTCCAGGTGAATTGAAATAGTTTTCATTCACAAAATTGTTAAAGGTATCAAGGTTATGAAGACTTAAATCCTTAACAAAATTATTCAGCCCGGATAGCTGAAGGTGAGCGAATCCAAGGGATACGGTACTATCACCAGATGCAGCATGTGCCTGTGCAGTTAATCCACCTAAGCCCAGAGTTGCGCACACAAGAAATTTTGTGATACTTTTCATTTTAAGAATCTTCCTATATTAAAAACATTGTTCTCTCTGTCCTTTCCACATTTTTGATTATTTACCATCCTGCCTGGAAATAAAAAATAAAAATTTTTCTTAAAATGATTGATAAATTTTATTGTGCTAATCATACATTGAAGTATTAATAACAAGAACTTTGTCTACATAAGGCTTTCGAATATCCCATGTTGCACCACCTGAATAATGCTCACAGGAATATATTTTATTTCCTGTAGCGCCAGTGGATGTGGTATAAATCGGTCGATCATAAGGAGTTCTTTTCCAGTTATAATACCCGACCAGTGCAGGCATAATTGCGCATGGATATCCAAGGTCCTTTTCAAATTTGATATCAACAGGTATTAACTTCGCGTCAAGCAGCATCATTTCGCCATGGTAAATCATCTCACCCAACGGATTATACATGGCGATACCATACTCAGAAGGTTGAGTAACCATATTCGCAAAAGCATAAACAGTCGTAACACCAGGATTCGTTCCCCTGACAATTTGATGAAGCCTTAAGGCATGATATCCATCAATCTGTTCATGCGTGTACATGACATCGGCCTTCTTCTCTGTTCTGATAAAGAAAAAACAACTTTTTCCTGACGGAATTGACGTTTTAAAAAAAGCCTTCTCAGTCGCCGGAATAGTTCCCTTATTGATCAGACACTGAGGCGTAAACCCCGGGCTTATCCACAAGCTGCCATCTGGTTTCGTAATGCTTAAACCATACATACAACTCACCCCCAGAATGTATAAATATATGACCCCATCCCCTGCTCAAGATTTGACCACATCACCGTATTGCCATTAATGGTTATCTTCGGTACTTTCCGGTCCTTAAATACATTATTCCACGGAAATAATGAACAGACTGCCTGCAATGTTTTCCCTTCTGGTTTATTCGTATACGTTTTTGATCCCGACTCCGCCGTAAACCTGTCCAGGAAAAATATGGGAGTAAGCACGCCCGTAACATTAACGTTATTTCTGTTATAAATGGCAAAACCGTATTCCAATACTCACCTCCTGATCAGCGTAATCTGCCTATGCGAACAGCCAGTCGTCCATTCTGATCATAAACCTCAATTTTATCATTGCGGATCACCAGTCCTACATTCTGATTAGAGTAACGAATTGTCAGTTGCCCTTGTGACGTAACACTGAAAAGGCCTCCAATATTCAGGTTACCCTGAGAATCAACCTGAAAGTTTCCGTTCTGAATAACGGCACTCCGGATAACTGGCGAAGTGATACTTACCCCGGCTTTTACCTCATCCGCCACAACCTTCCGCGACACCAGTGTTTCAATCACCGCGTCATAAATCATCGCTTTCGGGATCACTACCTTGCCACCTGATACCGCAAACGGATAGGCGGTGTTATCCGAATTATTCGGGTCAAAGACAAACAGCTGTGACGCAGAAATTGCAACCTGACTTACAGGCCTGCCTTCACTGTCTTTTCCGGCGACAATCCCGATCCCCGCAGTGATGCCATCAACTCCCGCTTTTTTTGACCACATCGCAAGGAAGGCCTCACCGCCTTCTTTATCCAGTTTAGTGATGCGCTTGTCGACCTCATTAAGCGATTCACTGGTTGACGAATCCAGTGTGGTTATGCGGGTTTCAATACCACCAATCGTTCTTGTCGTTTCCTCCCTGAGAGCCCCCACAACTTCGGTTGTCTTAATTGCCGCATCCTTTACAGCCTGCCCCTGCGCGTTTTTTATTTCCTTGCGAAGCTCTTCTATGACGGGAGACTTCGCCGCCTCTTCTTTTATCTGGTCAATCACCGCCTGAACTGATATCTGTGTCTGTGCTGCCACGCCTGCCACTGCGTGCCACGGCCCCTTCACTCCCGCTGCATTGACAAAGCGTATCCAGTAAAATCCCGACCAGCCCGGGTCAACCGGATCACCATAAACCTGCCCCGGTGTCGTGGCAACCAGCACAGCATCTGAAAGGTCGTCCTTCGTTCCCCGCCAGATTTCTGTCAGTGAATGCCCCCGATAATTGGCCACATCCCATTCCAGAAGAACTGAACCAAATCCTCCGGTCGCCTTAAAATTCAGTGGTTTTGTGGGAAAATCAACAGCCATTAAGGTGCTGTCAATGTCAACTCCTGGATTCAGTGCATATGAGGTACCCGCACCACCCTGTGTACGACGTCGGGCAAGTTTAAGGCCAACCAGCTCTTCACGGGTCACAAAAGCATGACGACCGTCGCCACGCTGCCCGGTGCCAATTTCCATATTTTCCACAACAGCGGATAAATCCTTCCCCGCCCGCCACGGTTTTTTGCTCATATCGGTAACTCCGACATCGATGTACTCAGGGTTATTCGTTCCACCTGCCCAAATCCGGATACCATCACCTGCCAGTTTTGCCCGGTTGCTGCCGGAAGTCTCACCACACTTCCCTTAAACGTACCCGGCGCAAAATGAATAACAGGAACATCATCAGCCATAACGGTGATCCCCACCCGCTCAGGTGCTGGAGATTTCACCCTGATACAGGAAAAAGAGGTTCTTTCAGGCAATGAAAAAATTTTTGAATGCCACCTTATCGTGGACGGCAGAGAGCCCCCGGCAAGCACTGACATTTTGTCTCCTGTCACCACGCGCATCATATCTTTTGCGAGATCAACCCATGCGCAGTCAAACGGTGTACTGAGATAGCGGATATCTGCCTCGAGATACTTCGCGTATCCACGGTGTCTGACGGCGTGGGTGTTACGCTGAGAAAAAGCATTTGAAGGTGGCAAAAGTCTGGAACCACGAGTCCGTTTCGTTTCTGCCAAATTTGCGCATTTTTCATCACAACCATCATCGCCTGAAGGCTCGTCATGACTGGAGTTGCCGTCAGATTTCTGCGCACTTTTTTGATCATCAATTTGCGCATTTTTCTGCGCACTTTTCTCTGTATTTCTGGGGGAGTGTTTGCGCAGTTTAATGTACCGCCGAGCCGTGTCATAACTGATATTGTTCTGACGGCACCAGTCCTGAAGCTTTATGCCGGTTTTGACATGTTCGCGTCGAAATGCCTGCTCCAGCTTTTTCCAGTCCAGCTTTGCCATGTCACCTTCTGACGTTCTCTGTTAAAAACTGATGCACAATGACTGCTGTAAATTTTCAGATTTCACACAGCAGAGCCATGTCTGATTAATGTTTAACCTTATTTAGGTTATATCCGCTTCATTCCACTACAGCACCAGATAGGCTGCCTCGCGGATAAATGCCAAAGTCTCCTGATATAGAAACCCGTCGCCACATCGAGCGCTGATCAACATTTGTATATTCACTGCGACAGAAAGAATTTATTTTATTGAATAGTTAGAAATACAGAATTGCATGCTTTATAAGCATTGACGCACACTTCATTTTTAGCAATATATTCTGTTCTCATAGACGATCAGCCCTGCATGCACTGCCGGACACCGTCGGCAATTTTACAGACCTAAGAGGCAATACCAAAAAGCTAACGCGCTTTATCAAGACTTGAACAACCAACCAATAAAAAAAGCACCAGTACCGCTACCAATGCCCATTTCGTCGTTGTTCACAGCATTCTGTGTACCCACTGTATTTCGCGTCATATCACCACGTCAGACAATCCTTAAGGATTACATAAGATTTACGCATAATAATGCCCATTTTCAACACAGACAAGGGAATTTATATGTTAAATCAAACACTAACAAAATCTCTTCTTATATTTTTACTTGTCATAATCGTTTCTGTATCCATCATATACATTGTAAGAACTCCAGTCAGACTTGATGTGAACGATGTCACTGAGATTAACCAGAAACATCCCATTATTTTTCTCATCCGGCATGGGGAAAGATGCGATCGCTCCCAAAGAATATGTCTTTCAGCACATGAGGGAATCACAGTAAACGGAGCTAACAAAGCTCAACAATATGGAGATAAATTCAGAAGAATGTTTCCATACTACAGTCTCTATTCTACAGACACACTCCGAACAATGCAGACAGCCACTTTTTTTTCGGGAGGTAAGACAGCAACTATTCCGGACATATCGACATGTGATGATAACGCAGTAAATAATATCCTTAAAATATCAAAATCAGATCATGTTACTGTGATTTTCACACATAATCACTGTCTGTCCAGAATTGCAAAAAAAATGAATGGATGGAGATTTAAACCTGATTATATGGGCACACTGGTTCTGCATCGGGAAAATCACAATCTGATTCTCGACGGACATTTAAAACCAAACGAGCTTACCCAGTGATCCATTTGTTGATAATGCACTGGCATTGATTCAGGTTATATCTCTCCTCATAAAAAAGGCCAGCGATTGAGCTGGCTCTGTTAATCGAGGCATTGCATCCTGATGTACTCCTGCAGGTAGTTAACCTGCGCGGTTATCTTGTCGATTCCACTTCGGAGACGGTAATAATTGAGTTCAGCATCTGCTGTAAGTCCTGAGCTTTCTCCATCGCCCATGCCGCTGGCTCCGGTCGTTGACTTTGCACAGGTGGCGGCGACTTGCAGGCGCTTACGCCCAGCAGAAACATCAGCACGGAGACTTTCAATAGTCGCGTTAGCATCAGCAAGCTCCCTGGTGTATCTGGCATCGAGTGCAGCAACATCACGCTGGCGCTGCTGTATGTCAGCAATGGTGGCGTTCGCCTGGCTGAGTTTTGTCTTCGCATCATCTCGCTGCTCTTTGTAGGTGATGGCGTTATCACGGTAATGGTCTGTTGCCAGCCACAGCGATCCACAACCAAGCAGCAGGACAATAAGCACGCCATACAGCACACGATTCATATCACCACCAACGGATTGCCCAGACCAGAACAGCAATTGCCACAATACGAATGGCAAAAGCTGCCGCTCTTGTTAAATCCAGACTTGCTGGCGTCTCCACCTCAATGCCTTTCATAATGGACAACCTCAGAAAGAATCTTTTATACTTCCTCACAGGGAAAGAACCTCCCTACCCATAATTTCTCCCTTGCCTTATTCAAGGTCAGAAACACAAAACCCCGCTTGCTGCCAACAAACGGGGTTTTTACTTTTACTCACTTAAATTTTGCCAGTTCGCAGGATTTCGTGTTATCCGTTCGCGTTGGTCAACGGCATTTTTCAGCAGAATATTCTGCTTATCTGTCGATACTCCAGCACGCCAGCGCGCTCTCCTGGTCACGCCGCGATACCTGCCCGTAACAGTTATTTGAGCGGTTCCGACAGTCCCTGCCGCCGTCATATATCCATCGGCGGATTTCAGCACATGCACCTTTCCGGTCTCCTGCGTTCAGTTTCCGGTAAAACGTTGAGGTGAAGCATTTCGAAGGCCCGATGTTGTACGGACAGAATGACGCGATGCCCGCTTTCTGCGGTTCGGTCAGTGGCACTCTGATGTTTTTCTCCACCCATGCCAGCGCCTTATCACGCTCAATGGCGTTAACCCGGTCGCATTTTTCCTTCGACAACTTCATGCCCGGAACGACAGGTTTGCCATCCACCAGGATGGCA
>OJJG01000083.1_pt1 | contig 18700 bp, 14 predicted proteins | sample 1596291 | NCBI WGS metagenome assembly OJJG01 (sample SAMEA4350149, study PRJEB24818) | metagenome | biome: human; feature: gut; material: faeces | place: Denmark | collected 2013-09 | reverse complement strand
GAATACGGAACAGCAAACCCGGATTGCTTCGCTGGAGCGGCAGGGCAAGACCGTTGTGGTGCTCTGCCAGAGCAGCGATGCTCAGGCGTTGCCGGTTGCCCTGCTGGCGCTGCGGGATCAGATCCGGCCCGAGGCGGCGGCCGCGCTGCAAGAACTCCATCAGCTCGGGCTCAACAGCATCATGTTAACCGGGGATAACCCCCGCGCTGCTGAGGCGATCGCCACCGAGCTCGGCATGGGCTGGCGCGCCGGTCTGCTGCCGGAGGGCAAGGTCAATGAAATTGCCAAGCTCGCCAGCTCGCAGAAAGTCGCGATGATCGGCGATGGCATCAACGATGCCCCCGCCATGAAGCGGGCCAGTATCGGCATCGCCATGGGGGGCGGCACCGATGTGGCGCTGGAGACCGCAGATGCGGCGCTGACCCACAACCAGCTCGGCGGTATTGCCGCGATGATCCGGCTGTCGCGGGCGGCACAGGCCAATATTCACCAGAATATTGCGCTGGCGCTGGGGCTTAAAGCCATCTTCCTGGTCACCAGCCTGCTCGGCATCACCGGCCTGTGGATTGCGGTGCTGGCCGATACCGGCGCCACCGCGCTGGTGACCGCCAACGCCTTGCGGCTGCTGCGCAAGCGTTAAGCCAGCCAATGGCATCCCAGCCAAAAGCCGTCCCCCAACCGGGACGGCTTTTCTTTTTCCTCTCATTTCTCTCACGGCACCCCGTAAAAGAAAAAGCGCGCCTGCCGGTCGGCAGTCGCGCTTTGCTTACTCTCTCGGAGTTATCCCACCCTTGGCAAGGTGGAATTCAACCCGGGGGCGCCGAGCCATCCCCCGGACTCAATGGCTTGCTTACTTGACGCTGCACTCCTGAATGACGGCAGTACCTGCCTTGACGCCAGCCGGGTCAACCTTCACCAGCACACTCCACAGCCCCTGCGGCAGGGTGATGCTGTTATTGGCACTGCCCCCCTTGGAGAAGGCGAACGAATAACCGGTTTCAGCGTTCACCGCGCCGCCACCGTTGAGCAGGTACTCCTTGCTCCAGTCCTCGTTGGCGACCTTGAACTCGGTGCTGCCAGCATAGTTGAACGCCGCCTGATAGATGGCAAGATCACCGTCCATCCCCTTGTAGCTCAGCTGGTACTGAGGTTGGGCTCCCCAGCCGGAGAGCTCACCCTTGACGAACAGGTTGTAGCCGAGCGGATTGCCCGCCACAGTCTCCAGCACCTTGCAGCTCTGCACCGGCTCGGTGAAGCTGACGCTCAGGGTCGGTTTGTCCTTGTTCATGGCGGTAAAGACAAACTTGTAGCTGCCTGCCTTGACCAGATCGACACCGATATTGCCGGTTTCTCCCCCCTTGCAAAGGGTCAGCGGAGTGCCGACCACCAGCTTGTCACCAGCGTTGCAGCTGCCGTAGTTGACCGGCCCCCAACTGGCGTCAGCGATCTTGACGTTGGTGGTACCCAGCTTGTCGGTGCTCACCTCGGTAGTGAACTCGTACATAAAGTTGCCGCTGAAGGTCATCTGGTTGGTGTTGCCCCACTCATCGAGGAACCCCTTCAGATAAACATCGGTGTTGCCAAACGGTGGCAGGGTGCTCAGGTCGGTCTTCTTGCTGACCGGCAGGCCCGCGCCCTGTGCACCAGACTGCGGCTTGACGAACACGGCGGCAGACCAGGCCCCCAGCGTCAGCTGGCCGTTATCATAGGCGGCGCCGCTGGCGATGCTGTCGACTGCGCGATGCTTGCTGCCAAGCACCATGCCGCTCAGATCGATGGGCTGATCGTTGCCGTCACGGAAGTCGCCGATGCTCTGGCTCTGGTTGCTGGCGTTGATCATCACCACCAGACCGTCGATGGCCGGATCCAGATCCCCCCCGGCACTGACGCCATCATCCACCGTCATGACGATAAGGCCGGGCACCTGATCCGGGCCGGTATTGCGGAAGTCGACCCGCTTGATCACCTCGGCGCCACTGCCCAGACGCAGCAGACGGGAAGAGTTGCGCAGCTCCGCCAACTCCTGATAGAAGCTCACCATCTGCGCCATCTCGGCCGAGCCCGGCTTGGCATGCTTGCCGAGCACCTGCTCAATCAGCGGATAGTTGTCGCCATCCTTGTCCTTGCGCGGCAACCCCTTGTCGAAGTTGTTGTCGCCCAGGGTGTAGTCGACCTTGTTGTACCAGTCGCCCGAGTCATAACTGTCCCGCTCCATGGATTTGGAGCGCAGCAGCTCGACACCGGCGTGGGTGAAGGGAATGCCCTGCCCCAGCATGGCAGTCGCCAGCGAGACCCCCTGCATCCGCACCAGATCGGCACTGGCAGGCGCCTTGTAGATCAGGTTGTCGAACAGGGTCTGGTTGTCGTGCTTGTCGACATAGTTCTGCACCTCCACCGGATCCTGGGCATAACCGGCGCTCTGACCGTTGTAGTCGATCTCGGCGCCTTTCTTTGGCATGCCATCCTTGTCGGTCAGCACGAACTCCTTGAGGTTGCCCGCCATGCCGAGCCGCACCAGATCGGACTGGTGCAAGGCCGTTGCCAGCTCCACCTTGCTCATTTCGTTAGGATCGACGAAGGCACCGTTGCCAAAGCCCTGGGTCTTGCGAATGGTATCGCCGCCGTCGAACGGACTGCCGCCGCGCACTGCATCGCGCAAGCGGTCCGAGAAGGAGCCGATACCGGTACCCCCCAGATGCTTCTGGGTCGCCTGCACGAAGCGCTTGTCATCCTGCACTTCGCCGAAGTTCCACCCCTCGCCGTAGAAGTACATCTCGGGATTGACCTTCTTCACCGCGGCCAGCGCCTGCACCATCTGATCTTTCGGATGGTGGCCCATCAGGTCGAAGCGGAAGGCGTCGATCTTGTAGTCGCGCGCCCAGGTGACCAGAGAGTCATCCATCAGCTTGGCGAACATGGCGTGTTCCGGCGCCGTGTTGGAGCAGCAGGTGGAGTTCTCCACCGAGCCGGTCTCCGGATTGAGGCGCTGATAGTACCAGGGCACTATCTTGTCGAGCACCGACTTGGGGCCGAGCCCGGATTCGTTGGTGTGGTTGTAGACCACGTCCATCACCACGTTCATGCCGATGTTCTGCTTGATGGCCTTGACCATCTCGCGGAACTCCAGAATACGTTTGGTGCCCTCGGCGTTGGTGGCGTAGGAGCCTTCCGGCGTGGTGTAGTGGTAGGGATCATAACCCCAGTTGAAGGAGTCGACGCCGCGCAGATAGCCGGAAAGCTCCTGCACCTGCGGATTATCCTTGCTGTCGCCCCCTTGCAGGTCGGCCAGCACATCTCCCACGGTCTGACCGCCACCGCAATAGCCACCAAATCTGGATGTTTTCACATCCGGATTGACCTGACAGAGCTTGCTGAAGTCATCGCCGAGATTGGCTACCTTGGCCGGATCCTCGTTGACGGTGGCGATATCGAACACCGGCAGCAGGTGCAGGTGGCTGACGCCGCTTTTGGCCAGCGCTTTCAGATGGTTGACCGGTACAGAGTCGGGCTGGGTCAGACCGACAAACTTGCCGCGCTTCTCTTCATCGGTGGAGGCATCGTTACCGGTCAGGTCGCGAACATGGGCCTCATAGATGGTGATGTCGGCGGGGTTCTGCTGGCTGTGTGGCGCCTTGAGGCTGTCCCATCCTTCCGGTTTCAGGGCCGGATCGTTGAGATCCACTACCTGACTGAACTCGGAGTTCATCGCGAGGCTCAAGGAGTAGGGATCGGTCACCTCGTAGTGCTCAACCTTGCGGCTCAGCGGATGGTAAACCTCCATGTCGTAGCGGTAGAACTGGCCGATCAGCTCGCTGCCCCCTTCGTAACTCCAGCTGCCGCTGGCGCTGTCGAAGGTCATGGCCACTTCACCACTCTTCTGGTGGCTGGCGTTGTAGAGGGCCAGCTTGACCGACTTGGCGGTCGGCGCCCAGAGGCGGAAGGTCACCCGGTTGCCCTCCACCACGGCGCCATAGCTCAGCTTGGTCGCCTCGGGAGCATAGAGCGCATCGAGGGCACCGGCGCTCTGCACCAGGGTGGCTCCTTGCAGGATACCGTCGGCATCGGTGCCGATAGCCACCAGTTCCCCCTTGAGCAGGGGCTTGAGATCTTTCCCGGCAGGCAGGGTAAAGGCGGCGGCATCCTTGAGGTGCGGATACTTGGCCTGTTGCTCGGCAGTCAGACTGGTCGCGGTCAGGCTGATATAGGGGAAATCGAACACCCCATCGGCATTGGCCTTGATGGTGCCCGAGTCGGTGTAATAGAGGCGAACGTGGGGCTTGTCCTTGCCCCCTTGCCAGATCAGGGTATTGCCATCGATCAGATGAGCGCTGGCCCCCGCCACGCCAAAGGCGGCGGTAAAAGCTTCGGCGCGGCTGCCAAACAGATCTTTCTTGCCCGCGACGATGGCCACGGTGCGATCCGGGTGCTCACTGAAGCTCACCTTCATATCGCTGCCGGTCAGGTTGGCCAGATCGCCGTTGCGAGCGATAAAGTTGATGCACCCTTCCACATTTTTGAGCGGCACGACCCAGGCCGGACCAAAGCTGTCGGCAGTGGCTGGTGTCTTGCTCTTGTCATCCCACCCGGTATTCAGGCCACTATCAGCGGTGGCGTTACAGGCATCGTTGTTCCACAGATGCAGGCTGTGGCTGTCAAACGGTGCCTTGGCGCCTTTGGCTGCCGACTGGGTATCCCCCAGCGCAATGACCACCTGATTTTCGCCGGCAACCAGCAACTCTTTCGGGGGATCCATCTTGGGCAGACGAGCGACAGGCCCATCGGTGACTTCAGGTGTAGGCGGTGTAGGGGGGACGGGGTTCACACCGGAGGCATCAGAGCTGTTGTCATTACAGCCAGACAAAAGCACGAGCAGTGAGGCTGTTACCAGCGCCACTTTGGTCTTTTTCATATCCATATTTTTATAATTCCCGCTGTAGTTAGTCTCGATAGTCGAGCACCCGGTCATTGCCAGGCGGTGCCATATTAATCAGCGGCAATCGATTCAAATGTGAGCGGAAGGGCAAAAAAACCATCCAGTTTCAACAAGATAACGTTTTCAGACTGAAACTTCGATCCGGCTCACAGACCTCGCGGCCATTTGGCCTCATATCTGGAAAACGGCAGTCACGGGGTCAGAAAAGCAATGTCTGATCAAGTGGATAGACAAGGAGTAAACAATGAAACGGATTGAAGAGCAGGCAAGACGACTCGATCAGGAGTATCAGGCGATCGGGCAGCTGTTCGACCAGTTTTGCCAGCAAGCTGGCACCCTGGCCGAGCAGTATCACTTCTTCAACTGGCCCGATTATGAAGACTCGCCCCCGCTGAGCCGCGCCTTCACCCTGCTGGGGGAACCCCGCGAACTGCGGCTGCGCTGTCAGCCCTGTGAGCGCTCCGCCCTCAATGGCCTGATCCAGGTGGTCTCGGAGGATGGCACCATAGATGCCAGCCTCGGGTTTCGCGCCGATGGCCAGCTGCTGCTGGAGTCCGGCAAGCTGCTGGACAACCCGCCCGGACTGCTGCTCAAGCTGCTGCTCGGCGCTGTGTGGCAACACAAGCCCCAGGATGAAATCACCGGGCAGCCGCACTGACATCAGAATGCCAACGGCACTGAAACCAAGGGAGCCAACGGCCCCCGTTATTTATCCTGTTCGCTGGCGATTTCGATGGTCACATGCACCAGCTCTTCATGGATCGCCAACCGTTCGCGGATCTGCTGCGCCGGTAGCGGATTGACCATCTGCAAAGAGAGCACGCAGGCATACTGCTGCTGCCCTACCCGCCAGACATGCAGATCGCGGATCTCGGTCTGTGGCAGTTCGGCGATGACCTCGCGGATCTCCGCCACCAGCGGGGTATCCATCTCGGCATCCAGCAGCACCCGACCGGAGTCGCGCAACAGGCCCCAAGCCCATACCGCGACCAGTCCGGCACCCACTATGCCCATCAGCGGATCCAGCCAGTCGGCCCCCCAAAGCATGCCCCCTACCAGCGCCAGAATCGCCAGCACGGAAGTGGCCGCATCCGCCAGCACGTGGATATAGGCGGCGCGCAGGTTGAGATCCTGATGGCCGTGGTGATCGTCATGGTCATGATGATGAGCGTGGTCGTGATGCTCATGATGGTGGTCATGCCCATGGCAGTGGTGATGGTGGCCGTGATCATCCTTGAGCAGCCAGGCACAGGCGAGGTTTACCAGCAGCCCCACCAGCGCAATTGCGATCGCCTGTTGATAGTGGATCGGGCTGGGATCGAGCAGCCGGAACACCGACTCGAACAGCATCAACCCGGCCACTCCCACCAGTAACAGGGCGCTGGTGAAGCCACCCAGCACCTCGATCTTCCAGGTGCCGAAGCTGAATCTGTGGTCACGGGCGAAGTGACGAGCGGCGCGGTAGGCCAGCACCGAGAGACCGAGCGCCAGCGCGTGGGAGCTCATGTGCCAGCCATCGGCCAGCAGCGCCATGGAGTTGTAGAACCAGCCGCCGCCAATCTCTGCCACCATCATGATGATGGTCAGCAATACGGCCCAGCGGGTCTTCTGTTCGGCCAGCGGATTGCCCTCGTGGATGACGGGTTGATGACAGTGGGATTGAGCGAGGGATGACATGGATTTCTCCTGAGAGCGATGATGCAATATACTATACCCCAGTATAGTTTTATTGATCGAGAGGATCCGTCATGTCCCACACCATTCACGACAAAAAGAAGCTGCTGGCACGGGTGCGCCGCATCAAGGGACAGGCCGGTGCGCTGGAGAGCGCGCTGGAGCAGGAGAGCGACTGCGCCGCCATTTTGCAGCAGATTGCCGCCATCCGCGGCGCCGTCAACGGCCTGATGCTGGAGGTGCTGGAAGGGCATATGCGCGAGCATCTCGGCGCCCCCGATGCCACCCCGGCCGAGCGGCTGGAGGATCTGGATCAGGTGGTCAGCGTCCTGCGATCCTATTTGAAGTAAGCAGGTTCGCGGCACCATCCCTTCAGGCTCGACCAGCGTCGGGCTTGAGCCACCGCCAGCTTTGCGCCATGATGTCCAGCCCGGCTGACCGCCGGTTTTACTGGACAGTCAATTTCAAGGATCCCCCATGTTTGAACACGTCGATGCCTATGCTGGCGACCCCATCCTGACGCTAGTCGAGACCTTCCACAAAGACACCCGCGAGCAGAAGGTGAACCTGGGGATCGGCCTCTATTACGACGAGCAGGGGCGTATTCCGCTGCTGCCGTCGGTGCAGCAAGCCGAAGCCCAGCGCGCCGCCGCCCCGGCCCCGCGCCCCTACCAGCCGATGGAAGGCGCCGCCAACTATCGCACCGCAGTGCAACACCTGCTGTTTGGTGCCGACCATGAAGCGGTCAAGGCGGGACGTATCGCCACCATCCAGACCATCGGTGGCTCAGGCGCCCTGAAGATCGGCGCCGATCTGCTCAAGCGCTACTTCCCGACCTCCGAGGTGTGGGTCAGCAATCCGACCTGGGATAACCACAAGGCGATGTTCGAGGGCGCCGGCATCAAGGTGCACGACTACCCCTACTACGATGCGGCCACTGGCGGCGTGCAGTTCGATGCGATGATCGACTGCCTGAGCAGCCTGCCGGCCAAGAGCATCGTGCTGCTGCACCCCTGCTGCCACAACCCGACCGGGGTGGATCTCTCCCGCGCCCAGTGGGATCGGGTGATCGCGCTGGTGGTCGAGAAGAACCTGATCCCCTTTATGGATATCGCCTATCAGGGCTTCGGTGACGGACTGGAAGAGGATGCCTACGCCATCCGCGCCATGGTGGCCGCCGGTGTCAGCTTCTTCGTCAGCAACTCGTTTTCCAAGAACCTCTCCTTCTACGGCGAGCGCTGTGGTGGCCTGTCGGTCATCTGCAAGGATGCCGAAGAGGCGAACCGGGTGCTGGGTCAGATGAAGGCCACCGTGCGTCGCAACTACTCAAGCCCGCCCACTCACGGTGGCCAGATCACCGCGGCTGTGATGAGCCAACCCGAGCTGCACGCCATGTGGGTCGATGAAGTGACCGAGATGCGCACCCGCATCAAGGCGATGCGCCAGAAGCTCTACGAGGTGTTGAGCGCCAAGGTGCCGGGCCGCGATTTCAGCTACTTCATCAACCAGCGCGGCATGTTCAGCTACACCGGCTTCACGCCGGAGCAGGTAGATCGCCTGCGCGAAGAGTTCGCCGTCTATCTGGTGCGCTCCGGCCGCATGTGTGTGGCGGGCCTCAACAGCCGCAACGTCGACTATGTGGCCGACGCCATGGCGGCGGTGCTCAAGGGCTAATCCGCATCAGCCCCGCTTTGGCGGGGCTTTTTGTCTGTTGCGTTCGCAGTCACCTCTTGAGGAGTCTGCTCACCCTCCCCTTGCTGTGAGAGAATGCCAGCAGGTCACCTTGAATCTTTCTGATTCCAAGCCTGTTTATCTTCATCAATTTCAGGAGCCACTATGGATCTGATCGCTCTCTCTAGGCTGGGAGGTCGCCATCTGGTCACCCTGCACCTGCTGCTCGACAACCAGAGCGTCACCCGCACCGCCGAACGGCTCTGCACCACGCCTTCCACCGTCAGCAAAACCCTCAACCAACTGCGAGATCTGCTGGGGGATCAACTGCTCTACCGCCAGGGCAACCAGCTGCTGCTCACCCCATGGCCGAGCGACTGGCGCCCACCCTGCACCGGCTGTTGGGGGAGCTGAACGGCCTCACTCGCCAGAATGCCTTCAACCCGCAGCAGTGGCAGGGCACATTGCGGCTGGGGTTGCGCGAGAGCGTGATGACCTGGCCGGTGGGCCCCATTCTGGGTCAGCTGATGAAAGAGGTGCCGGGCATGGTGCCGGAGATCTGGAACAAGGATGAGCAGGGGCTGGAGGCGCTGGCAGCGGGCAAACTCGACTTCGTGATCCTGCCCCATGACCAGAGCCAGCCGTTGCCGCGCCAGCCCGGGCTGGTGTGGGAGACCCTGCGGGAAGAAAAACTGGTCTGCCTGCTGCGCAAAGACCACCCCGCGCTGGCCAAACCCTGGGATCTCGATGCCTACCTGAGCTGGCGCCATATCGCCATCCGGGATCAGGAGCTGGCCAACCCCTTCTTCGAGCAGAGCCTGGCCCAGCAGCAGGTGCGTCGTCAGATTGGCGCCACCCTGCCCGATTTTGCCAGCGCGGCGGCCCTGCTGCCCCAGACCGATCTGATCCTCACCGCCATCGGTGGCTGGGCGGCCTGCATGGCCAGTCAGCCGGATCTGGTGATGCGTCCGGCACCGTTCGATTACGGCAAGGTGAGTCACAGTCTGGTCTGGTATGGCCCGGCCGGTGATGGCTCGGCCCGTCACTGGTTCCGCCAGCGGATCCTGCAACTGGGTCGCGAATTGATTGAGCCCTGAGCCGGACGACAACGAGAAGAGATTGATGTTTCACCGCGGCGAAACATCAACGGCAAGTAGGGACTAGGGACGTTTGGTATAGATGGGGCTGGGGAAGGAGGCGACGTTGCTGCCCAGATCCGTGATGCGGGCAGCCCCCTGCTTTTTCACCTGATCGATGCGCAGCACCTGATGCATGGGAATAAGAGTCTGGCGCACATCGGCAAATTCGCTCTTGAGCTTCTCGTGACTGGGATCGACGATAAGCGCCGTGTGGTTGTCCCAGACAAAGTCGGCAATCTCGATAAAACCGAACAGCTGGCCCTGATTGACTTCGCGCACATAGACTTCGTAGCGCTCGCTGTGGCAAATAAACTGAACCCGATATAACGCCTTGCTTTCACTCATGATTATCTGTCATTGAGGGGTAAGAAGATGGCCATTATTCTAGCCGCCGTTCTCGCCCCCTCCAATAGACAGAAATCACAGTTGCGGCCTTTCCATGCCGCATCTCACGCCATGACGGTCACCGGATGACGCAACCACTCAGCCCATCAAGGCAGTGAGACCGGCCCCAATCCTGCTGCACGCAAGCGGTTGGCCAGCTGTTCCAGCTCGGTTTGGTGAGCCTCTTGCCATTGTGCCGCCTCACCCCGCACCCCGTGATGGCGAAAGCCGTTGAGGCGAATGGGCACAGGCCCAAGCTGCTGCAAGAAGGCGGCAAGATCCGCGTCCAGCTCACCACTCGCATCCAGAAAATCGCTCTTGCCCGGCACATGGAGCAGCCGCAGTTCGGCCAGCTTGCCGTGGCGTGCCAGCAGTTGCAGCGATGCCAGCACCCGCTCGCGACCATAGCCGGTCAGGGTGTGATGCACCGAGTCACGCCACCCCTTGAGATCGAGCATGGTGCCGTCGAGCACCGGCAGCAGCCGCTGCCAGCCGGTTTCGGCCAGAGAACCGTTGCTGTCGAGCAGGCAAGTGAGATGGGTCAGATCTGGCGCGCCCTTGATGGCGGCAAACAGCGCAACCACAAAGGGGAGCTGGGTGGTCGCCTCGCCGCCAGAGACGGTAATTCCGCTCAGCAGTGGGCCGTAGCGGCGCAACAGGGCCAGCACGTCGTCCACCGTCATGGTTGTGGTCTTGGGATTGGCATTGCGCGGACAGACATCCAGACAGGCATCGCAATCGGTACAGAGCGCCTCCTGCCAATGAACCTTGCCCTCGCTCATGGTGAGGGCGCCGCTCGGGCAGACCGCAAGGCAGTCACCGCAATCGTCGCACAGCCCTATGGTGTGCGGATTGTGGCAGCCGGGGCAGCGAAAGTTGCAACCCTGCAGAAACAGCACCAGCCGATTGCCCGGCCCGTCGACACAGGAGAACGGCAGCACCCTGCTTACCAGGGCGCTGCGTGTTGGCAAAACATCAGCCATCGGTGCGAACTCAATACTCGCAGATGGTCGATTCGTGGGCGACCACTCGCGGAGCCCGCTGACGAATGGCGGTCACTTCACTCGCCTCGGCACCGAGACAGGTGGTCTGCAAGCGCGACCCCTCCTCTGCGAAGCGGGCCACGTCGCTCTTGCGGATCATGTAGCCGGTCACCCGCACCAGATCGCTGTCGGCCACGTTGGCGGTGAACTCGCGCATGCCGATGGCGAGCGCCCCTTTGCAGAGCTGCAACAGCGCCTGCGGGTTCTGGCGGATGGTGGGCTCCAGCGTCAGGATCTCGCTGATCCCCGAATGGTAATAAATGTGGTGCGGCGCCAGCGCCAGCACATGGCTGGTCGGATCCGGCTCATGCCCGTAGGGAATGCGCACCCCGGGGGTAACAGCCACATCGATGCTGAGGCCACCTTGCGAATGCAACAAAGCGCGGCCACCCCAGGCATGGGTCTGCGGGGTCGTGGTCACATAGGCGGCGAGCTGGGCCGAGATGCGATAGCCAAGCTGGTTCGCCTCCTCGCCATGGCCGTAGCGATCCGGCAGATTCTCTTTATCCATCAGGATATTGACCGCTTCCGCCATGCCGTAGATGCCGAACATGGGGACAAAGCGATCCTCATCCAGCAGCCCCTCTTTCACCAGGAAGCTGTCGAAGAAACCGGACTCATCGTGGAGGAAGGCGGCCCGCGCTTCGATCAGCTGGGAGGCCAAGCGGCAGTAGTGGGGCAGCAGGCAGCCGAGGAAGTCGTCGATCCCCTGACACTGCTCGGCGACCCGCTTGAGGGAGATGCGCACCAGGGTATTGGCGCCACCCGCTTGCGGCAGGGCGTTGTAGCAGCTGACGATGCCAAAACCACGAGTGTCGAAGGTGTCGCGGTGGATCGGGTAGTTGGCGATGTGCGGCTTGCTGCACTCGGCGATGTTCTTCACCGCCTGCAGCAGCAGATCGTCCGGGGTCTGCTCCGGATCGTGGAAGAAGGTGAGGTTCGGCGCCACCTGCTTGAGCTCGTTGTCGATGCGCAGGATCAGGCGGCAGATGCGGTTGTCATCCGGCCCGATGTTGACGTGCATGAAGGCGTCCGGCAGCACCCTGTCCAGATAGACCCAGAACCCCTTCAGCTTGCGATAGAGGGTCTCGTCATCCAGTTCGCCGACAAACGGCAACAGCAGATGGTCGAGCCGCCCCAGCCAGACCGGCATGCCGGTGACGGAGGGGACATGGTGATAGAGGATGCGCAGGGCGTTGAGCGCCTCGTCAAAATCCTGCGGCGCCGCCAGCTCCAGCCAGGCAGAGCCCTGAGTCAGGAATTTTTCATAGTCCGGCAGCACATAACGTGGCTTGTAAGGGGCGTGCCCTTCGAACATGTCGCAGATAAATCCCTGCTCCATCGCCTCGGCGACTGCGGCAGGCAGGTCGGGGTAGGGCAACGCATTCTCGGCGGCCAGCGCCAGTGCGTGGCTCTTCTGGGCGGCGGAGAGATGGGGATCGCGCACGATACGCTGACAGGTTTCGATCAAAGACATGGGACACTCCTTCACGGACAGAGCCCATATCCTCACCATTTGCAGGCTTTTTTTGAAGTGACATTCATGACATGACGGATGTCGAATAATGACATCCATTACACAAGATCACGGCTCGCGCTTCACCAAGGCAAGAGCTCGGCTATGCCTCCCAGCCAGCGCAGCAGGAAGAAGCCCCCCATTCCACCCACCACCACAACCAGAGTCGGCAGCCGCAACAGGGTCAAGAGCATCACCCACAGGGTGGCAGTCAGGTAGTCAGGATCCCAGTCAAGACCTATCCCCGGCTCGTAGCTAAAGACGATGGGCAACCAGATTGCAGTCAGCACCGACTGGGCCGAGAAGCCGAGAAACGCCCCCATCTCGGCACCCGGCTGATATCGGGTCAACCGAGAAAAGAAGGCGAAGCGGTTGAAAAAGGTGATCAGGGCCAGCAGGCCAATCATCAGCCAGCTCACGCTACCTCCTCATCCGGTGCAGCACATAGCCCACCACCATGCCAGCCAGAGCCGAGACGATGATGTGGATCTCCGCCAGCAGCGGCTTGGTAAGCAACGCTGTGCCGCCGCTCACCAGAGTGGCCGCCACCATGGGCAAGTTTTTCATGGCGGGAATGGTCATGGCGATGAAGGTGGCCGCGATGGCAAAATCCAGCCCCATGCTGTCCAGTCCATCGATGTACTGGCCGGCCGCGATGCCGAGCAGGGTCGCCAGATTCCAGAACAGATAGAAGACGAATCCCGCGATGAGCGCGTAGGCCGGATCAAAGTGGCCGCTGCGCTCCCGGTCTTTCAGCGCCACAGCGAACATCTCATCAGTCAGGAAAAAAGCAAGGCTGGCCCGCCAGCGCAGGGAGAGCGGCAATACGTCACGGCGGAAGGTGAAGCCGTATAGCAGATGCTGGGAAGTGATCACCATGGTGGAGCTCATGATGGGCAGCAGGGGCGTGCCCGCCCCGAACAGGGTCGTGGCCGAGAGCTGGGCGGCTCCGGCGTAGACCAGCAACGACATCAGCTGAGCCTGAAGCGGACTCAGCCCTGCCTGCAACGCCAAAGCGCCACACAGGATCCCCCAGGGGATCACCGAAATGGAGAGCGGGAGCATATCCAGTGTGGCACGCCACCAGAGCATCCCCGTTCGCTCGGGCACGCTCGTTACTGACATCATGTGATCTTCCTTGTCACAGCCAAAGCGAGCCGAAAAAACTAGCACGGGACAGCAAGCGCTGTCACGTCATCACTGGCGGGAAATAAAACGCCCGCGGAGTCGCGGGCGTGCACAAGGGGATCAGGGCTCGATGACGATGGGCGTACCCGGATCAATCGCGTCCCACACTTCATCCAGCTCGTGGTTGAGCATGGCGATGCAGCCATTGGTCCAGTTGGAAGGCTGAACCCTGCGGTTGCCAATGCTGTTGCGCTGGCCGTGGATCATGATCATACCACCCGGGCGAACACCCAGCTCATTGGCGCGCTTGATGTCATCCAGGTTCGGATAGTTGATATGGATGGCTTTGTAGTAGCCGGAATTGGTCTTCTTGTAGTCGAGGGTGTAGCGCCCTTCCGGCGTACGCTGATCCCCTTCCTGCTGCTTGTGCCCCTTGGGCGCCGGGCCCAGAGCAATCCAGTAGCGCTTCAGTTCTTTGCCATCCTTCATCAGGGTCAGGCTATAGGTCGACTTCTTGACCACCACCAAATCGGCTTTTTCGGTAAAGGCAAAACTCAATGCGGGCCAAAGCCCCAACAAACACAGTAATACGGCTCTCATTCCATCCCTCGACAAGCCTCTGGTGCGGGCTTTTCTTGTTACCAGATCATCTGAACGATGCCCGCCGAGCGGCGAGCGAGCGCCATGATATTGGATCGCCATCAATACTCAATATGCCCGGCAAAACATATCTTGCCGCAGCCAGGCCATCTTCCTTGAACGCCGTCATTTGGCATTGGTAATTAACAGTTAAAACAACAAGATACAAAAAATTATCGCGCTGGCACCCGGGGCAATGATCGGCGAAGATAACACTCCACTCCCCGACAGGATCATGCCATGCGCTCTTCGTGCCGCCTCGCCACCCTGCTGTTCTCGCCACTCCTGCTCTGGCTGCCCGCCAGTATCGCCGCCGATGCACTCTGGCTGCGCGAGCCCGCCCTCTCCCCCGATGGCAAGCAGCTTGCCTTCACCTGGCAGGGGCGCATTTTTGTCGCCAGTGCCGAGGGTGGCCCTGCCACGGCGCTCACCGGCAGCGACTACCTGAGCCAGCGGCCAATCTGGTCGCCGGATGGCAAACAGCTCGCCTTTGCCGCCAATCTCTACGGCAACGAGGATGTGTTCGTAGTGCCTGCCAGCCGCCGCGAGATTGGCCGCCTCCCTCGCGATTCGCGCACCGATCTGCCGCAAGCCTTCAGCGCCGATGGCAAACGGCTGCTGCTGAGCAGCCAGCGCCTGGGGGCGCCCGATGCCGACCATTTTGTCGCGGAAGGCTACCAATGGGGCGAGCTCTACTGGACCCCGCTCAACGGCGGCACCTTGCAGGCCGATCTGCCACTGCCTGCGACCCAGGCCCGTCCCCACGGAGAGCGGATCGCCTATCAGATGCCCGCGGCGGATCAACCCTTTCGCAAGCATCAGCACTCGTTCGCGGTGCCCCGTCTCTGGCTGTTTGATGGCAAGCAGCACAAGCAGCTGACCGAAGATCGGGTGGCGGCCACCGATCCGGTCTGGAGCGACAAGGGGGACAGCCTCTTTTACCTGAGCGAGCGCAGCGGCGATTTCAACGTCTGGCGCCGGGATCTCGCCAGCGGCAAGGAGCAACAGTTGACCCACTATCAGGGCCATCCGGTGCGGGGGCTCAGCGCCTCTCGCAATGGTGATCTGGTCTGGTCATGGCTGGGTGAACTCTATCGCCTCGATGCCGGTAGCAGCGAGCCACGCAAGCTGACCCTCAGCCCGCAAGTGGCGAACGCGCCGGATGAGGCGAGCGAGGCCCTGACCCTGGCAGACGAAGCGCTGGTCAGCGAAGAGGCGGATGAGCTGATCCTGGTGAGCGAAGGCAACCTGTTTGCCGTTGACCCCGAGCGGGAGCGGGTGCGTCAGCTGACCCGAGATCCAAGCGAGCAATCCAGCCCTCTCTTCGCCGAGCAGGGGCGCGCCCTCATCTATCTGTCGGAGCAGCAGGGGCACGCCGCCCTCTATCGCCTGCGCAAGGGGGACCCTGACCTGCTGTTCAGCGATCCCGGCACTCTGACCGAGAGTCTGCTGCTGGCGATTCCCGACAAGGGGATCAGCCGTCCGGTGCTCTCCCCCGACGGCAAGCAGCTCGCCTTCGTGGTGGATGGCCAGGCCATCCATCTGCTGGATCTGGCGAGCAACAAGCAGCGGGAGCTGGTGCCTGCCAGCTTCAACCCGTCGCGCCACGAGGTGCATCTCGCCTTTGCCCCCGACTCCCGCCATCTGGCGCTCACCTTCCGCCCCGATGCGGCAGAGCAGGAGATCGCAGTGATCGATACGGCCAATCCCAAGGCCAAACCGGTCAATGTCAGCCTCAACGGCTATCAGGATGGGCAACCGGGCTGGAGCCAGGATGGCGCCATCCTCTACTGGCAATCGACCCGATTTGGCGCACTGGGGCCCGATGGCGAGCCCCTCGTCACCAACCTGCTCGGCATTTACAGCAGCCGCGCCGCCAGAGCCGATGCGATTGCCGAGCTGGAGCCGCCGAAAGGGGGATACGGCTTTGAGAGCGATCGTCTCAACCATCGCGAAGCGCTGCTGCTGCAACCCACCGGCACCCTGCTCGCCAGCCGCATCATCGGCGACCAGCTGATCTATCTGGTGGAGGAGATGGGGGTCAACAGCGAGAGCGAGATCAAGGGCTACAGCCAGGATCTGCGCAAAGGCAAAACCAGCGAACTGTTTGGCGAGCAGCCCGGCCCAGCGCTGGCAAGCCTCAACCAGCAGGGCACCCTGGCTACCCTGGTGCGGGATGGGGAGATCACCCGGATCCACCTCGACTCCGGCGAGACCACCAGTGCCCCCTTCGCCTTGCAGCCCACCAGCCGCTGGCAGGAACGCATGACCGCCGCCTTCGATCAGATCGCCCGGCTCACCCGGGACGAGTTCTATCTGGACGATATGAACGGGGTGAACTGGGATAGCTATGTCGCCGCTTACCGCCGCCTGCTGCCGGGCATCGGCAACCCGCGGGACTTTGGCAACCTGTTGGCGGAGCTGGCTGGCGAGCTCAATGTCTCCCACACCTGGGGCAGCGGCCCCGCCCCCTTCCCGCGCATGGCGGACGAGACCGCCAGCCTTGGCGGCTACTGGCAGGATGGCGAGCAGGGGGTGATGCTCACCGCCCTGCTCTCTGGCGGCCCGCTGGATCAGGAGAGCGATATCGCCCCGGGCGCCCGCCTGCTCGCCATCAACGATGTCCCGATTGCCAATCTGGCCGAGCTGGATCAGGCCCTTAACCATCAGGCCGGTGCCCGGCTTGCCCTCACCTTCCAGCAGGAGGGCAACAAGCAAACTGACGAGGTAGTGCTCACCGCCATCGACAAACAGCAGGAGTACCAGTTGCAACAGGATCGCTGGATTGAGAAACGACGGGAGCTGGTGGCCAGCCTGAGCGGAGGACGGGTCGGCTACGTCTATCTGCCGGCAATGAATAGCGAGGTCTACGATGCGGTGGTGGCGGATGCCCTCGGCAGACAGCGCAATCGCGATGCGCTGATCGTCGATGTCCGCTTCAACAGCGGTGGCTATCTCGCCAATACCTTGGTGGAGTTTCTGACCGGCAGCGGCAGCGCCAAGGGGATGGCCAGCAGCTGGCCCCGTCAGGGCAAGGGGGAAACCGATGCCGCCACTCGCCAGTGGACCAAGCCCTCGGTTGTGCTGGTCAACGCTGGCAGCTACTCGGAAGGTTCCGCCTTCCCCGAGTACTACCGTGCCCTCAAGGTCGGCCCCATCGTCGGCGATCCGGTGCCCGGCACCGGCACCATGGTCTACAGCCACGACTCCCGGCTGATCCCGGGACTCTCCTACGGCATTCCGACCCTGGGGCTGCGCAAACCGGACGGCACCTTCTACGAGAATCAGGAGCTGATCCCGGATCTGCAGGTGCCCCTCACTCCCGCCGACATGTTGGCCGGGCTCGACCCGCAACTGGAGCCGGCAGTACAAGCCGCCCTCAAGCAGTTGCCAGCCAGCGCCAAATAACGGCGCCCATCGAGCTCAACGAAAGCGAAACAGCTCGCGATGCAGATGCCCGTCTGGCAACAGCCGGGTCAGGGCATCTGCCATCCCCTCCGGCCCGCAAAACCACACCTGCTCGGGCGCATCCTGCGCGATGCGGGCCAGATCCAGCCGCCCGGCCGCCTTGTCCAGATGCAGCTGATAGCGCACGCCGGTGCGATGACAGAGCTCGGCCAACCGCCGGTGGTAGACGGCACCTGCCAGATCCGGCGCGCACTGGATCAGGGTGATCCCCTCGCTGCGCTCCCCACGGGCCGCCAACCCCTCCAGCCAGGCGACGAACGGTGTGATACCGATCCCGGCCCCCAGCCAGAGGGCTCTACCTCCCCCTTGCGGGGCGACAAAGGCGCCATAGGGCCCGGTCACCACCACTCCATCCCCGGCGCGCGCCTCTGCCACCAGCTGACGGGTATGATCCCCGAGCGCCCGCACCGCGATCACCAACTGGCGCCGATCCGCTGACACCCGCACTAGGGTAAAGGGGTGCGGCCCCTCCTTGGCGTCAAACTCGAAGAAGGCAAACTGGCCCGGGCGGTAATGGGCGAGCGGCCGCTCCAGCTGCATGGTCAGCTCGCAGGTCTGATCCGCCAGCACCCGCACCGCAATGACCCGGCCGGGATGGCGATCCCGCGCCCCCACTTGCCCCAGCAGGGAGTAGAGGGCCCCGATAGCGCCGATCCCGCCGATCAACCAGATCGATACCCCAACAGGGGTCATGGCCCCTACCTGAGGCAACAGGCAGAGCCCGTGCCCCCACCCCGCCAGGTAGATGAGCGGCGCCAGCCGGTGGATCAGCCGAAAACGGCCATAACTCACCAGCGCCAGCAAGCTCACTACCACCAGCGCGATCAGCAGATAGAAACTCCACTCACCCAGGGTATTGCCAAAGGCATGGATCGAGAAGCCATTGCCTGCACCTGCTCCGGCGCCAGCTCCGACACCGCTGGCCCCACGCCGGGCGGGACGACTCAGCCAGCCTGCCGAGATCGCCCACTTGGGCGCCTCCACCACCAGCCAGTGGGCGGTCAGCGCCAATGCACCGCCGATGGCTGTCTGGCGGTGCCATCGCAACATCCGGTCCAGACCGCCACACCACACCTCCAGCCGCGGCAGACGCAACGCCAGCAAC
>OJJG01000078.1_pt1 | contig 20063 bp, 17 predicted proteins | sample 1596291 | NCBI WGS metagenome assembly OJJG01 (sample SAMEA4350149, study PRJEB24818) | metagenome | biome: human; feature: gut; material: faeces | place: Denmark | collected 2013-09 | reverse complement strand
ATATGTACCCGGACAGCGGACAGTGCCACCCGTTCGGGCGCAGTGTGACCCGCTGGGAAACCGGGAAAAATCCGCCCAACACAAAGAAAAACTTCGGCTACCTGATGTGGCGTAAACGTAACTGTGTATTCCTGTAAATCATTTTAATGAATAAGAGGAAATGAAAATGGCAACAATGGACAGTAAATATATTCAGCACCTCAGGAAAATAAGTGCTGTACTGCTCAGGCTGATAAGCAGAACATTAAAATTATTTCCTTTTGGTCTTGTAATAGTGCCCGTTATATTATTTTATTTTGCACCTGACAGTTTTCTCGCTGAAATTATTCATGAATGGAAGAAAGCAGATATATCAGAACAAGTGACACTTGTCAGATTATATCTGAAGGTGACATTTACATGTGCGTTTGTGGCTGTTTTTCTCAATTATCTTTTTTCTGATGAGTTCATACCTGTAAATAGCAGAAAGTGAGAAATATCATGAACCGGAAAATATTTGCACTTTTTGCTCTGACAGCAGGGATGCATCTTGCTGTTCATACTTCAGAAAATGTGAACACAACTGAAAACCGCCAGTTCCTGAAGCAGCAGGAAACACTGAGTCAGCAGTTACGTGAAAAGCCGGACACACAGTTGCAGGCATGGGCAGAGCAGCAGGTCAGGGCGAATCCCCTTCAGCATTCCGATAACCAGTTTCTCGATGAACTGGTCCGTAAACAGCAGGCTGCTCAGAAGGATAAACCACAGCAGGGCGCCGTGTACTTTGTGTCCTTCTCCATTCCCGAAGAGGGGCTGAAACGGATGCTGAGCGAAACCCGGCACTACGGTATTCCGGCCACACTGCGGGGCATGGTGAACAATGACCTGAAGACCACCGCTGAAGCCGTGCTGTCCCTGGTGAAAGACGGCGCAACTGATGGTGTTCAGATCGACCCGACGCTGTTTTCACAGTACGGCATTCGCAGCGTACCGGCATTGGTGGTGTTCTGCAGTCAGGGATACGACATCATCTGGGGAAACCTGCGGGTCGGCCAGGCGCTGGAGAAAGTGGCCGCCACGGGTGACTGCCGGCAGGTGGCTCATGATTTACTGGCAGGGAAAGGAGATTCCGGGAAATGAAACGTATTTTACCTCTGATACTGGCTCTGGTTGCCGGCATGGCACAGGCTGACAGCAACAGTGATTACCGGGCCGGTTCTGATTTTGCTCACCAGATCAAAGGGCAGGGAAGCAGCAGTATTCAGGGCTTTAAGCCACAGGAGAGTATCCCCGACTATAACGCGAATCCGGACGAGACAAAATATTACGGTGGCGTGACTGCCGGCGGGGATGGCGGCCTGAAAAATGACGGCACCACGGAATGGGCGACCGGTGAAACCGGAAAAACTATCACAGAGTCATTCATGAACAAGCCGAAAGACATTCTTTCACCGGATGCGCCGTTTATCCAGACTGGCAGGGATGTGGTGAACCGGGCTGACAGCATTGTGGGAAATACCGGACAGCAGTGCAGTGCGCAGGAGATAAACCGCAGTGAATTCACAAACTATACCTGTGAGCGGGACACGATGGTGGAGGAGTACTGCACACGGACTGCCAGTATCACCGGGGACTGGAAATACACGGATGAATATCGTGAGGTGACGATACCTCACTCACAGTTCCGGTTCAGTATGAACGGTCTGAAACTGGTGTTCAGCGTTACCGTACCTGTTGCCGGGACAGTGGAAAGTGCCTCGCTATCGGTTCATGCAGGGCTATATTTCCTTAACTCCCGTTACGACTTTATGAACACAGCCTTTAATGTGCAACTGGTTACAGGACAGAGCGGGACTTTCACCATACCTGTGCCCTCCGGGTTTTCTGTCACACAGGGGCAGGTTCTGACCGGTAGTGGCTGTACTGCAAACGGTAATTGCCTCCCGCACGGGAATGGTGACAGGAAAGTCTATGAATCGCTTGTCAGTGGTGCTTCCACCTTTACGCTGAAACTCAGGATGAAGGTCCGTGATAAAGAATGGGTTCCCCGGGTGGAGTGGGTGGAGAGTTGTCCGTTTAATAAAGCGGATGGCGTGCTGACAGGCACTGAGTGTTCAGAGCCGGGTGGTACGAAAACCGGAGTGATGGAAGGTAAACCCTGGAACATCACACAGGCATGCTGGGCATACCGGGATAAATATGTCACTCAGTCCGCAGATAACGGCACCTGTCAGAAATATGTCGATAATCCGGCCTGTACGCTGGCCTCACGTCAGTGCGCGTTTTATTCCGATGAGGGAACCTGTCTGCATGAGTACGCCACGTACTCCTGCGAGTCAAAAACATCAGGAAAAGTGATGGTCTGTGGTGGTGATGTCTTCTGCCTTGACGGTGAATGCGATAAGGCACAGAGCGGAAAAAGCAGTGATTTTGGTGAAGCAGTATCACAGCTGGCTGCGCTTGCCGCCGCAGGTAAGGATGTTGCCGCCCTGAATGGTGTGGATGTCAGGGCTTTCACGGGTGAGGCGAAATTCTGCCGTAAGGCCGCAGCCGGCTTCAGTAACTGCTGTAAGGATGGCGGCTGGGGTCAGGATGTGGGGCTGGCGAAGTGTAACAGTGAAGAAAAGGCGCTGGGAAAGGCAAAGGACAATAAACTGACGGTGAGTGTGGGTGAGTTCTGTTCGAAAAAGGTGCTGGGGGTCTGCCTGCAGAAAAAGCGCAGCTACTGCCAGTTTGATTCGAAGCTGGCGCAGATAGTCCAGCAGCAGGGGCGTAACGGGCAGTTGCGTATCGGGTTTGGCAGTGCGAAGCATCCTGACTGTCGGGGGATTACGGTTGATGAGCTGCAGAAAATTCAGTTCGACAGACTGGATTTCACTAACTTCTACGAAGACCTGATGAATAACCAGAAAATCCCGGACAGTGGCGTTCTGACGCAGAAAGTGAAAGAGCAGATTGCTGACCAGCTGAAACAGGCAGGACAGTAAGGTATGGAAAATAACCGGGGGAAATGATGAAAGTTATATTCACTTCTAATCGTCTTGTTGATTTTCTTATCCGGCTTTCGATTACAGCGATTGTCATTTCCCCGGTAATTATCTGGTCGTGGGATACGGTAAAAGAAACCACGGCAGACGGGATGCTTGCCGCTGCTTTCGTTATCCTTTACTCCGGTGTGCTCCTGTTTATTCTGTATTTTTGTTTTTCTGCCCTGACTGGCCTGCAGAAAGCTGATGAAAGAAAAAATGATGAAAGGAATGAAGATGAATAAAGCATTACTGCCACTGTTACTCTGCTGCTTTATTTTTCCGGCGTCAGGGAAAGATGCAGGCTGGCAGTGGTATAACGAGAAAATAAGTCCAAAGGAAAAAGAAAATAAACCTGTACCTGCAGCCCCCCGTCAGGAGCCGGATATTATGCAGAAACTAGCCGCGCTGCAGACGGCAACAAAGCGGGCGCTGTACGAAGCCATTCTGTATCCCGGCGTGGATAATTTTGTGAAATATTTCCGGCTGCAGAATTACTGGACTCAGCAGGCCGGGCTTTTCACCATGAGTGCTAAAAAGGCCATGCTGGCACATCCCGAACTGGACTATAACCTGCAGTACAGCCATTACAACGGCACGGTACGGAACCAGCTGGCGGCAGACCAGGCGCAGCAGCGACAGGCCATTGCGAAACTGGCTGAACACTACGGCATCATTTTTTTTTACCGGGGGCAGGACCCCATCGACGGGCAGCTGGCGCAGGTCATTAATGGCTTCCGGGATACGTATGGTCTGAGTGTTATTCCCGTTTCCGTGGATGGCGTGATTAATCCGCTGTTGCCGGATTCCCGGACTGACCAGGGGCAGGCGCAGCGCCTCGGCGTGAAATATTTCCCGGCCATGATGCTGGTTGACCCGAAACAGGGCAGTGTTCGTCCGTTATCATACGGTTTTATTTCGCAGGACGACCTGGCAAAACAGTTCCTGAACGTTTCTGAAGATTTTAAACCAAATTTTTAATCGCGGATTTGATTTATGAGTGAAGATTATTTGAAAATGTTTACAGGTGTTGTTTTGTTAATATTTGTCATTATTGCTGGTTATTTCTTTTCTGAGCGTAATGACAGGAAAATGTTTCTCCTGAGCTCACTGGTTTTCCTTGTTATTAATATCGCGTGTTTATATGTGCTTACCGCCAGTCTCTGGTTTCTGTGTGGTGCAATTATGAATCAGGGCGCAGCAATGGTTGTTCCAATGGTTATTGGCTCATTACCGAACGTTACGAGATTCGACAGGTTCAGAAGAATATTTATCTGTATTATGTTGTCATCAGCATGGTCCGGAGTGATGTGGTTTTTTATAAGGGGGCTTATGACAGGCTAAGTCATATAAAACGGTAATAAAAACCATACAAAATAATGAGGTTGATCTGATTAATATCACACAAACGCGAATATTACAGACATGAATACTCTCATGTAAATAATAACCGGAGTTTAACATGATAAGTAAACGCAGATTCTCTTTACCCCGGCTTGATATTACGGGAATGTGGGTATTTTCCCTGGGGGGCTGGTTTCATATCGTCGCCCGTCTTGTTTACAGCAAACCCTGGATGGCTTTTTTTCTGGCGGAGCTGATTGCGGCCATCCTTGTGCTGTTCGGCGCATACCTGGTGCTGGATGCATGGATTGCCCGTGTCAGCCGGGAAGAGCGTGAGGCACTGGAAGCCAGGCAACAGGCCATGATGGAAGGGCAGCAGGAGGGCGGACATGTCTCTCACTAAATTACTGCCGGTCATTTTGTTGATGATGGCCACAGGTGTGCAGGCCTCCACCCGGGATGAAATTGAACGACTCTGGAATCCGCAGGGTATGGCCGTGCAGCCTGCACAACCGGCAGCAGACACATCAGCCAGAACAGAAAAGCCGGATCCCCGCTGGTTCCGCCTCAGCAACGGCAGGCAGGTTAACCTGGCCGACTGGAAGGTGGTGCTGTTTATGCAGGGGCATTGCCCTTACTGTCACCAGTTTGACCCGGTACTGAAACAGCTGGCACAGCAGTACGGCTTTTCCGTTTTTCCCTACACCCTGAATGGTCAGGGGGATACCGCCTTTCCGGAAGCATTACCGGTGCCACCGGACGTGATGCAGACCTTCTTCCCGAATATTCCGGTGGCCACACCGACCACCTTCCTGGTCAACGTCAACACACTTGAGGCATTACCGCTTTTGCAGGGGGCAACGGATGCCGCCAGTTTTATGGCGCGGATGGATACCGTTCTGCAGATGTACGGAGAGGAAAAAGGTGCGAAATAAGCAGGTGGTGTTACTCATTGCCGGAATATCCGGCATCGCGACGGGAATAATCGTCAGCCTGAATATCCCCTTTATCCGTCAGGGGCTTTTTTATCCCGCCAGCCCTGTAGAAATTGTCGTTTCGCTGTGTCTTACCTTTTCTGTTTCTGTTGTGTTTTTTGTAGGGGCAATTGTGGGATGGATTTCGGTGTCTGAAATATATTACAGCCGCATGACCTGTCTGCATGAATCATCAGAAATATCAGAGGGAACTTATGATGAAAGAAAAAATAAATGATACAGAACCGGGAATCAAACAAATTGAAAGGGAGATTGAACGTGGTTGTGATAATGCAAAAAAATACTTCTGGCTTTTTGTGGTTTTCTTTGCTGCCGGATTGATTGTAAGGAACGTTATGCATGATTTTTTCAGTGCCGGTATTGATTCGTGGAAAGCTGACCCGGAATTAAATAATTTTCGTTATATGTGGAACACCCTGATGTATGTCATTCCGATTATGTTATATGCGCTTGCAGCTGGTTTTCTTGCTGCGGCTTCTCTGTCGCCGTTGTGCGAAATAATATTTGGGGGTGTCCGGATATTCCTGCTGAAACGCCGTATGCGCCGGGAGAACACATTAAGGGAGGGCAAGAATGATGCCACGCATTAAACCTCTTCTGGTTCTTTGTGCCGCTTTACTGACGGTCACACCCGCAGCGTCAGCTGATGTGAACAGCGACATGAATCAGTTCTTTAATAAGCTGGGATTTGCTTTCAATACCACACAACCGGGCGTCTGGCAGGGGCAGGCCGCCGGGTATGCCTATGGTGGCTCCCTGTATGCCCGCACCCAGGTCAAAAATATCCAGCTGATTTCCATGACGCTGCCGGATATCAATGCCGGATGTGGCGGCATCGACGCCTATCTCGGCTCGTTCAGTTTTATTAATGGCGATCAGTTGCAGCGTTTTGTTAAGCAGATTATGAGCAATGCTGCCGGTTACTTTTTTGACCTTGCCCTGCAGACAACGGTGCCGGAAATAAAAACCGCAAAAGACTTCCTGCAGAAAATGGCAAGTGACATTAACAGTATGAACCTCAGTTCCTGTCAGGTGGCACAGGGGCTTGTGGGGGGGCTGTTCCCTCAGACGCAGGAATCTCAGCAGAAAGTTTGTCAGGACATTGGCAGTGAAAGCAATATCTTCGCCGACTGGGCCGCATCTCGTCAGGGGTGCACGGTCGGAGGGCAGTCCTCATCTGTTCGTGACAAAGCCAGCGACAAGGACAAGGAGCGGGTGCTGAAAAACCAGAATATCATATGGGAGGCGCTGAAAGAAAACAGAATGTTTGACGGCAACAAAGAGTTGAAAGAATTTATCATGACGCTCACCGGTACGCTGATTTTTGGGGAAGACAGCGAGATTACCCCCCTGCCGGCGCGTACCACTGATCGCGATATCCTCCGGGCGATTATGGAGGGGGGAACGGCAAAAATTTACCACTGCAACGATTCGGACAAGTGTCTGAAGGTGGTGGCGGATGCAAATGTGACCATCGCCCGGGATAAAGCCCTGAAATCGCAGATTACAAAACTGCTGACCAGTATTCAGAATAAAGCAGTGAGTGACACTCCGCTTGACGCCCGGGAACAGGGGTTTATTTCCAGCACCACCATTCCCGTTTTTAAGTATCTGATTGACCCGCAGATGTTGGGTGTGTCCAGCAGCGTCGTTTACCAGCTGACGGACTATATCGGCTACGACATCATGCTCCAGTACGTTCAGGAACTGCTTCAGCAGGCCCGGGCCATGATTGCCACCGGGAACTATCCGCAGGCTGTGATGGACAATGTTCTGGAGAATCTGAATCAGGCACAGCAACAGATTGCCATTTTCCAGAGCCAGGTACAGGTCCAGCAGGATGCGCTGCTGGTTGTCGAACGTCAGATGAGCTACATGCGCCAGCAGCTTTCCGCCCGTATGCTCAGCCGTTACCAGAACAACTATCACTTCGGAGGGAATTCACTGTGAATGAAGTTTATGTGATTGCCGGTGGTGAGTGGTTGCGGAATAACCTGAACGCCATTGCGGCATTTATGAGTACGCGGACCTGGGATTCCATTGAAAAAATTGCGCTCACCCTGTCTGTTGTTGCTGTGGCTTTTATGTGGGTACAGCGGCACAACGTGATGGATTTACTGGGCTGGGTGGCGGTGTTTGTGCTTATCAGCCTGCTGGTTAATGTCCGCACATCGGTGCAAATTATTGATAACAGTGACCTGGTCCAGGTTCACCGGGTGGATAATGTTCCGGTCGGTCTGGCGATGCCACTTTCTCTTACGACCCGTATCGGGCATGCGATGGTGGTCAGCTACGAGATGATATTCACCCAACCGGACAGCGTCACCTACAGCAAGACAGGCATGCTGTTCGGGGCGAATCTGATTGTGAAAAGCACCGATTTCCTGTCCCGGAATCCGGAAATCATCAATCTGTTCCAGGACTACGTCCAGAACTGCGTGCTGGGTGATATTTACCTGAATCATAAATACACGCTGGAAGATCTGATGGCCTCCGCTGACTCCTACACGCTGATTTTTTCCCGACCCAGCCCGCTACGGGGCGTTTATGACAACAATAATAATTTCATAACCTGTAAGGATGCGTCGGTCACGCTGAAAGACAGGCTGAATCTCGATACAAAGACGGGAGGCAAGACCTGGCATTATTATGTGCAGCAGATATTTGGCGGCAGACCGGACCCGGACCTGTTATTCAGACAACTGGTCAGTGACAGTTACAGTTATTTCTACGGCTCCAGTCAGTCTGCCAGCCAGATTATGCGCCAGAACGTCACCATGAATGCCCTGAAAGAGGGTATCACCAGTAATGCCGCCCGTAATGGTGACACCGCCAGCTTGGTGAATCTGGCCACCACGTCATCGATGGAGAAGCAACGTCTGGCGCATGTCTCTATCGGTCATGTGACAATGCGAAACCTGCCAATGGTACAGACTATCCTGACGGGAATTGCCATTGGTATTTTCCCGCTTCTGGTACTGGCAGCTGTCTTCAACAAACTGACACTGTCCGTCCTGAAAGGCTATGTGTTTGCCCTGATGTGGCTGCAGACCTGGCCGTTGTTGTATGCCATTCTGAACAGTGCCATGACATTCTATGCGAAGATGAATGGTGCGCCGGTCGTGCTGTCTGAACTCTCTCAGATACAGCTGAAATACTCTGACCTGGCCTCTACTGCCGGGTATCTTTCAGCCATGATCCCCCCGTTGTCATGGATGATGGTAAAAGGCCTTGGCGCAGGTTTTTCCAGCGTGTACAGCCACTTCGCCTCTTCCTCTATCAGTCCGACGGCCAGTGCAGCAGGCAGTGTGGTTGACGGTAATTACTCCTACGGCAACATGCAGACGGAAAACGTGAACGGCTTCAGCTGGAGCACCAACAGCACCACGTCGTTTGGTCAGATGATGTACCAGACCGGCAGTGGCGCAACTGCCACACAGACCCGTGACGGTAATATGGTGATGGATGCAAGCGGAGCGATGTCCCGTTTACCGGTCGGTATCAAAGCAACGCGTCAGATTGCAGCGGCGCAACAGGAAATGGCCCGGGAGGCGTCGAACAGAGCAGAAAGTGCCCTGCATGGTTTCAGCAGCAGTATTGCCAGTGCCTGGAACTCGCTCAGTCAGTTTGGTTCTAACCGGGGGAGCAGTGATTCTGTCACAGGTGGTGCTGACAGTACGATGAGCGCACAGGACTCCATGATGGCCAGCCGTATGCGCAGTGCAGTGGAAAGCTATGCGAAGGCGCATAATATCAGTAATGAGCAGGCGACTCAGGAACTGGCATCCAGAAGTACGAGAGCTTCTGCCGGGATGTATGGAGATGCTCATGCTGAATGGGGGGTTAAACCTAAAATTCTTGGTGTTGGTGGCGGCTTAGGTGTTAAAGGTGGTGGTCGCGCTGGTATTGATTGGGAAGATAATGATGCGCATACGGCAAGTAGTAATACTCAGTCGAGCCATAATGCTCGTCATGATATCGATGCCAGAGCTACACAAGACTTTAAAGAGGCCAGCGATTACTTTACCAGTCGCAAGGTCAGTGAGTCCGGCAGCCATACTGATAATAATGCTGATTCCCGTGTGGATCAGTTGTCTGCAGCCCTGAATTCAGCGAAGCAGAGTTACGACCAGTACACGACGAATATGACCCGCAGCCATGAATATGCTGAAATGGCATCCCGTACTGAAAGCATGAGTGGGCAGATGAGTGAAGACTTGTCGCAACAGTTTGCACAGTATGTAATGAAACACGCGCCACAGGATGCAGAAGCTATTCTGACAAACACCAGTTCACCGGAGATTGCAGAACGTCGTCGGGCGATGGCCTGGTCTTTTGTGCAGGAACAGGTACAGCCTGGTGTTGATAATGCCTGGCGGGAATCCCGTGGCGATATTGGTAAAGGAATGGAGAGCGTACCTTCGGGTGGTGGCAGTCAGGATATTATTGCTGACCATCAGGGACATCAGGCCATTATTGAGCAAGGAACGCAGGACAGTAATATCCGTAATGATGTAAAACATCAGGTTGATAATATGGTCACAGAATATAAAGGGAATATAGGTGATACTCAGAACAGCATGCGTGGTGAGGAAAATATTGTAAGAGGACAGTATTCTGAACTGCAGAATCACCATAAAACAGAGGCATTATCTCAGAATAATAAATATAATGAAGAAAAGTCGGCTCAGGAAAGAATGCCCGGGGCTGACAGTCCACAGGAACTTATGAAAAGGGCAAAGGAATATCAGGATAAGTATAAGCAATAATGCTGTGTTTGGGAGATGATAATGAGATGTTTAACCCATATTGCTTTGGTAACGGTGATACAGTTTATCGCCTGTTATCTGGCTGGTTGGGGGAATGCCGAAACAATTTTTATGCTGTTCTTCATAGTACTATGGCAGGGACTGTTTATATGGTTGTTCTCTCAAATACGAAAAAAACGGAATGTGTCGGATGAGTTTAAGTTTAGTAAAGGCGTTTGGTATATAACGATGCCAGTATCTTCCTTACTCTCTCCATTATTAAGCCTGATGGTTTTTATCATTGGTACACTATACGAATTAAGGCGAGTTAGTGGTTGTGTAAGTGTAAGAGAATGGATGCAATCTCAGGTAAATGAACAAACTAATGAAGATTTGCATCTGGATTTTGATAATATGGATTTTCATCGTACTAATCCTGCAACAGGGTTACCTATGTCAGGTATTGGTGTGGATATCGGTGGTAATTCATATGGTTATAGTTCAAAACGATATGGTGAGTGAATCTTAATTTGTATATTATGACGTTTTATTCAATATGAAGGAACATTGATGAAAATGAAAAAATTGATGATGGTTGCACTGGTCAGTTCCACTCTGGCCCTTTCAGGGTGTGGTGCGATGAGCACGGCAATCAAGAAGCGTAATCTTGAGGTGAAGACTCAGATGAGTGAGACCATCTGGCTTGAACCCGCCAGCGAACGCACGGTATTTCTGCAAATCAAAAACACGTCTGATAAAGACATGAGTGGGCTGCAGGGCAAAATTGCTGATGCTGTGAAAGCAAAAGGGTATCAGGTGGTGACTTCTCCGGATAAAGCCTACTACTGGATTCAGGCGAATGTGCTGAAGGCCGATAAGATGGATCTGCGGGAGTCTCAGGGATGGCTGAACCGTGGTTATGAAGGCGCAGCAGTTGGTGCCGCGTTAGGTGCTGGTATCACCGGATATAACTCCAATTCTGCCGGTGCCACACTCGGTGTGGGCCTTGCTGCTGGTCTGGTGGGTATGGCTGCAGATGCGATGGTGGAAGATGTGAACTATACCATGATCACGGATGTGCAGATTGCAGAGCGTACTAAGTCAACGGTGACAACGGATAATGTTGCCGCTCTTCGTCAGGGCACATCAGGTGCGAAAATTCAGACCAGTACTGAAACAGGTAACCAGCATAAATATCAGACCCGTGTGGTCTCAAATGCGAACAAGGTTAACCTGAAATTTGAAGAGGCGAAGCCTGTTCTCGAAGACCAGCTGGCCAAATCAATTGCTAATATATTGTAATTTAGGATGAGACTGGATAAAGCTGTACCAGTCTCATATAAAATCCCTATTATGGAATAAAGGGGGCAGTCGTGTTAATCAGAAAATGCATAATGTTATCAATTTGTTTCCTCATTCAGGGATGCATAAGTACACAAGTATCTGAAGGAACTTTATATGAATATAAGAATAAACATATAAGAGAATTTTTGTCCGACCAGGTAATGTATAACATTCATAATGAGAATTATAACTATATTACCCGTACTGGCGGTTCTGATACGTATTTCCTATATACTCCGGCTCTGTTTGTTGATAAACAAGTAGCGGCACCATCAGTGAATGTGGAAAATTTATGTGCTATAAGTGGAGGGCAGAGACGAATTAAGAAATTCACCTCTGATACTTTTATTGAATCCGGCTATAAAGTTGCTAAAGCCTTTCGTGATATGGGATTGTATGCTCATTTCGGAGCATATGAAGCATTCAGGGATTCTTATCAGAGCTTTGAAAAACAAAAGATTGCGTATAGATTTCAAACAGAAAAACTGGATGAGTATGTAAATAAAGGTTATTTCTTTGATGATTTTTCCTGTATTGTCAATGGCAAAGAAATATGGTCACTTTCAATTGAGCCAGTTGCTGTTGATCAAGATTCATCAGGTGTTGATCAAATATGGATGCTTATGACGGTAAATAGCTGATCTTTATTTATTAACTTTAATGACATCAAGAAAATTATCCTGGCCAGTCCTGCTGGCCTCCTGACTGACGCCTCGCTTTGCTCGTTGTCCAACCCCGGAAAGAAATAAAATAAATTTTATTTCTCCCCGGCGTTTTCGAAATAAATATGAAAACACTGAGCGGTTGTGCCAATTCTTTGTGCGACCGTGAAGTGTTGCCGGCGAAGCCGGAATTTAACGGTTATTAATCTTTTCATCATTAATAATCAGTCCGACTGACTTTCTTTCTTCGGAATATCATCATGAGTTTTAACGCAAAGGATATGACCCAGGGCGGTCAGATTGCGTCCATGCGTATCCGCATGTTCAGCCAGATCGCCAATATCATGCTTTACTGCCTGTTTATTTTTTTCTGGATTCTCGTTGGTCTGGTTTTATGGGTAAAAATAAGCTGGCAGACGTTTGTGAACGGCTGTATTTACTGGTGGTGTACCACGCTGGAAGGCATGCGGGATTTAATCAAGTCCCAGCCAGTATATGAGATCCAGTATTACGGCAAAACCTTCCGGATGAACGCTGCCCAGGTACTGCATGATAAATATATGATCTGGTGCGGAGAGCAGCTATGGTCCGCATTCGTTCTGGCCACAGTTGTGGCACTGGTTATTTGCCTGATCACCTTCTTTGTTGTCTCCTGGATTCTGGGGCGTCAGGGTAAACAACAGAGCGAAAATGAAGTCACAGGTGGTCGTCAGCTGACAGACAATCCGAAAGACGTTGCCCGGATGCTGAAAAAAGACGGCAAGGACTCCGATATCCGGATTGGCGACCTGCCGATTATCCGGGATTCCGAAATCCAGAACTTCTGTCTGCACGGCACGGTCGGGGCCGGTAAGTCGGAGGTTATCCGTCGTCTGGCCAACTATGCCCGTCAGCGCGGTGATATGGTGGTGATTTATGACCGTTCAGGGGAATTTGTTAAAAGTTACTATGATCCCTCCATCGATAAAATCCTGAATCCGCTGGATGCCCGCTGTGCCGCATGGGATTTGTGGAAGGAGTGCCTGACACAGCCGGATTTTGATAATACCGCAAATACTCTGATCCCTATGGGTACAAAAGAGGACCCGTTCTGGCAGGGTTCAGGACGTACCATTTTTGCGGAAGCGGCGTACCTGATGCGTAATGACCCCAACCGCAGCTACAGCAAACTGGTGGACACACTGCTTTCCATCAAAATTGAAAAACTGCGTACCTTCCTGCGTAATTCACCGGCGGCCAACCTGGTGGAAGAGAAAATTGAGAAAACGGCGATTTCCATCCGTGCTGTGCTGACCAACTACGTGAAAGCCATCCGTTACCTGCAGGGGATTGAGCATAACGGTGATCCCTTCACCATCCGTGACTGGATGCGTGGTGTCCGGGAAGATCAGAAAAACGGCTGGCTGTTTATTTCGTCGAACGCCGACACCCATGCCTCCCTGAAGCCTGTGATCTCCATGTGGCTGTCCATTGCCATTCGTGGTCTGCTGGCAATGGGAGAAAACCGTAACCGTCGTGTGTGGTTTTTCTGTGATGAGTTACCCACGTTACACAAACTGCCGGATCTGGTGGAGATCCTGCCGGAAGCCCGTAAGTTCGGTGGCTGTTATGTGTTTGGTATCCAGTCCTATGCCCAGCTGGAAGATATCTACGGTGAGAAAGCGGCGGCCACGCTGTTTGACGTCATGAACACCCGTGCTTTTTTCCGTTCCCCGAGCCATAAGATTGCAGAGTTCGCTGCCGGTGAGATTGGTGAGAAAGAGCACCTGAAAGCCAGCGAGCAGTATTCCTACGGTGCTGACCCGGTACGTGACGGGGTATCGACCGGTAAGGATATGGAGCGTCAGACGCTGGTCAGTTATTCCGACATTCAGTCTCTGCCGGATCTGACCTGCTATGTCACTCTGCCCGGACCGCATCCGGCAGTAAAACTCTCTCTGAAATATCAGGCACGACCGAAGGTCGCTCCGGAGTTTATTCCGCGTGACATCAACCCGGAAATGGAGAACCGTCTGAGTGCCGTACTTGCTGCAAGGGAAGCAGAAGGTCGCCAGATGGCCAGCCTCTTCGAACCGGAGGTTGCCTCCGGAGAAGGCGTGACTCAGGCTGAACAGCCACAACAGCCACAACAGCCACAACAGCCACAACAGCCACAACAGCCACAACAGCCACAACAGCCACAACAGCCACAACAGCCAGTGTCTTCTGTCATCAATGATAAGAAGTCAGATGCAGGTGTGAGTGTTCCGGCAGGGGGGATCGAGCAGGAGCTGAAAATGAAACCGGAAGAAGAGATGGAACAGCAACTGCCACCCGGGATCAGTGAATCCGGTGAAGTGGTGGATATGGCCGCTTATGAGGCATGGCAACAGGAAAATCATCCGGACATCCAGCAGCATATGCAGCGTCGTGAAGAGGTGAACATTAATGTGCACCGGGAGCGCGGGGAGGATGTTGAGCCGGGAGATGATTTCTGATGTTGAGTTTCAGCGTTGTTAAATCGGCAGGCAGTGCCGGAAACTATTACACCGACAAGGATAATTACTATGTGCTGGGCAGCATGGGAGAACGCTGGGCCGGTCAGGGGGCTGAACAGCTTGGGCTGCAGGGCAGCGTCGATAAGGATGTTTTTACCCGTCTTCTGGAGGGCAGGCTGCCGGACGGGGCGGATTTAAGCCGCATGCAGGATGGCAGTAATAAGCATCGTCCCGGCTACGACCTGACCTTCTCCGCCCCCAAAAGTGTCTCCATGATGGCCATGCTCGGGGGGGATAAACGTCTTATTGATGCACATAACCAGGCCGTGGATTTTGCTGTCCGTCAGGTGGAGGCGCTGGCTTCCACACGGGTGATGACGGACGGACAGTCAGAAACGGTGCTGACCGGTAATCTGGTGATGGCACTGTTTAACCATGACACCAGTCGCGATCAGGACCCACAGTTACACACGCATGTGGTGGTGGCTAATGTCACGCAGCATAACGGCGAGTGGAAGACACTGAGCAGTGACAAAGTGGGGAAAACCGGATTTTCCGAGAACGTGCTCGCGAACCGGATTGCGTTCGGGAAAATATATCAGAGTGAGTTACGTCAGCGCGTTGAGGCGCTGGGTTATGAAACCGAAGTGGTCGGTAAGCACGGTATGTGGGAGATGCCGGGCGTACCGGTGGAGGCCTTTTCCAGTCGTTCACAGGCTATCAGGGAGGCCGTCGGGGAAGGGGCCTCACTGAAATCCCGGGATGTGGCGGCACTGGATACGCGTAAATCCAAACAGCACGTCGATCCGGAAATCAGAATGGCTGAATGGATGCAGACGCTGAAGGAAACCGGGTTCGACATCCGGGCATATCGTGACGCGGCGGATCAGCGTGCGGAGATCCGCACGCAGGCGCCCGGGCCAGCTTCACAGGACGGGCCGGATGTGCAGCAGGCGGTGACACAGGCGATTGCCGGATTAAGTGAACGAAAAGTGCAGTTCACGTATACGGACGTGCTGGCCAGGACGGTCGGCATACTGCCGCCGGAAAATGGTGTGATTGAACGGGCACGCGTCGGTATCGATGAGGCCATCAGCCGTGAGCAGCTTATCCCCCTCGATCGTGAGAAGGGGCTGTTCACGTCCGGGATTCATGTGCTCGATGAGCTGTCAGTCCGGGCACTCAGTCGTGACATCATGAAACAGAACCGGGTGACCGTACATCCGGAGAAAAGTGTCCCCCGGACGGCCGGTTACAGCGATGCCGTCAGTGTTCTGGCACAGGATCGCCCGTCGCTGGCCATTGTGTCCGGGCAGGGCGGTGCAGCCGGGCAGCGTGAGCGGGTGGCTGAACTGGTCATGATGGCCCGGGAGCAGGGGCGGGAGGTGCAGATTATCGCTGCTGACCGTCGCTCGCAGATGAACCTGAAGCAGGATGAACGGCTGTCCGGTGAACTGATAACCGGACGTCGTCAGCTGCAGGATGGCATGACCTTCACACCGGGCAGTACCGTTATCGTTGACCAGGGCGAAAAACTCTCCCTGAAAGAGACGTTAACCCTGCTGGACGGTGCCGCACGTCATAACGTACAGATCCTGATAACCGACAGCGGGCAGCGAACCGGTACAGGCAGTGCGCTGATGTCCATGAAGGAGGCCGGGGTGAACACATATCGCTGGCAGGGCGGAGAACAGCGACCGGCCACCATCATCAGTGAACCGGACCGTAATGTCCGCTATGCCCGGCTGGCCGGAGATTTTGCGGCCAGCGTGAAAGCCGGAGAAGAGAGCGTGGCACAGGTCAGCGGGGTACGGGAACAGGCCATACTGACACAGTCCATTCGCAGTGAGCTGAAAACGCAGGGCGTGCTCGGACACCCTGAGGTGACCATGACTGCACTGTCACCGGTCTGGCTGGACAGCCGGAGCCGTTATCTGCGGGATATGTACCGTCCGGGGATGGTGATGGAGCAGTGGAACCCGGAGACACGCAGTCATGACCGCTATGTGATAGACCGGGTGACAGCGCAGAGTCACAGCCTGACCCTGCGGAATGCGCAGGGCGAAACGCAGGTGGTGCGTATTTCCTCCCTGGACAGCAGCTGGTCGCTGTTCCGGCCGGAAAAAATGCCGGTGGCAGACGGCGAGCGACTGAGGGTGACAGGGAAAATTCCCGGACTCCGCGTCTCCGGCGGTGACCGCCTGCAGGTGGCATCCGTCAGTGAAGATGCGATGACGGTTGTTGTGCCGGGGCGGGCTGAACCGGCCACCCTGCCTGTGGCTGATTCACCGTTCACGGCACTGAAGCTGGAGAACGGCTGGGTGGAAACGCCCGGGCATTCCGTCAGTGACAGTGCGACGGTGTTTGCCTCCGTCACACAGATGGCAATGGACAACGCCACCCTGAACGGTCTGGCCCGCAGCGGTCGTGATGTCCGGCTGTATTCCTCACTGGATGAAACCCGTACTGCGGAAAAACTTGCCCGCCATCCCTCCTTTACGGTGGTTTCTGAGCAGATAAAGGCGCGGGCCGGTGAGACATCGCTGGAAACCGCTATCAGTCTGCAGAAAGCCGGGCTGCACACGCCGGCACAGCAGGCCATTCATCTGGCCCTTCCTGTGCTGGAAAGTAAAAACCTGGCCTTCAGCATGGTGGACCTGCTGACAGAGGCGAAGTCGTTTGCTGCAGAAGGAACCGGTTGTACTGAACTGGGAGGGGAAATCAATGCGCAGATAAAACGCGGTGACTTACTGTATGTGGATGTGGCAAAAGGCTATGGCACAGGCCTGCTGGTTTCCCGTGCGTCGTATGAGGCAGAAAAAAGTATTCTTCGCCATATTCTCGAAGGTAAGGAGGCGGTCACGCCGCTGATGGAGAGAGTACCCGGCGAACTCATGGAGACGTTAACGTCGGGACAGCGTGCCGCCACCCGTATGATACTGGAAACGTCCGACCGTTTCACGGTGGTACAGGGTTATGCCGGTGTGGGTAAGACCACACAGTTCCGGGCGGTGATGTCAGCCGTGAACATGCTGCCGGCGAGTGAGCGTCCCCGAGTTGTGGGGCTGGGGCCCACGCACCGTGCGGTCGGTGAGATGCGCAGCGCCGGCGTGGATGCACAGACGCTGGCGTCCTTTCTGCATGACACGCAGCTGCAGCAGCGCAGCGGAGAAACGCCGGATTTCAGCAACACGCTGTTCCTGCTCGATGAGAGCTCAATGGTGGGCAATACCGACATGGCACGGGCATACGCCCTGATTGCGGCCGGTGGCGGTCGTGCCGTGGCCAGTGGTGACACGGACCAGCTGCAGGCCATCGCGCCCGGTCAGCCTTTCCGTCTCCAGCAGACGCGCAGTGCTGCCGATGTGGTCATCATGAAGGAGATTGTGCGTCAGACGCCGGAACTGCGGGAGGCGGTATACAGCCTGATTAACCGGGATGTGGAAAGGGCACTGTCCGGGCTTGAGAGTGTGAAACCGTCTCAGGTTCCCCGTCAGGAGGGCGCATGGGCACCGGAGCACTCCGTGACGGAGTTCAGTCACAGCCAGGAAGCGAAACTGGCAGAAGCGCAGCAGAAGGCGATGCTGAAAGGTGAGACTTTTCCGGATGTCCCCATGACACTGTATGAAGCCATTGTCCGCGACTATACCGGCAGGACACCGGAAGCACGGGAGCAGACGCTGATTGTCACGCACCTGAATGAGGACCGGCGCGTACTGAACAGCATGATTCATGATGCACGGGAAAAGGCCGGTGAGCTGGGGAAAGAGCAGGTCATGGTGCCTGTCCTGAACACAGCGAATATACGTGACGGGGAGCTGCGTCGTCTCTCCACCTGGGAGAATAACCCGGATGCCCTTGCCCTGGTGGATAATGTGTATCACCGGATTGCCGGTATCAGCAAGGATGACGGGCTGATAACCCTGGAGGATGCGGAAGGTAACACGCGGCTGATTTCGCCCCGGGAGGCGGTGGCTGAAGGTGTCACACTGTACACCCCGGACAAAATCCGGGTGGGGACCGGCGACCGGATGCGCTTCACGAAGAGTGACCGGGAGCGCGGTTATGTGGCCAACAGCGTCTGGACGGTGACAGCGGTTTCTGGTGACAGTGTCACGCTGTCGGACGGCCAGCAGACCCGGGTGATTCGCCCCGGTCAGGAGCGGGCAGAGCAACATATTGACCTGGCCTATGCCATCACCGCCCACGGTGCGCAGGGGGCGAGTGAAACCTTTGCCATCGCGCTTGAAGGCACGGAAGGTAACCGGAAACTGATGGCCGGCTTTGAGTCAGCCTACGTGGCCCTGTCGCGTATGAAGCAGCATGTGCAGGTGTACACCGATAACCGTCAGGGCTGGACGGATGCCATCAACAATGCCGTACAGAAAGGAACGGCCCACGATGTGTTTGAACCGAAACCGGACCGGGAGGTCATGAATGCAGAGCGGCTGTTCAGTACGGCACGGGAACTGCGGGACGTGGCGGCAGGCCGTGCCGTTCTCCGTCAGGCGGGGCTGGCCGGGGGAGACAGTCCTGCACGGTTTATTGCTCCGGGACGTAAATATCCGCAGCCGTATGTGGCACTGCCGGCGTTTGACTGTAACGGCAGGTCCGCCGGTATCTGGCTGAACCCACTGACCACGGATGACGGAAACGGGCTGCGGGGATTCAGCGGTGAAGGACGGGTGAAAGGCAGCGGGGATGCGCAGTTCGTGGCCCTGCAGGGCAGCCGTAACGGAGAGAGCCTGCTGGCTGATAATATGCAGGATGGTGTCCGGATTGCCCGTGATAATCCTGACAGCGGTGTGGTGGTAAGAATTGCCGGTGAAGGTCGTCCGTGGAATCCCGGTGCCATCACCGGTGGTCGCGTGTGGGGGGATATCCCGGACAGCAGCGTCCAGCCGGGAGCCGGAAATGGCGAACCGGTCACGGCAGAGGTGCTGGCACAGCGGCAGGTTGAAGAGGCCATCCGCCGTGAAACGGAACGCCGCGCAGATGAAATTGTCAGAAAAATGGCAGAGAACAAACCTGACCTGCCGGATGGCAAAACAGAGCAGGCTGTCAGGGAAATTGCCGGGCAGGAGCGTGACCGGGCTGACATAACTGAACGGGAAGCCGCGCTGCCGGAGAGTGTGCTGCGTGAATCACAACGGGAGCAGGAAGCGGTCCGGGAGGTTGCCCGGGAAAATCTGCTGCAGGAGCGTCTGCAGCAGATGGAGCGGGATATGGTTCATGACCTGCAGAAAGAGAAAACCCTGGGCGGAGACTGATACAGGAAGATAAACGCAGATGACAACGGATAACACGAACACGACACGTAACGATTCACTGGCTGCACGGACCGATACCTGGTTGCAGTCATTTCTGGTCTGGTCACCCGGACAGCGGGATATCATCAAAACGGTGGCACTGGTGCTGATGGTACTGGACCACATCAATCTGATATTCCAGCTGAAGCAGGAATGGATGTTTCTGGCCGGGCGAGGAG
>OJJG01000077.1_pt1 | contig 20456 bp, 24 predicted proteins | sample 1596291 | NCBI WGS metagenome assembly OJJG01 (sample SAMEA4350149, study PRJEB24818) | metagenome | biome: human; feature: gut; material: faeces | place: Denmark | collected 2013-09 | reverse complement strand
CATTGAGATTTTCTACAATCGTCAGCGTCGTCACTCTCGTCTGGGGAATATCTCCCCGGCAGCCTTCAGGGAAAAATATCATCAGATGGCTGCTTAAAAAAAGAACAAATGGTAGTGTCCGCTATTGTCAGTACACCTCAACCATCTGGCTTGAACCTGCGAGCGAACGCACCGTTTTCCTGCAGATCAAAAACACGTCGGATAAAGACATGAGTGGACTACAGGGAAAAATTGCCGATGCAGTCAAAGCCAGAGGTTATCAGATCATGACTTCCCCGGATAAAGCTTACTACTGGATCCAGGCTAACGTTCTCAAAGCAGACAAAATGGATCTGCGTGAATCTCAGGGATGGCTGAGTCGCGGTTATGAAGGTGCAGCAGTCGGAGCTGCTCTTGGAGGTGGAATCACAGCGTACAATACCGGGTCGGCAGGTACCACTCTCGGTGTTGGACTGGCTACCGGTCTGATTGGCATGGCCGCGGATGCAATGGTGGAAGATATAAATTACACAATGATTACAGATGTTCAGATTGCCGAGCGAACCAGAACCAGCGTCAGAACGGATAATGTTGCAGCTTTGCGTCAGGGAACATCAGGCTCCAAAATTCAGACAAGCACAGAAACCGGCAACCAGCATAAATACCAGACCCGGGTTGTATCCAGTGCCAACCAGGTTAATCTGAAGTTTGAAGAAGCTAAACCTCATCTGGAAGACCAGCTGGCAAAATCAATCGCCAATATACTCTGATATAAATATCCCGGTGGCCATTCACCTGGCCTCCGGCCCTCTTAGTCTCAACGTTCAGACAATTCAGATATTATTTTCCCTGTCACACCATATACCCATGCCGGAACAGAATCTAATGACGGTACCAGTAAATTCTTCAGCGTTCGGTTTGCCTGACGCCCGTAGCTGTATTTGTGTCTGTTTCTTCTTATACAAGAGCAGTAGTACAATTTCTCTTCCAGAGTCAGTTCAACTTTAGGACGTAACCAATAAAGATCTCTTCCACTATAAAATGGTGAATCCTGTACAAACGATTCCATAACAGAACCTCCTGCTGCTACAGTTAACACAGCTGCTGGCATGGACTAATACCATCTTTTAATTTAACCCTGGCGGAGACGCCATTATTTTTGGACGTTCTTGAAACAAAATTAATTCCTGAAGAATCTTTCTCCAGTTTATTCAGCTCAAGATTCAGTCCATAATTAACGTCAAATAACTCTGATAAAGGTATCAGTTTATGTTCAGGATAATGATTATCCCGACGACAACAAATATTAAAATCCTGCATATTACCCGACATCAGGAGTTCAAAACCGTCCCCGGCATCATTCATACTGGCAGATAAATTCATTACCCAGTTTAGTGCTAATCAACAGGTACGGCTTAACTTACAGGAATTCCCCGGGAGGGGCGGACTCATCCTCAGTTAGCGGCAAAATCGCATCACAGCCAATCGCCTGTCTCGATTCCCCATCGGCGAACAATGTATGTGGCCACAAAATCCTGGCTGGCTCAGAACGAAGAGCATCTGAGCAAAGAGGTCATCAATCTGGTATGAATATCTGGCAGAAAATATCCCCTGAATCCACAACTGCTGTGCATATCTGCTCAAATCAGCATCAATCATAAACCAGTAATCACAGTGCCTGTGATTGGGTTACAGGAATAAGTCCCCCTTCATAAGGCATATCATCAATACCGGTGAAGGAAAAGAAAGCATCAGATGGCCTGATAGTCTGCGTCAGTCAATGACATCAGTGCTTTATCCGGAACAATGTATCCATGTTGGCGACAGAGAAAGCCATTGCCATGAACAGTTTTGTTTATCCCCGGAAAGTCATTTCTGTTACAAATTTATATTGACAAACTTGCTTTCGATGAGAAACATACTATTTCAATGAAATGCAGAATGAGGCAAAATTTCGTTATGTTTTTTAATTCCCGAAAGAATAAATGTGGCTTATTACAAAATCCTGTTAATGTTAACTGATATTTTATAATGCATATTCAGACATATAATTAAATAAGAGGTATTTATGGCTAATACGACCACTGGTGTTACCAGAATTATTAAAGCAGCGGGTTATTCATGGAAAGGCTTATGTGCGGCATGGCGCTATGAAGCAGCCTTTCGTCAGGAGTGCATTCTGGTTCTGTCAGCACTGATAATATCCTTTTGGCTGGATGTTGACTCTGTTACTCGAGTATTACTCATTGGTTCGGCAATGATGGTAATTATTGTTGAAATAATTAACAGTGCAATTGAAGCAGTTGTTGACAGAATTGGTTCAGAACATCACGAATTATCAGGCAGAGCAAAAGATATGGGTTCAGCCGCAGTGTTGATTACGATTTTAGTTGCTATCATTATATGGGGAGTTTTATTACTTTCATAACGCCCAACATCTAAATTATTCACAGTTACCTGGTTAATATTTACTTAAGGATAAGAGGTATTCACCTCTTATCCTCAGAAAAATGTCAGTATCTATCTGCAGGAGGATATAATATCATCTTCTTTATTATAAACTGAAGTATTTACATTCCATAACCCCAGTAACGATGAAAATATATTATCATGACTTACTGTTCTGTTTAGAGCATGTTCTGACAAACAATTCAAATCAATTTTTTTAGAGGAAACGAACCCCGGAGACATCCAGGTAATAAGAGGCACATGCGTTTGCTCAGCTGGAGCAACATTATATGGTGTTCCATGTAAGTATAATCCATTTTCTCCCAGAGATTCTCCATGGTCAGAGACATATAATAAAACAGTATCATACTCATCTTTATATTCGATAAGCTTGTCAATTAATTTTGATATTATATAATCAGTATAGCGAATTGTATTATCATAGGTATTAATCAATTGCTCATGCGTACAATTTTCGATATCACTACGATCACATGTTGGTTTAAAATATTTATGTGGCTCAGGATAACGGAGATAGTAGGTAGGACCATGACTACCCATCAAATGAAATACGATAAGTTTATCCTCTGAGTTATTATTTATATACTCATCAATATTTTTTAGCATAACCTCATCATAACATGAGTTTTTCTTGCATAATGTATTATCTGAATTTGATGGCTCAATATTAATTGTAGGGATTCGCTTACATACACCTTTACATCCCCCGTCATTTTCAATCCAGAGTAAATTTACCCCCGTTCTGTACAGAATATCCAGTACATTTTCCGAATTTACCGCTTTGCGGGAATTGAACTCTTTTCGCTTCATATCTGAAAACATGCATGGAACAGATATGGCTGTGGATGTGCCACACGACTGCACATTATGAAAGGATATAAGTTCATTATATTTCTTTGTAAAATCATTGGTACCACGAGAATATCCATTCAGAGCATAGTTTTGACTTCTTGCTGTCTCCCCGACAACTAAAAACATAATTACCGGCTTTTGTTTTTCATTTATTGTGCGGGATGCATCCGTTCCAGTCTGACGAAACTCGCCAGGAGAAACAAAAAAATCCCTTACATATTTAAACCCACTGTAGATATAATTAGTAGGTATTATTTCTTTATTTAATGAAGAGTTGTTTCTGCCAACTGATGCATAATCCTTATAAAAGAAAAACGCAATCGCAAATATAATCAAGAGAGATGCAAACATTGATATTAAACGATATATAATACCCTTTATCCATGTCTCAGGATAACGGATATTTACTAACAACAATAGTCCACATGGAAGTATACCCGTAAATAAAAACCACAGTACAACAGACATATTGAAATATGATGTCATTTCACCTGCATTTGTTTCAAAAATATTCTGCATCATTGTTTTATCAAACTGCACACCATATTTCATGGTGGCATATGTAACAATGGAACTACAGATAAACAGAATACAAAAAAAAGGTTTAAATATATACCTGAATGAGAACGGTGTAAAAACAAAATTTAATGCAGATATCAGAAAGACTGGAAGAGATATAATAAATCCAAGTTTCACACCATCAAGGTTATTAATAATATTAAACAGATGCATCCAGACAGGGATATTGAACAATGTGGCAAAAACAACATCTATCATTAACATCAAGAAAAGAAAATTAATACTGATTTTTTTAATCATCTTACCCCCATTAATTAGAGTCTATAATTGTCCGTATCTAAAAGTGATATATTTTTATAAAACCTGGTAAAGTGAATACTGATTTATACCAGGTCAAACTTCAACTTCATCATCAAAACTTTATGTCAATAAAGGCGTTTATAGTTACTGATTCTTTTATTTTACAACACCACTAACATCTTTTTAATAAAAAATATGTTCACAATAGCATACACAGAAATTCTCTAAGGTATTATATCATCAGGAAATATTATTATTCCATTCATCTCTGGAGGCCCCCCCTCGATATGAAAAACGATATCACACAGAAGCCCTGCCGTGTACAGATAAACTGTTTGCAGACCAGTCAGTGACTCAGGAGCGACGTCCGCAACAAATGTATGGACTGTATCACAGATGCTCTCCCCGTATGACTGAAGACAGGCATGCATGAAAATACTGTCGCTTCCCCAAGAAAAGGGGAAATTATCATCTGCATGACCCGACCAGTGCTCAGTCATGAACACTCTGTTTCAGTGAGCAGTTTCCGCATTAATGAATCTGTCATACTGCTATTGTATCAGCAAGTTATCCCCATAACACCTTGATATCATTCTGAGCCAGATGGCATAATCACAGCCCATTGTCGGATCTTTCTGCCTGATTCTCTGGATAATCCCGACAATATGCATTGCTTTTCTGGCGATGTATAGCCCCGGGAGCCGGAACGCTTCATGACGAAAACAAACATTCGTATTATTCAGACGAAAACTCACTGGAAAGGCATCATCTTTTATATAACAAGGAAATCCGGCTCTTTACTGTCGTTTTATCTTTATTTATCAGGGGCGTAAGATTGCTCAGTACCGCGTTACCACAAAATAAAAAAGGCTGGCAGGCCATGCTGGATCTCCGTTTTCAGCGTCTGCACGGGAAAACCACGCTCACCACCCGTCATCATGTCGGTCCGCTCACTGTTCAGCGTCCTTTTTATCCCGAAGAAGAAACCTGCCACCTCTGTCTGCTTCATCCACCCGGTGGTATCGTCGGCGGTGACGAACTCATCATCAACGCAATAATTGACTCTGATTGCCATACGCTGATCACCATGCCTGGTGCCAGTAAATTTTACCGCAGCAGCGGCGCGCAGGCGCACCTTCAGCAAAACCTGACGCTGTGCAATAACGCAACGCTGGAGTGGTTGCCACAGGATTCGATTTTTTTTCCCGGCGCTCACGCCACGTTGCATACCGTGTTTCATCTGTCGTCCTCCAGTACACTGCTGGCCTGGGATCTTCTGTGCCTTGGACGTCCGGTCATCGGAGAAACCTTCAGCCACGGAACACTCGCTAACCGTCTGGAGATATGGGTCGACGGTTCTCCGCTGTTGATTGAGCGTCTGCACGTGGCCAATGGAGAACTTACCTGCGTTGCCCGGAAACCATGGGTGGGAACGATGCTGTTCTACCTGGGGAATGAAACGCAACTGGAAGACATACGCGAAAAACTCACACCACTGGAAAACTACGCCGGAGCCACGCTCACCGATGGTCTACTGACAGTTCGCTTTTTAAGTGATGATAATCTGCGTTGCCAGCAGGTAATGCGTGATATCTGGCAATTTATGCGGCCGCAACTGACTGACAAATCACCGGTACTTCCCCGGATCTGGCTGACTTAAGAGAACGCTATGGAACTGACTCCAAGAGAAAAAGACAAACTATTACTGTTTACCGCTGCACTGCTGGCAGAGCGTCGTCTGGCCCGCGGCCTGAAACTTAACTATCCCGAATCCGTGGCCCTGATTAGCGCTTTTATAATGGAGGGCGCTCGCGACGGCAAAAGCGTCGCTGCGCTGATGGAAGAAGGACGGCATGTCCTGAGTCGCGAGCAGGTCATGGAAGGCATACCAGAAATGATCCCCGATATCCAGGTCGAAGCCACCTTTCCGGACGGCTCCAAGCTGGTTACCGTCCATAATCCGATAATCTGAGGTAACAGATGATCCCTGGAGAATATAAGGTTAAACCTGGCTATATAGAGCTTAACATCGGCCGGGCTACCTGCAGTATTATCGTTGAAAATCACGGAGACCGACCAATTCAGGTCGGTTCCCATTATCACTTCGCGGAGGTTAACCCGGCACTGAAGTTCGATCGCCAGAAGGCAAGAGGCTATCGTCTCAATATCGCCGCCGGAACTGCAGTGCGCTTCGAACCAGGCCAAAAGCGTGAGGTTGATCTGGTGGCGCTGAGCGGTGCCCGTATCGTGCACGGTTTCCGCGGAGATATAATGGGTGAGCTGGAGGCAAATGATGAGTAATATTTCACGCTAGGCCTATGCTGACATGTTCGGCCCTACCACCGGTGATAAAATTCGTCTGGCAGACACTGAGCTGTGGATCGAGGTCGAAGATGATTTAACTACCTACGGCGAAGAGGTCAAATTCGGCGGCGGTAAAGTAATCCGCGACGGTATGGGACAGGGGCAAATGCTCTCCGCCGGCTGCGCTGATCTGGTGCTGACCAATGCCCTGATCATCGATTACTGGGGGATCGTTAAAGCCGATATCGGCGTCAAAGATGGAAGGATATTTGCTATCGGCAAAGCCGGTAATCCTGATATACAACCCAACGTCACTATCCCAATCGGCGTATCCACGGAAATTATTGCCGCAGAAGGCAGGATCGTTACCGCAGGTGGCGTCGATACGCATATTCACTGGATCTGCCCACAGCAGGCTGAAGAAGCGCTGACATCCGGCATTACCACCATGATCGGTGGCGGTACTGGCCCGACAGCGGGTTCTAACGCCACAACCTGTACCCCAGGACCATGGTACATTTATCAAATGCTGCAGGCTGCAGACAGCCTGCCGGTCAATATCGGGTTGCTGGGTAAAGGCAATTGCTCCAATCCGGATGCGCTTCGTGAGCAGGTCGCGGCCGGGGTTATCGGCCTCAAAATTCACGAAGACTGGGGAGCTACACCTGCGGTAATCAACTGCGCACTGACTGTAGCCGACGAAATGGACGTTCAGGTTGCGCTACACAGTGATACGCTTAACGAATCAGGATTCGTTGAGGATACTCTGACTGCCATCGGCGGGCGCACTATCCATACCTTCCATACAGAAGGTGCAGGTGGTGGTCATGCTCCGGATATTATCACCGCCTGCGCGCACCCCAATATTCTGCCTTCCTCAACCAATCCGACGCTACCCTATACCGTCAACACTATTGATGAGCATCTGGACATGCTGATGGTTTGCCATCATCTTGACCCGGATATCGCCGAGGACGTAGCCTTTGCCGAATCGCGCATTCGCCAGGAAACCATTGCCGCGGAAGACGTCCTGCACGACCTTGGCGCGTTCTCCCTCACCTCGTCCGATTCGCAGGCCATGGGACGCGTCGGAGAAGTAGTGTTACGAACCTGGCAGGTGGCACACCGGATGAAAGTTCAGCGCGGCCCGTTACCGGAAGAAAGTGGTGATAACGACAACGTCCGCGTGAAGCGCTATATCGCTAAATACACCATTAATCCGGCATTAACCCACGGTATTGCTCATGAAGTCGGCTCGATTGAAGTGGGAAAACTGGCGGATCTGGTGCTCTGGTCCCCGGCGTTCTTTGGCGTAAAACCGGCGACTATCGTCAAAGGCGGAATGATAGCCATGGCGCCGATGGGTGATATCAACGGCTCTATCCCCACACCGCAGCCGGTGCACTATCGCCCAATGTTCGCTGCATTGGGCAGTGCCCGTCACCGCTGTCGTGTGACTTTCCTGTCGCAGGCAGCAGCAGCAAATGGCGTCGCTGAACAGCTTAACCTGCACAGCACAACTGCTGTGGTAAAAGGCTGCCGCACAGTACAAAAAGCCGATATGCGCCACAACAGCCTGTTGCCTGATATAACCGTGGATTCACAAACCTACGAAGTGCGTATCAACGGCGAACTGATAACCAGTGAACCGGCGGACATTCTGCCAATGGCGCAACGTTATTTCCTGTTTTAAGGAGCACAAATGCTTTATTTGACCCGGCGGGTGGAGACCCCGGCTCAGACAACTGCCAGCGTTACCCTCCCTGTTGACATGCGGGTAAAAAGCCGTATTAAAGTCACCCTTAACGATGGACGTCAGGCTGGACTGTTGCTGCCACGCGGTCTGCTGCTGCGCGATGGTGATATTCTCAGTAACGAAAACGGTGATGAATTCATTAAGGTGATCGCCGCTGATGAAGCCGTTTCTGTAGTGCGCTGCGCAGATCCTTTTATGCTCGCGAAAGCCTGCTGGCATCTCGGCAATCGCCACGTTCCGCTGCAAATAATGCCCGGAGAGCTGCGCTACCATCACGATCACGTCCTCGATGATATGCTGCGCCAGTTTGGGCTGGATGTTGATTTTGCACATCTTCCGTTTGAGCCGGAAGCTGGCGCTTACGCCAGCAAGTCGCACGCCCATAATCACGATCAGGAGCACAGCCACTGAATGCCGACTCCGGAAAAACGTCTGCGGCTGATGCAGCTTGCCAGTAACAGCCTCCCTGTTGGAGGCTACAGCTGGTCCCAGGGACTGGAGTGGGCAGTGGAAGCAGGCTGGGTAGAAGATAGCGCCGCCTTTGAACACTGGCAGCAGTTGCAGATGGAACAGAGTTTTTTTGCCGTCGACCTGCCACTGCTTGCCCGGCTATACCGGGCCTGTGAAGCGGGCGATCCTGACAGTGCCGGGCGCTGGACCGCTTATCTGCTGGCCTGCAGGGAAACCCGTGAGCTACGCGATGAAGAACGTAACCGCGGTGCAGCCTTCACCAGACTTCTGGTCGACTGGCAGCCCGACTGCCCGGCCGAATGGCGCAAACTATGCCAGCAAAGCCAGTTAACCGGTATGGCATGGCTCGGCGTACGCTGGCAAATATCCGTTTCAGACCTGGCCCTGAGCCTTGGCTACAGCTGGATTGAAAGCGCAGTGATGGCGGGCGTCAGGCTGGTACCCTACGGCCAGCTGGCTGCCCAGCAGTTAATTATGCGCCTGTGTGCCCGCTATGCGGCGAACATGGACAGTGCCCTTGCAACCCCGGATCACGCAATTGGTTCAGCAACGCCACTTGCATCTATCGCTTCCGCGCGACATGAAACCCAGTATTCCCGATTATTCCGTTCTTAGGAGAAAATAAAATGAACATAATCAAGCAACCGCTGCGTGTCGGCGTCGGCGGTCCGGTCGGCTCAGGTAAAACCGCGCTTCTGGAAGCCCTCTGCAAATCCATGCGTGACACCTGGCAATTAGCCGTAGTCACCAACGACATCTACACCAGAGAAGATCAACGCATTCTCACTGAGGCCGGAGCACTGGAAGCGGAACGCATTGTCGGTGTCGAAACGGGGGGCTGCCCTCATACAGCCATTCGTGAAGACGCATCAATGAATCTGGCAGCCGTGGAAGCACTGAGTGAGAAATTTGGTAATCTCGATCTGATCTTTGTGGAAAGCGGCGGCGACAACCTGAGTGCGACCTTCAGCCCCGAACTGGCGGACCTTACCATATATGTCATAGATGTGGCAGAAGGAGAAAAGATCCCGCGTAAAGGCGGTCCGGGGATCACCAAATCCGACTTCCTCGTGATCAATAAAACTGACCTTGCACCATACGTGGGCGCCTCCCTCGAGGTAATGGAGCGTGATACTTTACGTATGCGCGGAGAACGCCCATGGGGGTTCACTAACCTGAAAAGTGGTGAAGGTCTGCAAAACATCATCGCCTTTATCGAAGAGCAGGGCATGCTGGGTAAGTAATCACAACATCCTCTGTATCAGGGCCGGCAGGCGGCCCCTTGTTTTTATCAGAAGGAATAACGGAAGTTGGCGTTCACCGCGTTATCCACGTTGTACTTACCAGATGCCGATTTTTCAAACTCCAGACCGAAGCGGATGTTGTCGCGAATTTCCGCATTCAGGCCAACATTCATGAGCATACGACCGTCTTTTTCACCCTTGATGCGTTTTTCGCCGGATGCATCACGCAGTACGGTTTCACCGTTAGCCAGCAGGTCAAACTGATAACCGATACCGTCGCGGGCAGTGAAAGAGATAATTGAAAGGGGTGTTGCATTGACAGATTGAATCTACAGCTGCTTTTTTTAATATATCTCGCTCAAGGCGAGCTTCATTTAACGCCTTACGCAGTTGCAGAATTTCAGATTCCAGTTCAGCCACCGTGCGGGAACCAGGAGTACCGAGCCCTTTTCTGGCGGCGGTAACCCATTGTCCTAAAGTGCCTTCAGGAAGAGATAATCGGGAAGCGCCTTCACTGATCGAAAGTTGATTTTCAAGAACCGTTCTGACAGCTTCGGCTTTGAACTCTTTAGAGTAACGTTGGGTTTTTCTGCTCATTATTAGCTCCTTCTGATGCCATTCTATTTCAGGAAGGAGTGTCCGTTAAACTCAGGCTACCTCAGGTTTCACTCATCTGGGTTTTTACTTCCAGATTTCGTTTTTTGATCGCTGTGCCCATGGCTCCACATCCTGAAAGAGCCAGCGCAGAGCTGACCAGTGCAATCATCATAACTTTTTTGGTTTTCATTTAATGCCCTTCTTATCCGACAGGTTTATGGAAGACAGAGAACCGCCTTTACGGTATATTTTTCAGCGGGCTTCTCAAGTATGTTAAAGGATACAGGTAAAAACAGCGGGATCAGATACGTCGGGTAAACGTTTATTTCATAAGAAGTTTTTAGGTCAGAATAAAATAATGGGTGTTGTTATATTATCAGATGATGATTTATGTGAGCGCGTTACGGATATTGCACATGAGGTTAAAGGAGAGAGCAAGCCTCCGCAACGGCTCGCTTCTTATTTAATGGATTTTTTCGGGAAGTCCAGTTTATAATTATATAACATATTGTAATACTGAAAGAGAGTGAGGTTATAAGAACAGACAGTTGAATCTGACCGTCTGAATATGTACCTTTATGCGGAATTTTCACTTAAAGGGGGAAAACTGTTGTGAAACCGAATATCCATCCGGAATACCGTACAGTAGTATTTCACGATACCAGTATTGATGAGTACTTCAGGATCGGTTCGACGATCAAAACTGACCGGGTAATTGAACTGGATGGTGTAACTTACCCATATGTTACAATTGACGTTTCTTCTAAGTCGCATCCGTTTTATACAGGTAAACTGAGAACTGTCGCTTCAGAAGGTAATGTTGCACGCTTTACCCAGCGTTTTGGGCGTTTTGTTGATGCGAAAAAAGGTGGCTGATTTTGCCGCCAGGGTGCGTTTGACAATTTAAAAACGCACCAGACAGAGAGATCCTGCACCTGAATATACCGTTAGCCCGTCCCACCGGGGCGTGTGCAGATGATCTCGTCACCGGAAGATTGCGGACCTCTCTGAAAACCAGTACATTACGCGCGGGTGCCTTTCGGCTGACGGCTGGAAGGATTACCTGAAGGCCGGATGTGGAAAGGCCCCGAGTCAACTTAAACGTTAACCCGAGGCCCTGACCATCTACCTTCAGCAAGTGGAAGGTTAGCGCCTCTCTGTAAAAGGAGCAAGTGCTATGCCGCAAAAAACGATCATTGTGGGCATGTTATGCCTGACCATGTTGCTGACCGTCTGGGTGTTACACGCATCACCGTGTGAATTCAGGGTAAGCTTCATGTGGTCGGAAATTGCGGCGTTCTTGCAGTGTAAACCGTAAGAAACCGCAGCGGGGACAACAGTCCCCGCTATCCGGTTGCCAAAGGTTCGGTCGAAAGTCGCACCCTTGCACACAAATCACAAAGAAAAAACAAAAGTCCGCAGTGTAAAAACTGTGGGCTTTTTTATTCGCATCCCGAAAGTGTGGTAACAGCGTGGGGGCACCAAAAAAAGCCCCATAAAATGGGGCTGAAGATTCTGTAAGGAATTTCACAGCAATGAGATTCCTGCTTTCTCCAAGGATATACGTGTCTTCAGGCTGAATCAATGGGGGCGTGGCTCTGAATCCACCTGCGATTAAAACTTGCACAATGCCGGGAGTTGAGTTAGAAAAGTACAGGGCGCGATATCCGGCTTATTTTGTTGCTGTGTTTTGCCTCGTGCTGGATGTCGCGTCCACCGTTTTTCTGATGATTCATATGAAATGGTACTTTATTGATTTACTGCCATTCTGATTTGCCTTTTTATGTTCATTATTGCGGTTGTCACTTCCAGTTTCTGGTGATGTTTTGATAAAAGTGAAAGAATAAAACGATAATTGCAGAAGGTATTGCTAAAACTATACATGTCATTATATAAACAAGATGAAAATGATATATACCATAAGACCAGAAAAGAGGTTTTTTCCAGAATGATATGGATGTGTATTTTAGTGTGATTGTTTTTGTCAGGTATATTGAACAAGGAAGGGCCAGGCCACTGAGTATCAGAAATAAGTCAACTTTTATCGATGCTTCTGTTGGTGTGTCATATATCAGATGCAATATGGATATTATAATGGGGCACATTCCCCACAGGATATTTTTGAAATAGAATTTCCGGTTCATATGTTTATGCTCTTTTGTTTTATCTCGGGAATTGTCTCTTTTTTTTATTCCTGAACATTTTCGTTGTTTAATAACCATGGGGTATTATGATTATCCTTTATTTTTGATATGTAATTGTCAATAGTGGATTTCGTTTCATTATTGTGGTTATAGTAATCATGAAGAGTGCAAAACACATCATCTTTTATTGTGGCGATTAATGGGGGTTGGGTGAGGTTAAAATATAAAGAACGATTGCTTAGTGTCCTGAAATGAATTTTTTCGCCAATGACCAGATCGGTGTTTATTATATTGTAGCCTATTTCAATTATATTGTTTGATGGCATGTGTAATACATATATGGGATATTTGTTGTGTTTTTCTATTGAATAATAAATAAAATCAGGCACAGACGTCTGTTTTAGTTTTTTTTGCATCTTTCTTATATGTCGTGACATTAATATCATTTTCGAGAGAATGAATAAGAGTCTAAAAAAGAGATTAAATACTATATTCAGTACTATCAGAGTAACAAACAGGCCAACTCCCCATAGTTCTGAAAATATATTGTCATTGTAAATATACTGGAATGTATATCCGGCTGATAAAAATGCCAATATATATAACGCTATGTCTGTTTTGTTTAGGTTTTTTATTAGATCGGTTATTATTGATTTTAAGAATAAGATGGTAATAAGACCAGTGATAACCCAGAAAAAAATAACGGAAAATTCCATAATTATACCTTTATCGTGTTTCTGGGGTGGTAATCTATCATTGTGCTGATATGTGTGTAAATACATGCATTATCTGTTTCTTATATTCTTTTTATGAAGTTACTGATTAATTTATATTAGAACATCACATTCATAATGAAATCAACATGTTCATATGGTTGGGTTGACGGCAGATTTCCCTTTTTGTTAACCTGTATTTGCATTAACTGTCGCTTTTGCGACCAGCCAATGTTCCAGCAGTCTGAGAGGGACGCCTTCGGGTGACTGCCAGCCAATGTTTCAGCAATCTGAGAGAAACGCCTTCGGGTGATTGCAATATCCTCGTAGCCTGAAAGAGGATGCCTTTATGGTGGTACATCCGTTTAGCCTCTGGGAACGGATATCACTACGGTGATTGAGGTACGTTGATTTTTCCTTCGGATTACCGTGGTGCTTCCGGACAACCGGACTACTGTGTATTCCCGGCAGACTGGCATAAAAACGCCTTTAAAATCTGCGTCTTAAGATATTTTCTGACTTTCCGCATGCGCTTCTTATGACTGTGCGCACGGCATAAGACCATTTGAAATTTGGTCGCTTGCGTGTGCATGTGGAGTTTGAAGCTGTGCGGGCGTCACTTTCGTCAGCGTTAAAGCTGACAAAGTGACGCTCGCACGTCTACTCAACGAACCCGCATAAACTGGCTCTTTACGAGATGTTTTTTAACATTTGAAGAAGTGACCAGACGTGAACGTTTTTTTCAACCTCATTCTGTATCGTACTGGCGCTTCTCCGGACTGACTTACTGAAAGCTTCGTACCAACAGAATCGCATTGTTTTTTAAGGAGTTTTATGTAGTGAGATACCGAATCGGCGATATGTCTGACAGGCAGATATATCGGGGGCGACCTTTAAAGGTACAGTTAATTCTGCGGTCGGTTAGCCAAACCGACTTGACACCCCGCTAAACCTGAACTGATTGCGTTACCCTGACGCACAGGTACTCACTCACCGAAGGAACGTAACTACAAACCGTGTCGTCAGTAATATTCCGGCGAACTCATATTGACGCGTTTTTCGGGCGCATCATCAGCGATGCATACGAATGATCGCAGTCTGACGATGGTTGATTTATTCTGTTGCGCCGGGGCGACCGCCAGGCTGGTATCGGAGGCGGGTTCTGAAGAACTGAGGTATTGTTCCGGCGAACTCATATTGACGCATTTTTCAGGCGAGCCACTGGCAGCGCATACGATTGATCACCGTCTGACGATGGTTGATTTATTTTGTTGCACAGGGGCGACCGCCAGGCTGGTATCGGAGGCGGGTTCTGAAGAACTGAGTCGGGTAATTGCGTCAGGTCGCGAAGTACTGACACGGGTACTGATGGCAGGTGATGAAGTACAGCCCCGGGAATGGCTCCGGGCTGATTCAGGTTCTGACTCACTGTCAGCCCGCGTGGTCGCTGCTCTGGCTCATTTCCTGTCGTCAGGCGTTCAACTCCCGACTGCGGGTTATGGCCCGCTGCACGAACACCTGATGGCAGGTATCACTCACCCGGAGAAGGTAAATCCCTCAAGGGGCAGCAACTCTTCCAGTCGGTCTTCCGGCCACTCCGGTAGACGCGTCAGAACGTCTGTCAGCCAGGCATGCGGCTCCAGACCATTACGTTTTGCCGTTTCCAGAAGGCTCATTATCTGTGCCGCGCGGTTCCCGGCCATCAGTGAACCGGCGAATAACCATGCTTTCCGCCCCATGACCACCGGGCGGATAGCACGCTCGCAGATATTGTTGTCCAGGGGCACGGCTCCGTCACTCAGGAAGCAGCTCAGTTCATCGCGCCGGTTCAGGATATAATTAATCGCTTTGTTTAGTGGTCCGTCGGGCGGACAGCACGGCTCCTGCTCTTCAGGCCAGGCAAACAGGTCATTCACTATCGGCCGGGAATACCGTTGTCGCCATTGCCGTATTTTTTCCACAGGACGTTCACGGATGAACTTCTCAATGCGATAAAGACCCGCGATTTTTCTCAGCGCCATGGCTGCACGGGGCTCCCTGCTGGCCTTATACAGATTTGCGAAACCGCGCCTTGCGTGGCTCCAGCAACAGGCAGATGTAATACCGGGGTCATTATCCGCCAGAGATTTGTACACGCTGTATCCGTCACTCACCAGCGTACCGCCACACCAGCCCTGCAGCCAGGCCTCAGGATATCTGAGGGCCCGTCCGGTCTGCGAGTCAAAACAGACGACCGGCGGACCGCTTCTTTCTCGTAAGCGTAAACTGACCGCCGTATGTAGCCATTAAGCCAGTATTGGTAACGTAGGTGCCCACCTTTTCAACTAGTGGACACCTGTTATGGAACAGAAAATATTATCCTCAGAACCCCGCAGATCATTTTCAAATGAGTTTAAACTTCAAATGGTTAAACTGGCTTCACAACCAGGAGCCTCTGTTGCCCGTATTGCTCGGGAACACGATATCAATGATAACCTCCTGTTCAAATGGCTCAGGCTCTGGCAGAACGAAAGGCGTATATCGCGGCGTCTTCCGGTAACAACCTCTTCTGGCGCTGGCGTTGAATTATTACCTGTTGAGATAACGCCTGATGAGCAGAAAGAGCCTATGGCGGCTCTTACTCCGCTTTTATCCACTCCTTCACAAAGCACAGTCAGTGCCAGTTCCTGTAAAGTTGAGTTCCGCCACGGTAACATGACGCTGGAAAATCCTTCACCAGAGCTGCTCACGGTGTTGATCCGTGAACTGACCGGGAGGGGACGATGATCTCGCTCCCATCAGGCACTCGAATCTGGCTGGTTGCCGGCGTTACTGATATGCGTAAATCCTTCAACGGTCTGGGAGAACAGGTACAACATGTGCTGGATGAGAACCCCTTCTCCGGTCACCTGTTTATCTTTCGCGGCCGACGGGGTGACACGATTAAAATTCTGTGGGCTGATGCTGATGGTCTGTGCCTGTTCACCAAACGTCTGGAGGAAGGCCAGTTTATCTGGCCTGCGGTGCGTGACGGTAAGGTATCCATTACCCGCTCGCAGCTGGCAATGCTCCTCGATAAACTGGACTGGCGTCAGCCCAAAACATCCCGCCTTAATGCACTGACAATGTTGTAAAAATGTCATGGCCGGATTATAAAAACGGTCATGAGTCGGAAATACCTCATTCGTATCACTGAGCTGGAAAGGCTGCTCTCTGAGCAGGCTGAAGCCCTCCGTCAGAAAGATCAGCAACTGAGTCTGGTTGAAGAGACGGAGGCCTTCCTGCGCTCTGCACTGGCACGTGCCGAGGAAAAGATCGAAGAGGAGGAGCGGGAAATAGAACATCTGAGGGCCCAGATAGAAAAACTGCGCCGGATGTTGTTCGGTACCCGTTCTGAAAAACTGCAGCGTGAGGTTGAACAGGCTGAGGCCCAACTGAAACAACGCGAACAGGAAAGCGATCGTTACAGTGGGCGTGAGGATGACCCGCAGGTTCCCCGCCAGTTGCGACAGTCACGTCATCGTCGTCCGTTACCGGCACATCTTCCCCGTGAAATACACCGTCTGGAGCCTGAAGAAAGTTGTTGCCCGGAGTGTGGCAGTGAGCTGGATTATCTGGGGGAAGTCAGTGCTGAGCAGCTGGAACTGGTGAGTAGCGCCCTGAAAGTGATCCGCACTGTTCGGGTAAAAAAAGCCTGTACAAAATGTGACTGTATAGTTGAAGCGCCAGCGCCGTCCCGCCCGATAGAGCGCGGCATCGCGGGCTCCGGATTACTTGCCCGCGTGTTAACGGGAAAATACTGCGAACACCTGCCACTGTATCGTCAGAGTGAAATCTTTGCCCGCCAGGGCATCGAACTGAGCCGGGCATTACTCTCCAACTGGGTTGACGCATGTTGTCAGTTAATGACTCTGCTGAATGATACCCTGTACCGTTACGTGATGAACACCCGCAAGGTTCACACTGACGACACACCAGTAAAAGTGCTGGCACCGGGCAGAAAAAAGGCAAAAACAGGACGCATCTGGACGTATGTCCGGGATGACCGGAATGCGGGCTCATCAGAGCCACCGGCGGTCTGGTTCGCCTACTCACCAGACAGGCAGGGAAAACATCCGGTACAACACCTTCGTCCCTTCCGGGGTATCCTGCAGGCGGATGCGTTCAGCGGTTACGATCGGCTGTTCAGTGCAGAACGTGAAGGTGGTGCACTGACAGAAGTTGCGTGCTGGGCCCATGCCCGGCGAAAAATCCACGATGTATACATCAGCAGCAAAAGTGCGACGGCAGAAGAAGCCCTGAAGCGAATCAGTGAACTGTACGCCATCGAGGATGAAATACGGGGATTACCGGAGTCAGAGCGTCTTGCCGTCAGGCAGCAGCGAAGCAAAGTGTTACTGACGTCACTGCATGAATGGATGGTGGAGAAGAATGGTACGCTGTCGAAAAAATCCAGACTGGGCGAAGCGTGCAGCTATGTACTGAATCAGTGGGATGCCCTCTGTTATTACAGTGATGACGGTCTGGCGGAGGCGGATAATAATGCTGCGGAAAGAGCGCTTCGTGCAGTCTGTCTCGGAAAGAAAAACTTTATGTTCTTTGGCAGCGATCACGGCGGCGAGCGTGGAGCACTGTTGTACGGGCTGATCGGCACCTGCCGTCTGAACGGTATCGATCCGGAAGCGTATCTGCGCCATATCCTGAGCGTACTGCCAGAATGGCCTTCCAACCGAGTTGATGAACTCCTGCCATGGAACGTAGTACTCACCAATAAATAAGCGTCAATACGGTGCTCCGTTGACGCTTACTCTTTCTCCGCTGACGTAAGCCCACAGCCAGCCGGAGCAGGATTTACCGCCTTTCCGGGTATCAAGGAGCCTCAGGGACGTTTCATCTGCATGAATAACATCCCGTGTCAGAAGCTCGTGGCGTAACAATTTTGCCAGCGGGGCCAGTGCAGCGCCAGCAACACCGACCATATCCGCCATTGTACTGACGGGGAGCTCCACCCCCATTCGGGAGAAAATGTGCTGCTGGCGATACAGGGGCAGATGGTCGGTATATTTGCTGATGACAACCTGTGCGATGACCGATGGCTCAACAGCACTTTTCGGAAGGATATGTGCCGGCATTTTTCCGCTGAACACTTTCTCACAGCAGGGACAGCTGTACTGCGGGCGGATATAGCGGTTGACCACGACCTGTGCCGGAATATATTCCAGCTTCTCGCTGACTTCATCGCGAATGAAGTGCAGGGGGGCATCACAGTCAGGACAACGTTCCTCAGCTGGCGGGATAACCTTTTCAGCACGGGGAAGAGGTGAAGGCAAGGGCTTACGAACAGGACGTGTTGTTGTTTTTTCTTCGTCCCCGGTCTGAGGAAGCAGTTTGTCCAGATGCGCCGAGATTTCTGCGATATCCGCGTCAACATCCTCTTCGAACAGGGAACGCTGCATCCCGGCCAGCGATTCGCATTTTTTACCGAAACGCTGCTGGCGTGCGAGCTTCATCTGCTCTTCCAGGATGCGGATACGGTTCTGAAGTTCTGCATTCTCAGCCATGACTTTTTGCACCATGGCAATTGCCAGAGCGCGAAGCTGTTCAGGGTCACTGGTGGTACTGAGAAGCGAGATATCCATGCGGTGGATTATATGACATCACGCATGGATATTCATTATATTTCATTGAGTTATTGCGTTGCTCTGAGCATCTTCGGGTTCTTCCTGGTATACCCATTTTGCCAGGTCATGCCCTTTCACCTGTTGCCAGTCAACCCCAAAGACCAGCCAGTGAAACTCATCCTGTGTGAGATGCCATGTGGCATCACCTTTCCGGGGCCAGCGGAAGCTTCCCCGGTGCAGTCGTCGGGTACACAGCCATACGCCATGTTTGTCCCACCGGAGAACTTTTATGCGGGAGCGGACTTTATTGGTGAAGACAAAAGCAGCACCGTCATGCCATGCAGCGTTAAGTTCGTTCTGGACGTACTGTGTCAGTGTGTCGATACCCCGGCGCATATCGACGGGTTTTACGACCAGGAATACGTTATCAGGCGTCAGCATGGCGAAGAGCCCGGAAAACATCGGTTAACTGAGAAGGCTGGCAGCACATCCGGATACCACCGGGCAGGAAGAGAGTGACAGGCTCATCCGACAATGGTCTGCCATCAGTCATTCCGGAAGAGCCAGATACTGAAACAGGAATAATTTCTGGTGCTCTGGCTCGTTTTTCGGCTTTTGCGACATCCTGCGGCCACTGGCGCAGGGATTTAAACGGAATGTCGTAAAGTTCACAGTACTGTTCACGGGTAAGGCCGCTGGCGCGCCATGCGGCAACGTGATGTTTTTTCTGATCAAGCGTCCATCGGGGTTTTGACATTGATTATCTCCGGTAAGTTGGTGAATGGATGTCGGTAATGCTAACTGACTGAAGATCCCTGTGAAGATGACTTCCCCGTAACGACACCAGGATGCCAATCAATGAGCGGAAGCATGCCAAATCGTGATCGATTGTGATGCCAAACTGTGATCGGAAATGGATGCCAAACCATGATCGATTCAGATGCCATTTTGCATCACGCCAATACAGAGGTGAAATATGACAAAACCGGAGTTTTCACCCCGGTCTGAGATTTAGCGTCAGGACTTTTTAGCGCTGTATTCTTTTATCAGTTCATCAACGGAGTGCAGAGCCAGCTTCTCTACCGCTTCACTTCGGGTCGAGTCACTCAGCGCAGCCAGACGGTCAATTTTTCTTAGAATCCGCATGCGTAGCGATAATGACACGGCTGTTTTTTTATCCTTATCGAGTACGACCTTCCCTGTGGACTCACCGGTTTTCAGTTCAGCATTCTGTGCGAGCGCTTCATTCATCCGGCGGAGGGTCTTTTTATCCAACTGGCCCGGATTAACGAGATGATAGGAATGACCTGCCTTGCTGTATTTGATCTCCGCAGAATATGACTCGCGTAGCTCTTTGAGGGCCCGGGTTAATGTCGGCTCAGAGCATTCCAGACTGGTTATAATGTCGGCAGCGGAAACGGGCTTGCCGGTGCCCAGTAAGTTGGCAAGCTTAAAAATCCGGGCCTGTCTGGTATTTAATTGCATCGTAAGATTTAGCCTGCTTAAAG